>Ga0209480_10001270_pt1 | contig 18574 bp, 9 predicted proteins | sample JI61114C2DNA_FD_187501 | JGI IMG/M metagenome (GOLD analysis project Ga0209480, IMG submission 187501) | Wastewater effluent complex algal communities from Wisconsin, to seasonally profile nutrient transformation and Carbon sequestration -... | ecosystem: Engineered > WWTP > Effluent > Algae... | reverse complement strand
ATTTATTCCAGGAAGAAATTGAAACTTCATCAGGTGTAATTAAAAGTGTATTACAAAGTATGACTGCCGAAATTTATTGGAATTATTATACCAATAACAGATGGCGTTTTAACAATAGAAGTAAAACTGTTGATTTTAAAAATGAGGATATCAGCACCTGGGATGTTACCACATTACATCAAAAAACATACGATTTATATGTGGCCTCTATTGCTAATAGAGAAGAACTAAAAAAAGTTAAAACCTCACGTTACAACGAAATTTTAATAAAAGGTGATGAATATGGCCAAATGTTACGCCCTACCATGTACGATTTTTTAGCACATCGCGCTTTAGATTTTTTAATGAACGATGAAGTGTATATCACCGACCCGGCTTATGCATTTAATATTGACAACCCCGTAGTGTTTGGCAGCAATAAGGCTTTTGCCGGATTTGTTTTTTCTGCCGAAGAAGTAGAATCGAAAAAATTACTTGCATTGCGCATTTTTCAAGATCTTACCTTAGCACATTTGTACGACCCTTATCCTGCTGCATTAATTGATGTGGATATTAAACGATTAAACTTTGCTAAAAATAACACCATAATTAATAACAAAGACAGTTTGTATTTAAATGCATTAATTGCAGAAGAAAAATTATACGCAAACGACAGCAGCTCTACAAGAATTAGTTTTCTAATTGCTCAGCACCATTACAGCCTTGGTAGCAAATATGTTCCTTTAGCCGGCCCGGAATATAAATGGGAATACGAAACTGCTGTTAAAATTTGTGATGATGCCATTAAAAAATTTCCCAATAGCCTTGGCGCTGCTAATTGTGCATCGTTAAAAGCTACAATTGAACAAAAAGAATTAACATTGGTTGCTGAACAAATAAATGTACCGGAAAAACCTTTTCGGGTTGGTGTAGGTTTCCGCAATGTTGATACTGTTTTTTTACGTGTTATTAAAGTAAGTCAAAAAGACATTGACAAAATTAAAGTGATGGAATATGATGTTAAGTTTAACGAACTAACCAAATATCCCGTTTATAAATCATGGAGCCAGCTATTACCCGTAGATGGCGATTATCAGGACCATTTTACTGAAATAAAAGTAGATGGTTTACCGCTTGGCAGTTACTATTTAATCGCCAGCACGAATGCCGCGTTTACATTTAGTGAAAACAAATTAATTGCCCAGGAAATCATTATTTCTAATTTATCATATTTCGCTTCCGGTAACGATTATTATGGTACTCCTAATAAAGACTTTTATGTGTTGGACAGATCAACCGGTAAACCCATTAAAGGTGCAAGTATTCAAACATTCAGAAAAGAATATGATTATAATAAAAGAGATTATAACTACAATCCTTTAAAAACATATACTACTGATGAAAATGGAATGTTTTCTGTTAGCGACCCATTGATAAAAGATTATTATTATTTCAGTTTTAGTATTACTTATAATAAAGACTTTTTAAGTTCCGGTGATAATTATTATATCAGCAAAGAGAACAAACCTAATACTAACTCAACCTTTCAAACCTATTTTTTCACCGATAGAGCAATATATCGCCCGGGACAAACCATTTATTTTAAAGGGATAATGGTTGAACGCAGTTACGATGGTAAAAATCAAACTGTTGTTGCGAATAAAAAATCAACTATTCTATTTTACGATGTGAATAGCCAGGTTGTCGCCAAAATAGATGTCACTACAAATGATTATGGCTCATTTAACGGCACGTTTACAACGCCGCAAACGGGAATTACCGGACAAATGCGCATAAGCAACGAAACCGGAAGCACATTTTTTTCTGTGGAAGAATATAAACGCCCTACATTTTCGGTTAGTAACGACCCCGTAACTGGAGGTTTTGTGCTTGGCGATACAATTACCGTAACCGGAAAAGCAATATCTTACGCAGGTGCAAATATTGATAATGCGAAGGTGGCTTACCGCGTGGTAAGAAACACCTATTATCCCTACTATTACAGCGATTATTATTGGTGGCGCAAACCGGCTCCTGTTTCTGCAGAAATGGAAATAACCAACGGAACTTCAACCACCGATGCAGAAGGAAAATTTGCAGTAACATTTAAAGCAATTGCCGATTTAACTGCCGACAAAAAATTATTGCCTCACTTTTCTTATACCGTTTATGTTGATATAACAGATGTGTCAGGTGAAACCAGAAGTCAGGAAACTTATGTAACTGTTGGTTACACCGCACTCAATTTATTTGTAAATGCACCTGAAACCATAAATACCGGTAAAAATGTAACCTTAAATATTACCACCAATAATTTAAACGGTTCACGAATTACCGCAAACGGAAAAGTGGAAATATTTGCACTGGAAACGCCTAATAAATTATTCAGAGAAAGAACCTGGCAGCAACAGGATGTATACACAATGAGCAAAGAGGAATATTATAAATTATTTCCACACGATTTATATGCTGATGAATCCAATATGTATGCATGGCCGGTAACAGGTTCTGTGCTTAAAGCAGAGTGGTCGACAGAAAAATCTGATTCGCTGGTATTAAATACTGCTGCATTAAAGCAAGGTGTATATAAAATTGAAGTAAGTGCAATAGATATCAGTGGTGAGGTTATTAAAGTGATAAAATACATCAGTGTATTAAATCAGGGCAACTATGCAGCTACACCAAAATATAATTTTACAACTACCGAGTCCAAATCGTATAAACCCGGTGAAAATGCTGTAATAAATATTGGCAGTAGCGCTAAAAATATTAATGCCTTATTAGAAATTACCCGAGCCGATGGAAAAGCTGCCAGAAAATGGATTACCCTGCCTGAAGTTGGTAACCGTGGAAGTAATGCAACAGTAATGGATATTGAAATCCCAATAAGCGAAAGCGATAGAGGTGGTGTATCCGCACAAATTTGTTTTATAAAAGATGGTCGTTTTTATAATCAACAATATTTTATCAGTGTGCCTTGGGATAATAAAGATTTAAAATTAACCCTCGAAACACATCGCGATAAATTACAACCCGGAGCAACCGAAACCTGGAAAATAAAAATTACAGGCAACAACGGTGAAAAGGTGGCAGCAGAATTATTGGCAAACATGTACGATGCTTCTCTCGATGCTTTTGTCGGACATTATTGGAATAGTGTTTCATGGCCATCGTCTTATACCTATAAATATTGGACAGGTGTTGGTTTTGGCAATGGAGAAAATTTAGTGTATACCGATTACGATTGGTACAAAAGAGTATCCGGCCAAACATTTAATTATACAACCCTAAACTGGTTTGGTATTTATTGGGGAGTGAGTTATTACCGTGATTATTATTTTGCTGATGGCGACATGGATCGTTTGGATAACAGAAGTTTTGCCGGAGCTCCTGTTTTAATGGAGACCGCTGTCGAAAAATCAAAAATGCTGGAAAGTGAAGAGTCAATGGGGTTGGGTGCAATAGCCAATGGTAAGGCTTCAATTGAACCTGTGACAAATTCGAACACATTATCCAATAATAGTCTGGAACAGGTAGGTACTAGAACCAATTTAAATGAAACAGCCTTTTTTTATCCTCATTTGGAAACAGATGCTGAAGGTAATATTGCTTTCACTTTTACAATGCCTGAAGCGTTAACTACCTGGAATTTTATGGGATTTGCGCATACTAAAGAAATGCAAAGTGCGCAATTATTCGACAAGGTTGTAACGCAAAAAGAATTAATGATACAACCTAATGCTCCGAGATTTTTAAGAGAGGGCGATGATATTGTATTTACTGCTAAAGTTTCCAATTTAACTGAAAACGAATTAAGCGGAAATGCATCATTAGAATTATTTGATGCATTAACCATGCAACCTATTGATAATATTTTTGGTAATACCGCCAACATAGTTGCGTTTAAAACACTGGCAAAAGGAAGTGCTGCAGTAAGTTGGAAATTAAAAATTCCTTCTGGTTATGATGCTATTGTGTATAAAGTAAAAGCAGCATCGGGAACATTTACTGATGGTGAAGAAAACGCCTTACCGGTTTTAAGTAATCGCATTTTAGTAACCGAAGCATTGCCTTTATGGGTGCGCGGTAATCAATCTAAATTGTTTACGTTCGATAAATTGTTGGCCGCAAAAGGTTCTTCAACTATTCGCAATCAAAGTCTTACGTTAGAATACACCAGCAACCCGGCATGGTATGCTGTGCAGGCTTTGCCTTATATGATGGAATACCCTTACGAATGCGCCGAACAAGTGTTTAGTCGTTATTATGCTAATAGTATTGCTTATCATATCGCGAATTCAGACCCTGAAATTAAACGTGTATTTGATTCATGGAAAAATAATGCAACATCATTAACTTCTAATCTTGAAAAAAATCAGGAGTTAAAACAATTATTATTAGCAGAAACTCCATGGGTGTTACAAGCGCAGAATGAAACCGAACGCAAAAAACGTGTTGCACTATTATTCGATTTAAACAGAATGAACACCGAATTGCAATCTGCCATTAATAAATTGGAAAAAATGCAATTGCCAAATGGTGGCTGGCCATGGTTTAAGGGATATGAAGACGATAGATATATCACGCAATATATTGTAACAGGGCTAGCGCATTTACAACAATTAGGTATTACCAATGCTAATACCGATGCACAGGTGAGCCGCATGTTAAATAATGCCATGGCTTATTGTAATAACAGAATGGTGGAAGATTATCGCAATTTAGAAAAATATAAAGTTGACAAAGTAACACATGTTCCCGGAAACATTACTGTTCAATATTTATATGCTGCGAGTTATTTTGGAGATGATGTAGTGGCCTTGAGCAGCGAACAAAAAATTGCCAAAGACTATTACATCGGGCAATTAGTTAAATACTGGACAAAATACAGTATTTATGAAAAAGGTATGATTGCCTTGATATTACATCGTGAAGACCAAAGTAAAACTGCCGCATCAATAGTTAAATCATTAAAAGAATTTAGCTTAAACAGCGATGAAATGGGTATGTATTGGAAAGACAACCTAGCAGGTTATTATTGGTATCAGGCACCAATTGAAACCCAATCGCTTATGATTGAAGTGTTTGGAGAAGTGGGTAAAGATGAAAAAGCCGTAGAGGATTTAAAAGTGTGGTTGCTTCGTCAGAAACAAACTACCGATTGGAAAACAACACGCGCAACTGCTGAAGCATGTTATGCCTTGTTGCTTCGCGGAAATAATTTATTAAGCAATAAAGAACTGGCGATAATTACTGTTGGTAAATTATTGGTTAAACCTGAAAGTGTAGAAGCTGGAACCGGATATTTTAAAACAAACTGGCTGGGTACAGATATTAATAACGATTACGGAAAAATTAGTATTACCCCGCCTTCAACTAATTCGCTTAGTTATGGTGCTATGTATTGGCAATATTTTGAAGATATAGATAAAGTAACTGCTTCAAATAATAATTTACAAATTAATAAGCAATTGTTCTTACAACAAAACACCGCAACTGGTCCGGTAATAAAACCGATAACCGACAAAACCGAATTACATGTTGGCGATTTAATTAAAGTGAGAATTGAAATTCGTGTGGACAGAAATATGGAATATGTGCACATGAAAGATATGCGCGCCAGCGGTTTTGAACCGGTTAATGTATTGAGCCAATACAAATGGCAAGATGGTCTCGGATATTATGAAGCCACCGGCGACGCTGCAACTAATTTCTTTATCGCTTATTTACATAAAGGAACCTATGTATTTGAATATCCTCTGCGTGTAGCACATAGCGGGAATTTCAGCAATGGTATTACTACTATTCAATGTATGTATGCTCCGGAATTCACCAGCCATAGCGAAGGTATTCGGGTGCAGGTGAAATAAATTATAAAAAGCGCGCCAAGTAATAAGCTTAGTGCGCTTTTTTATTTATGATTGAAGCAAAAAATGCTAATAGCTGATTTTTTGTGTATTTGTAAGGCCGGTTCCTGAGCTCGGTAATTCGTTCCAAATTTTACTTTTCCTACTTATTTTTAAAGCGTTATTTGCATTGTCATGGCAATCTAAGATTTGAATAAAAATTTAACAATTTTTTTTCAAATTAATATTTTTGCAGTATGAATATTCCAAATAGTTTGCGTCAAATTTATCTCCTTACAGTTCTGATATGTTTTAGCGTTGCAGGTTTTGCTCAAAACAACCACATCAAAATTGGCGATACGTTACGTCTTGAAAGCTATCAACTTACTGCTCTGAATAATACCGGATTACAAAAGGACAAACCGCTGGTTATTGATTTTTGGGCTACCTGGTGTGGGCCATGTATCGCAGCGTTTCCACATTTAGATGAAATAACGACAAAATATAAAAATAATGTTCAGGTAATTGTATTAAGTGATGAAAAATCTGAAAGGGTTAATAATTTTATCAAAAACAATAACTACAATTTTGATTATTTTATAGATAACAATAAATCTGTTTTCACACTATTTCAAATTGATGCGCGGCCACTTACCTGTTTTATTGACCCTACCGGCAAACTCTTATGGGTTGGTGATAGTAAGAATCTTGAACAGGTAATTGAAGATTATTTGCTCAATAATTCAGTTGGTTCAAACATAGCTACAGGCGCACTGGCTGGAAAATTTTATACCACAAATGAAGTGCCCGTTAAATCAAATAATTTAATGTTATACCAGATTGGTTATAGCGTTGACCCGGATGATTATTTTGTCCGTTCACAAAAAGGTCATCGTGTTGATAGCGCCATTAACATTGAATATCGCGGCGTTACTGTGAGTGAATTACTTCAGGATATGCTCAATTTACCTGCTTTACAATTTAATAATACGGTAGAAAAATTAGATACGATTTATATCGACCTCATAGCAATAAGCGAAAACCCGGCTATGACCTATAAAGTGGTTACAGAAAAAATAAAAACGGATTTGGGGTTATTATTCAATTTTTCAATTGTATCAAACAAAAGGGAAGTTGCCCTTTATGAATTAACCATTGCAGATGAAAAAAAATTAAAACAATATTTCGAACCGGTTGAGGGTGGAGGTATGGTGGAAATTATTGGTGACAGCACCACTATTACAAGATTGTCGCTTGAACAAATTGCTTATCATCTCGAAAAAAAATATAAAACATTTTTCAGTTATAACGGTGACGACACCGGCAAATATTCGTTTACTTATAAAAACGTAACGAGTATAACAGAAATGGAAAAACAGTTATTTGAAATTATCGGCATAAAATTCGAAACAGAAATGGCTGTTAAAGAATTTATTACCATACAATAAAAATTATTGCTTCCGTACCAACGTAGATTTTAATTTATACGATTTAACATTACCCTCTAAATCGAATAACTCAGCATATAATATATAAATGCCTGATGATGCTTTTTGGTCGTCGTTATTCAGTCCGTCCCAGGTAATAAACCCTTCACGGCTTAGTGTAATATTTCCTGTTAAATCTTTAACCAATTTCCCCTGAGCTGAAAAAATTTGGAAACGACCGGTAAATCCTTCTGTTTCTGTGCTATAGGTTATTACCATTAAATCGTTAAATCCATCTCCGTCCGGCGAAAACACCGGGGATGAAACAGCAACAGTACCAGACGAAGTATAGGCCCCAAAATTAGAATTTTGATATCCCGGAGTAGCAAAATGCACATCAGATGCTGCACTAAACCAATTGTTATTATCCTGCGTAGTATAATCGTAATTAATGCGTTCTAACGAAACACCATCCTGATTACTTAATAATGCATAATGCCAATCATCATAAAAATGTAATCTGTCAATTTCATTTAATGTATTATCTAAAATAGCTACTATCCCTTCGTTGTCTGCATAATTTGGTAAATCATTTACCATTAGAAAATTTCCGGTATCAATCGAAAAATATTGTGCGGCAATTAAATCAGGGTCACTGGAAAGACACAAATATTGTTCAGGCAATAACAATCTGCCACTTAACGAAATATTATCATATTCGTTTACTTCAGTGGTATCAAACAAATCCATTTCAGCAATAATTAAAGTGGATAAGTCAATAATTTTTGCTGAACGGTTATAAATTTCAACAAAGTCCACACCTTCCGAAATTGGATTAAACAATACTTCATTAATTACAACATCGTTTGCTAATGCTGGTTCCGGTAGTCCAAAAATAGCCTGATTAAATAAATTAATTTCATTGCCACTGCAATCGCTAATTCCTGTTGCACTTACCGTATAAATAATTCCATACAATAATGTAGTTGGCATTTTTAAGCCCACAATAAATGCATTATTGGGGTCAATTATCAAAGCTGTAGGAATTATTGTTTCACCTGTTGAAGTAGTTATGGTAAAATTCGATGTGCTTAATCCATCCAATATTATTTTTTCATCGAAGGTGGCAATTACCGTATCTAATCCTATAGGATAAGCTTCAATTAAAGCCGGTGCTGTTTCATCCGGATTATCTGCTGCAACTGAATTTACCAATCCCGGAGTTCCACCGTTGGCATCAATTGCTGCCTTCCAATTTTCTTTTTCCTGACACGGGTTGTTTGTGTCAATCATTTCGAGACTCCAGCCGCCGTCTTCTTTTACTGCATTGCCATACCAGTCAATTTTATAATTCACAGCATGTATAACAGTGCCTTCCGGACTAATTAATTGTAAATCATCGCCGTCGTTATTTAATGAAGGCAAACCGGTAACAACTAAAACATTAGCATAGGCAGAAAACAAATCGGCAACGCCATCATCAACCAACACCACATAACCACCTGCAGGAATAATATAATTAGTAAATGCGTCACTTTCTGAAGTTGCATCGTGTAATTGAAAACCAACTAAATCAATTTCAACATCAGTATTATTATATAACTCAACATATTCGCCCAGGGGTAAACCAACCTGTGGTTCTATATCTGCAAAAATTTCATCAATTAATAAATCATATTCCTGTGTAGTATAAATAGAAAATGATTGTGTGGCATTATCTATTAAATTGCCATTTTCATCTGCAACATCATTAACAGTTAAAGTCAAGGTAACCCCTTCAGGAAATGCACTTAAAAAAGTTAACACAACTTTCGAAAAATCAACAACATCGCGTGTTGCATCTATAGGATTGCCAACACCGCCATCAACCACATAAAAACTTTCTGTCTCGGCTGACTCAAGCGTTACGGGTTCATTAAAAGTTAAAGTGAGTTGCGTAGAAGAAAGCACTTCTAATGAAACAATTTCAGGAGCCACATCATCTACAAATGGTGGGTCGATAAAAATATCATCGTAAAAAAATAATTCACAACGTGTAGAAGAATATTTGGAATAAAAACCAAAGTAATTGCCGCCATTATACGTATCGTCAACATCGGTGCCTTCTAAAACATATTCCGTTCCACCTGTTGGGTCAACATATAATTGCCATTCTGCATCATTTGTCCGAACAACTTTAACACCCACCGTTGGCGACAGCGACATATCAGAAGTTCCTTCAATCATTAAACTGGCAGTCGCGCCATTACTTCTCCATAATTCAACCCTGTCGGTTAAACCATCTTCCCCTATGCGCACAAAATAGCCATACACGTCACCATTCAAAACGGGTGTGTTCGATTGCAAAAATATGCGAGTATGATTGGCACTGGATGGGTCAAACTGTAAATCAACATAAAACGACCAAACTGCCGAGTCGAGCGTGGCCAGGGGATAACTCAGGTATTCTATTCCACCTGTACTGCAGTTTCCATGCAGCTGAAGCTGATTTGAAGCGTTTACAATGTAGCCGGTATCAATTCCTGTCCACCCCGCAAAATCACCATCATCAAAGTTTTCTATAAATTGTGCTCTGGCCGTGACAACGCACAGTAAAACACCAATGGCTGTTAGTATGCTTTTCATGATAATTTGTGGTGGAAAAATACGGATTTTTTACTGAAAATTCGGATTCACCACATTCAGTTGGTTGAAATACATAATGACTGCCGTGATTATTAACGCCGTTTTATCAAATTGTTAATTTGCAGGTAATATAATTTTGATGATTTAGTATATAGTTTTTTTTTAAAAAATTATTCTTTCACAAATGATTTCGTAATGCTGCCGGTTTCGCTGTTTATTTTAATAAAATATACGCCATTGGCATAGGGTTGAATATCAATATTAATCATAGTTTGTTCAGTTAAAATTGTTTGAACTACCTGCCCAACAGCATCGATAATATAAATTGATTTATCAGAGACATCTTCTGAAGTAATGGTAATTTCTTGCGTTGCAGGATTTGGAAAAATGGTAAAGTTATTTTGTGTTGATACAACTAATTCTTTACACATAACATTAACTGCTATCGTGTTTGAAATTTTATAACATCCTGTTGCAATTTTGGTTACACGACATTTATAATTTCCCGACGTAGTAGCAGAATAAGTTAATGATGTTGCACCTGCGATTGGTGTTGGGCCTTTATACCATTGATAGGCACTTCCTCCTACCGGCGTAACATTTAAATTTACGTTATCACCAGGACAAAATGTTGTAGGTCCACCTGCAGTTATATTTGCGTTAGGATTTTTATTAGCAGTTACAACTATACCTGAGGATATAGCGGTATTACATAAGTTTGATGCTTCACAAGTATAAGTTCCTGTTTTAGTAGCCGTATAGGTGGTTGATGTTGCCCCGGGAATAATGGCACCATTTTTTTTCCATTGTAGTGCAATACCATTATGCGATGCCTCCAGCACAACACTTCCTCCCTGACAAAAAGTTGTGCCCGATAATGCGGTTGTTGTAATAAATACATCAAATCCTTCATCAATAAACCCATCGCAGTTATCATCAATTAAATTGCATATTTCGGTTTCAGCGCTATTAACATCACCATTAGTATCATCACAATCGGTATTGTTTTGAACAGTACCAGCTATTGGTAAACACGCACTAGTTCCGGCATCATTTACATCGCCAAAAAAATCTGCATCCGCATCAACATAATATATTTCAAATATTAATCCTTCATCTATAAGCGTATTGCAGTCATCATCCAAACTATTACAAATTTCAATTGATCCGGGATAAATAGATGCATTTGTATCATCACAATCGGTATTATCTTCAACTAAATTAATTGTATCGTTACAAATGTTTACGAGATTTAATGGATCACCAAAACCATCTCCGTCTAAATCAGCATATAATGAGTCAGTACACATGTGATATACATATACCACACCTTCATTTAATTGACCATTATCATAAAAATTGGCAGATGCCATAACATCAGGAAACCCATCGTTATTTACATCGCCTGCACCTGAAACGGAGCGGCCCATATTGACTTCAGACTGATTGCCTTCAATAGTTAAATAAGGTGTTGTTTTGATTCCGGAAGCGGAGCCCTTATATAAATAGGCGCTGCCTTCTGCCGAAGATCCGTTTTCAAACAAAATGCTTCCTACCATTACGTCATCATAACCATCCTGATTAAAATCGCCGGCCCCGCGCACCGCTATCCCGAAATAAGCTAATACATCATTGTTTTGCAGCATTGTCACCGGAGTCGTAATAATGCCCGTGGCGGAACCATGAAAAATGAATGCAGCACCTTCGTCTGCCATGCCATCTTCATATTTGTGTGCGCCTACGATAATATCATCAAAACCATCGTTATTTACATCACCGGCTGAGGCAACTTCTGAACCAAAATTTGCATTATCCAGATTGCCCTCCATTTCTTTTGCCGGGATTGGATTTATCCCGGTTGCAGTGCCATGATAAACCAATACTTTACCCTCGTTTGATAATCCGCCATCGAATCTATCGGCAGCAACCACAATATCATCATAACCATCTGCATTTACATCACCTGCACCGGCTGCAGAATTGCCAAAGTGTGCAAACTCTTGATTCCCTTCTAAAACAACCACAGCAGGTGTTGTAATACCGGTTGATGAGCCAAGAAAAACATATACCCTTCCTTCATCAGTTTGCCCTGCATCATATAACCACGCACCTACAACCACATCGTCGTAACCATCATTATTTACATCGCCGGCAGCCGACACACAATTACCGAAATTAGCTCCAAATTGGTTGCCGTCTATTGTTTTTGCCGGCGTTGTATTTATTCCGGATGCCGGACCGTGGTAAATATAAACGCGTCCAGCATTGGTAACACCGGGATCATAAAGCCAAGCACTTACTATGATATCATCGTATCCATCATTATTTACATCTCCTGCTCTTGAAACCGAGCGACCCATATTGGCTTCAACCTGATTACTTTCTAATATAGCCGCCGGTGTAGTTTCCAAGCCAGTTGCAGAGCCCATGTGGACAAACACAGCACCTTCATTCGATTGGCCATTATCATACCAATCAGCGCCAACAACAACATCATCAAAACCATCTGCATTAATATCGCCTGCATTAGAAATATACCAACCATAATTACCATCAATTTGGTTGCTTTCTAATAAGGTTGTGGGAGGTGGGGTTTGTGCATTAGTTTCTGTTATTACGAAGAAAAATAAGGTAAACGCGATTGCAAGCAACTTCATATGTATCTTTTTAGCGAATGAAATATAAATATATGTGATTTGGGGTTAATTCACTGTTTTTTCGTGATTTGTGCATTGAAATAATCAATAAGTGATAAGGGAATAATAACCTTAATAAAAAGCGGGGCCTACTAGCCGTAATTGTTATAAGATTAAAAGGATGTTGAACAAATTGGCACAAACATCAGGACTAATTAAAGCAATTTGAGGCTGTTTTAATTCCAGCCAATAATCCAACTCATAAATTGCAAATAGGTTGACTTTAAGTGCCCGGTTCGTGCTACATAGTTATGCAGAATTGTGTAGAGGCACTCTAATAGCTCTCAACGCTAAGGCGTAGCACATTTAATTAGAACGCTTCTTGGCTAATAATTAATTATTCGAATTAGGGTGCTATCGGTTTAGTAATAAATATATTTTTAAAAAGAAACTAAAAAACAAATTAGAAAATTGAATATATTAATCAATAAATATAAGTTGCTAAATAACGAGTTTATCAAAACAAAACGTGGCCTTCAACAAGTTCTAATCAATAATCAAATTGAAACACTATAAAACAATCATCCAAACACTTTGTCCAATAAATTACCAATTACACTCGCAATAAAAGGAGATAAAGAAACTGTTAGCCCTTTTATAAAATCTCCAAATGCTTTTAAATTATTAGGCCCTTTAACAATTCCCACCACATTTTGAGGAACCGGTTGTGGTGCTACCAAATTAGGTTGCAAATCCGGTACAACATTCACGGCTGGTGTTTGCTGTTGATTTACATCTGTAAAATAAATGTAGTTATTTGAAACCAATTTTAGAGGCACATAAAAAATTAATAAAATCAGTGTATATAATAAACCATAAGCATAAACGATATCATAGTTCAAATTTATTTTTACATAATAACGGGATAATAAATCAATATAAGCGGTATGTAGTGATGACATACTAAACACCATTAAACTCAAAATTAACGATGCTGCCGATAAACTATAGTTAAAAAGTTTAATCGCTTGAGCTTCGATAGTTTGATCTTTGGCTGTATTTTCTTTTAAAATACCGACTGCGGTAAACATAACCGCAAAACAAACCGCTCCGGCTATTGAGCCAATTATAGTTGCAAATAATATTTTGTTGTCCAAATTTGATGTAAACACGTCGCTCCTTATTGGCTCTGAGTCATAAAATGTACGCGTTTGTAAAACCAGAAATACGATAAAAAACAGAAGCGAAACAAAAAGCCCTGTTTTAAATAACTTGAATTTGTTTTCTACTTTTAAATGGTGTAAGCCCATTGGTAATGCACAAATAATAAACATCCAAACAGCAAATTGTATTAAAATAAATAAACACCATAACATAAATGATGGGTAGTCGCGAAAAAATTCTACGTCACTCGAATAAGTAGCACGAAGTCCTTTGATTTGTTCTGGTGTTTTTAATTTCACATAATTGCTGTCATTATATACCCAAACACTGGTGGTGTCATAAGTATATAATTGCTGTGTTAACGTATCCTTTACTTCTGTTTTAGGCACGGCTGCTAACAGAATTACTTCTCCCTTGTTAACATAAAATGAAGAATACTTATTAATGCCGAAAAGCACCAAAAGCCCAATAAATAATCCTATAATGGGTAGGATAACTGAAGTGTAAATAGGGTTCACGGTTATCGTTATTATTTCAATATTATTATTTTGTTTTAAAAACATCCCTTCCAAGTTCAAGGTTTACCATAAAAGTTGGTTGTATTTTGGTGAGCTTAAATTTTTGATCAAAGTCCATCAGGAACCCAATCTGTAAATACTTTTGATTGTCTAATTCATAACCTCCGCCAAACGAAATTCGATTCGCAGTTAATTGCTGACCGGTAAAAACCGGTGAGTATTCAGTAAAAACATCCGTTTTTCCCCCTACATACCGAATATTAAATCCTGAAGTTATTTCAGTAATGGTGTCTATAACGGTCAACTTTCCTATTGCGGCAAAAAGTAAAGAATTGTTGCAACTGGATTTGTTTTTATCTAAACAAAATCCAAACCCCGGATTAATCCAAATGCCAAAACCGGTAAGTAGCGGGTTTAATTCCGTTACTAAAGTATCTTTATATTGGAACACTTGCCCAAAGCCTATATCCATTCTAAATTTCGATTTTTTGGTCTCCATATAGTTGGATACGTACTTTTTTGCATTTTCTTCCAGTTTTTTATTTTCGTTGTTTAAATTATCCTCGATCGTCGAATTGATAATAAACACCCGGGATGTCATTTCTGCTATTTGTGCATTGATAGTGTTAATTTCACTAATTAATTTATTTTTTTCAAGTGTTTGATAATTTGATAAATTAGATAATTCGGTTTTCAAATTAAAAGCCTCATTCTCCAGCGAATCTTGTTTAAATTTAATAGCTATTTTCTCCATTGTTAAATTCATATTTAATTGATTGATGCTACTTGCAACTGCACCTAACACTGTTTCATAACCTTTGGAAAAGCTGGTATCGGTTAATGGGTTGTATCCAATTGTTGTCTTAAATGAATAGGCAAATTGGTTACCTTTTGTTTGGTTTTCGGTAGATCCGAATGAAAATTCAGTGTTTGCCACAATAGAATGAAGGAAATTCGCATCACTCCAACTATCTATTGTTTTGTTTTTGTAAAAAAGTAGCCAGAAAGGTTGACATTGTAGTGCAATATTTGGATTGAGTTGAGCATCCTGAAAAAAATAATCAATTTTAAAATCCCGGCTAAAGCCCGGTGTGGATACATTTTCAGGGTTAACACCCAATAACGTAAAGGCACCGGAACTAGGAATTGAATATTGGGTAGCCTTTAATAAAGTGTCCTTTAATAATGGATCCCCTACTTGTCCTTTACTATTTGAATGCACCAATCCAACGAGTAAAAAAAATATTAAATAATTTTTCATGTTATTGCATTAAATTTTTTTGAAATAAACATCGTTTTGCGTAGCCAATGAGGAACCAATATGTTCTATGGTTATTTGTTCGGAAAGCGCAACCCCGTTTTGATAAAAAGTATAGTGCACTAATATTTGAGAGTGTCCGTAAGCAGATGCAAATGCTCCCGCTATAACAACAACCCATGAGCTAAGTTGTGCTGGCACTATAGGTAAAATAAATACATCTTCTATACCATCAGAAAACGACCCTTTTCCGATTTTTTGCATTTGTGTCCCATTTGTGATATAAATATCATAAGCACCGTTTGTTGCGTAAAACGGTTTAAGTATTAGTGTAACAACACTTCCTTGCGGTGAAAAATAGACAATGTTTTCTTTGTGCATATTAATAATTTTAATTTGTGAAATAAAATACAAATAAGCCCGGTAAGAGGCGATTTTATTCTGCAAATTGAATGCAATTAATTAGTTAATACAAGGGTATTTTTAAGTTATTAAAGGGGTATAAATACGGGGTTTAAAACACCCTAACTTTTGGTGCTTATTTAACTAGTTTTGGTTTTGAACTACTAAACATGACACAATGAAAAATAGAATTACATTTATCCTTATTGCACTTATTATAGTTGCTCTTTCAGTTTTAGGCACATATAGCTGGCTCAAACAGACTGCCCAATTAAAATCAGCTGAAGATGCTGAACGAATTGCGGCTATGAAAAAATTAGAAGATTCTTATAAAACAAATTTCGATTGTGAAAACACCTATAACATTATAGATTTTAATGCATTTCTAAATAATTTACTGGCAGCACCAATTACCAGGCAATTCGCAGATACCTTAAGAGCGCATGGAAGGAAATTTATAGCACATAAAACGCCTATGAGAAATTTAATTTTTGTTGAACCAGAAATCAAAGTTGTTGATCTTATTACTTTTATAGATACGAAGAAAAATAATCCCATGAAATTTGGCTTTCAATTATATTCTGTATTAATTGATAAAAAATTAGCATATGTGATATCTGTTTGTCACGAAAGTGATTCCTCTTTAGAAAATAAATATACCCTACTGGATAAAGTTGATTATAGGACAACAGACAGCATAACCCGTTTAGATACAATTGACAAAAAGCAAACGATTTTATTTATTAAAAACTATGTAAATTATGTAACAATTGAAGGTGGCAGCCAAAAAGACAGCACTTATAAAGTCGGAAGATTTTATCCTTTTAAAGAATTTAAGTTGTATTTACAAAATAATGGGTTTTATGATTTAAACCAACGTGACATGGACGAAGCATATGTATCTTTTGTTCATGGCTACATCAATAAACAGTCTGACAGGTTCATTATTGATTGTTTTACCGATGAAATATTTACCGGTGCCAAATATAATGATTACAAAGGCTGGACAAGCATTATGGAGTTACATATTAAAGGAAAACCAGTTAGCAATTCAAATAAAGCCGAAGATTATAAAGGTGCATTAATAGAAATTGGAAAACCTTGTCCTCCACGTTGCGATGGAACAAAAATAAAAGGTAAAGACATTTGGGAAGTAAAGTGATATCTTTCAATTAACTTTGTTAGTACAATATGTATTATGGAGAACCTTGGAAAGTTTCTTTTTAACACACACATAAACGCACCTTCAATTTTATTTGGCTTAATAACGTTAAGTGTATCCCTGTTGTTTCTAAAAAAACTTGCCCGCAAAGATCTTATTATTTTAACTATACCAACTGTCTATTACATTTTTGATATCATTGCTTCATGTATAACAAAATATGCCAAGAGTGATGAAAACATTTGGTTTTATAATTGGGTGTTATTGTTGGAATTATTATTGTATTTTTTTGTCTTCAAATCATTTTTTCGGTCTTCCAAAATAAAACGTATAATAAATGGTGTTATTATCATATTCACAATTACACATGTAATAAATATATTATTTGGCCAAGGTTCACATATATTTTGCACGTTTACCTTAATTCCAGCCCATGTTGCTGCGGTAATTTTTGCCTATTTACACATGAAATATACAATCGATGATATCAATATAGTCCCGATTAAACAATTTAGTTTTTGGTTTTCTATTGCTTCGTTTATAAGCATTTCTACAAGCATCCCGGTTTTAAGTATAATAAATAGTTTAAATGAAAACAATCAGGAGCTTGCAGATAAAATTTTTATATTAAACGATATCGCTTATTGTTGTTGGTACGCATTAATTATTGCCGGTTTAATATGGACAAAGAAACTTACGAAAATATAATAATAGTCATTAGCACAACGGGTCTGCTTTTTTTACTTGGTGGATTAATAATTAGTTTATTGCTTGCAGCAAGAAATCGTCAACTCAAGCATAATGCAATTCTTGCAGAAACCAAAAATAATTTCGACAAAGAGCTTATTAATACACGCTTGGAAGTAACAGAAAACATTTTAAACGAAGTGGCAAGAGATTTACATGACGATGTGGGCCAAATGCTAACATTTGCCATACTGCAATTAAATAACATTAAATCACAAAACGCTAATGATCTCGAAGCCAATTTGGAAGAGATCCGCGAAAGTGTTAAATCCAGCCTTGAATCTGTCCGTAGCATTTCAAAGTCATTGAGTTCAGACTATTTAGGAACATTCGGTATTAGCGAGTCGCTTCATAAATTATGTGATAATGTAATTAAATATGGAAAAATACCGGCTGATTTACATTTTAGCAACGATGTAGTTTTTATATCAAAAACACACGAACTATTTATTTACAGAATTATTCAGGAGTTGGTAACAAATACACTAAAGTATGCGAACGCGTCAAAAATAGTAATTGAAGTAATAAAAATTGATAACCAAATTAAGATAAAATATGCGGATAATGGAACTGGTTCCAGTCCGAATCAACTTGGTAATAACAATCCTACATACGGTATGGGCTTAACTAATATTTACAAAAGAGCCCGGTTAATTAATGGTGAATTAAGTGTAAATTTTATACCCGGATCGGGTATGTTTTTTGAGATGTCGTTTCCAAATGTTTAATATTATTATTACATTTCAGGATGAATCCCATTACACTCGCAATTGCCGACGATCACGAGCTGGTGAGAAAAGGACTGAAATT
>Ga0209480_10001269_pt1 | contig 18579 bp, 15 predicted proteins | sample JI61114C2DNA_FD_187501 | JGI IMG/M metagenome (GOLD analysis project Ga0209480, IMG submission 187501) | Wastewater effluent complex algal communities from Wisconsin, to seasonally profile nutrient transformation and Carbon sequestration -... | ecosystem: Engineered > WWTP > Effluent > Algae... | reverse complement strand
CATACCAGACACACAAAAGCAACTGGTGGTGGAAGTGGCCCTGGATCACCCGGTACTCTCCCCAAGGGAACTGTCGGTAAAACTCACGGATGAGCAAAAGGTCTTCATCTCTGAAAGCAGCGTCTACCGGATTTTAAAGAGCAGAGGCCTGATAACAACACCCATGCACATTTTGCTGTCAGCGTCCAATGAATTTAAGGATAAGACTCACTTTGTTCATGAGATGTGGCAGACGGATTTTACCTACTTTAAAATCATTGGCTGGGGCTGGTATTACCTGAGCACTGTTCTGGACGATTACAGCCGCTACATCGTCCACTGGGAGCTCTGCCGTGATATGAAAACAAGCGATGTTGAAAGAACTGTGGAAAGGGCACTGGCTGTGGCAGGCCTCCAAAATGGGCAGCGTCCGAAGCTGCTCTCCGATAATGGGGCCTGTTACATATCAGCAGATCTGAAGCAGTACCTGAAATCAAAGAAGATCACACCCATACACGGTCGGGTTAATCATCCACAAACGCAAGGTAAGATCGAGCGCTATCACCGAAGTATGAAGAACGTGGTAAAGCTGGATAACTATTACTGCCCAGAGGAACTAAACGCCTCGCTGGAAAAATTTGTAAACTATTACAATCACCAGCGCTATCATGAATCCCTGGATAATGTCACCCCAGCAGATGTATACTTCGGGAAAAGAGAAAAGATCCTGCAACGAAGAGAAAAAATAAAGACACAAAACATGAATTACAGGCGGGCTCTCTACTTTACTGAAAAGCTAAACTTTATTAATCCAACCCTATAAAACTAAAAATTATTAATTAACTTAAATCCTGGAAATACTCTCTAACAGAAAGTTCACTTTGTTTTGACGACATACATCTTTGACTTCAACTCAAGAGTCGTTGCGCCCATACCAGTTTCTTCCTTAAAAACTACCCCATAAGGTAATTCAGTCAAAACATCTGAAATTCTCGTCAGTCTATTATTTTCAGAAGAATTAAATTTTTGGAGAGAAATAACTCTGTATTTTTTTCGATTACTCCAAGAGTCATCCGGAAGTAGTTTCTCTGTATCAGAAATTATTAGCGAGTTTTTATTTTTCATTAAAGTATATTGAAAAGACACAATGAATTCCATAATATTTATTCCTAAATAATTAGAATTCAAAGCCTTAAGCAATATACATTTTTTCCTTTGGATTTTTATAAGTTGACCATAAATCATATTTCATATTTGCAAAATCCAACTTCTGATTGCAATGATTTTCAATAAAAGATTGATTACATGAATTTAATTCTAGGCCAGCTATTTGTAGAAAATATTCTAAATCGTCCTCAAATTCATACCCCTTTTCAATAAAGTTCAATTCTTTTCTAAGTACCTCTGGAGGTAAATAGTCAAGTTCAATTTTTCTAAACATTCTACTTTTTTGAAAGTCTAATTCGACAAGGAATAAAACTCTAGGAGAATATATTAATCTATCGTGATAGCATTGTATTCGACCTGATGCTAAAAGTGAATTAATTTCATTCAAAAATAATCGTTTAGAAGTATATCCAGACTTAACAAATAACTCACCGCGTGAAATTCCTACATTAGATTCAAGTATATCAATTATTAAATTATAGTATGATACCATATAGTTTTGTGCTTGTATTAATTTCAATTATTTGTCATCACCATAAACAGATCTGTTAGCCAACATCACTGAGATTACCATAAAGATAATCCAGCCATATCTTAAAATGCCGGACCACGATGAAGTTTTTTTGAACCCGCTTAATGCCCAAAATGGAAGAAAACAAATAACAATATAGATTAATGAAAGTGCAATAAATCCATACAGTCTGCTGTATTGAGAATTTTCATTCATAGCCAAACGTTTTTGACTTATTGATATTTCCAATAAACATTGAATCTTTTGTCAATAATTTGAAGAACTATTAAAAATCTTTTTATAAAATTCAGGCGTGAATTTATATTTCAATACAATAGAGCTTAAAGGAAATTTTGAAATCATATCTTTTTTATATTCTATTTTGATATCAACCCCATCTCTGTTTGACCAAGTAATAGTCTCAACTTGCCTGAAACTATTATCTTGAATTGTATCTCTATGATTGTATGTGCCATACTTTTTGTTCAATTTGCTAATTTCGCTATCTCGAATTAAATGAGAGCTAGCACGACTTTGAATTCCAAATTGCAAATTCATAGGTGCATACTGTTGCGAAAATAAATTAACGTCCTCTTCCAGATCTTCAAGATGATCTAAATACATAACTTGTAATTCCGAAATCAGAGTGTCATTTAGTGGGAAATAAGCTCTTGTAAAAAGAAAGTATGAATAGTTTAAAGAGCTTGTTTCAGAATATAAGGTATTTAATTTGGTTTGACGTAAGAGTCGCGATTTTATTAATTCTTTGGTATGTAAATTATATTCATTAATTGAAGAACCAAGCTCATATCCAAGGTAAACCTTTCTCCTATACTGTTTTTCATTCTGGCAGCTCACTATGAATGTCATTAATAAAATTGGTACGACGAGTAATTTTTTCATAAATAAAGTTTATGTCTTGAGATAGAGGTAATTTAGTCTTTAGTTTTTACAAATATAGAGAATTCTCCATTGCTCAAAATAAGCGAAATAGCTCCCTTTGGAGGGTGAAGAAAAAGCCGAAAACAGCTTATTATATTAATAAACCAGCCTTATTGCTTGTAGGAGCCAAAATCAGGGAAGTAAGGACCTCTAAAGGACTTTCTATAGAAGCCCTGGCTAATTCCTCCGGTATGGATTATTCTCAATTAGCCAGGATGGAGACAGGGCAGGTTAATTTTACAATTTCCTACCTCTTTAGGGTTGCTGAGGCTTTAGGAGTTACAGCCAAAAGTTTACTACCATAAATATGCGATTGTTTTTTTTATAAACTTTCATTTATCTTATAATAGTTTAAAGCACAATATAATAATTCAACAACAGTATTCAAATGGAAACCAAAATTGTAATGATTTTATATTATCATATAGGATACTAAAATTATTATAAGCTATTTTACTTTTAAGATATCATACTTGAAGCTTTCATGTGGAATAGAATACCAATCTTTAGGTAATTTTTCTGTATATGCAATATGAAATGCTCTTTCAAAAAGTTCGTCATAAGTGATAATTTCTATATTTCGAGAATCTCTCCTAATTCTTTCAAAGCAATCAGTTTTAATATCATTTTCAGAAATTCTGTCATGAGGAAATTCTTCATTCCTATTTCCGATAATTAAAACTGCCTTAGGATCCAAAATTCGATTCTTTTTTGTATCAATAATATTACCATTTTCATCTTTAATATCCTTTGTATCAGATATTTCGCTCCTTTGAGAAAGCACTTGGCTGTAAGCCTCTAGAAAATCTTCAGAGAAATCCCATGTGTTTGCCCTTGATTTAGATGTTTTCTTGTTTTTAAATATCTTCGTACGGCTTGTTTTTAATTCAATCAAGGTAGTGAAATATGAAATTCCTAGAATATCAACTTCGGGACTTCCAGTTCCTTTTGAATCCTCTGCACCGACTTTTTGTTTAGACAATAAATCTCGAATAAATTTTAGATCAACATTTAGCCCAATTATCCATTCATTTGATTTTAAAAAATGATGCCATACTGACTCTTCACCTTGCTCACTAATATTATGTTTATACTTATACGTGTCAAAAGCGTATACAGTTTCTTTATTGTGTAAATTTTTTAGAAAAGCATAAAACCAATGAATAGAATTCCGACGTTGGGACAAAAGTAATTCCTTAATATCCTTACTGGAAAGGTTTATTGATGCAGTTAAACTTGATAGCTCTCTAACTCTTTCTGCTTGTTCTTTTGATTTAAAATCTATTAAAAATGTATCAAAACTTACAGCTTGATATTTATTATGAAAATCACCTAAATCAACAAGTTCTTTAAACTTTTGTAAAAAGTGAATAACTTTCCAGAACATTCTTGATTCCTCTCCTGTGGAAAACCTAATAATAATATCATCCTTATTTGGTTTTTTGGGAATGCCTTGATCATCAATTTTTCTAAATTCTAATCTTGGCAAGTATTTATTTGTTTCCTTGCTTCTATAGAATGATACATTAAGAATAGTTTTTGTATTTTTCTTTTTTATTAATATTAGCCCACCGATTATTATATCCCCACTATATATATAGCAATTACTTTTTGTTGTATTTTCTTTAATGATTAAAGAATCAATATTATGCGTTTCCAAATCAAAAAATGTAGAAAATGCATTTGCTAATGACATATATTTTTATTTTTGTTCAATTATCCTAACTTGATCGTCTGTCAATTCATAAAGATTGTAAACCAAGTAATCTACTTGTTTATCAAGGCTTATAAATTTATTATAAAGAAATTCTTTGTCACCTTCTGTTTTTGCAGTTAGTATTTGATTTTTGGCTTCAATTATTTTTGTTACAAGCGTGACAATTTGATTATGAATTTGTATTTCTTTTTTTGAATTGATTTGTTTTATAGGTATTTGTTCTATATAAATCATCTTTAATCGGTAGAATCCTCCTTGTACTCTATCACAGATTTGAGATAAAAAATATTTCGAAACACTAGAATTTAGAATTCCTAATAAATACAGATCATCGGTTTCGATTAATTGATTATTATCGTTACCATAATACTTATTTTTATCTAATGTAAAGCATGCAACATCGGCGCTTAAGCCTGGCCATAGTATTTTGTACTTTTCAAATGAGGGCCAATATTCAACTGTATCTTGTATTTCAAACCATTTATAAGGCCCTGGTTTTCTCCCCTTCCATTCTCCTCCTTTCCAATCCTTTGGTTTTGGAGTCAATCTATTTTTAAATTGCAGAAGATGGTTTTTAATTGCAGGATAGTTTTCAATGTTTGTGCCTCTTCTTGTAAAAATTAAAAATTCATCATTTTGTGGCTGCTCATATCTTTTAATATTCTTGCCTGCTAAATATGGCTTGATCAAGTCTTCACTATTTCGATCCTCACTTATTAATTTATCTTTTGTTAAACGATCTATTACAAATGCTTTATTATAACCAGTTTTTATACCATAATATATTTTATTCTGGACGTAAGACTTAAGAGGTACTCCCCGTTCACGCAATAAAGAATTTAAATCTTTTTCCGCTAAAGTACCAAGAGTCCAAACAGAGTCCGTAAGACTATTAGATGGCAAAAGAGTGAAATTTTTGGATACAAAATCTTCAAGTTTTTCAAATTTTAGCGTTGTAACATTAGCAACATTAATTTGATACTCTTCTTTTTTTGATTTTTCATTTGCAGGCCCAATAATCGAAATACAAGTATAAGTAGTAGCCCCTTTAAAAACAGGCAAATCCAAAAAGTCAATTAATTGTATAATTTTTTGTTCTTTAAGCCATTTTCTTAATGGTTCTCCGTACTTTGCTCTCATCCATTTGCTTCCAACGATAATTGCAAATAGACCTTCCCTTTTTAGTAAATTGATTCCTTTCTCAAAAAAATAGGTGTAAAGATCTGCCATGCCATGATATACTTTATATTTTTTCTGAAAGTAATCCTTTTGTATTCCTAGGGATTCTTGCCTAACGTATGGAGGATTTCCAACAATTGCATCAAATCCTCCATTTTTCATTATTGAAGGGAATGCTGTTTCATAATCCAGTGGATTTAATTTCTTTAGTTCGTCGTTTTCATAAAGCTCTCCATTCATTATATCAAATCCAATTAAACTATTCCCGCAAACTATATTTTTACTGAGGTCGGGTAATACTTTACTGAAAAGCGCCCCTTGTCTCACCTGTGTGCTGGTAACAGTTTCATCTTCAAGCATTTTTAAAAACAGACTCAACTGAGTTACTTCGACTGCTTGGCGATCAATATCTACACCATAAATGTTATTTAGGAGTATATCCTGTTTTAATTTTAAGGTTAAAACCCAAATACCGTCTTTAAATTCGACATTTCCAAAATCTTCGCTTCTGCCATCAATTTCTTTCTTTCCATTTAATTTATCTACATAATATCTTTTGTGGTATTCAAGTAAGTAGTCATAAACACCTATTAAGAAGCTGCCACTCCCACAAGCAATATCAGCAAAGCGCATTTCACTAATTTGCTTAGGAGTCTTTCCTTCTATCAGCTTGCCGATAGTATTTTGAACAATATAATCAACAATATATTTAGGGGTATAGTAAACGCCACCTGCCTTGCGGACTTCCGGTTTTTCATCAATATGGACACGTTTGTTTGTTGCAATCACTATCTTGCCCAGAAACTGCTCATATATACTTCCAAGTATATGGATTGGGATATAGCTAAATAGGTATGAGTTATGGGTGTCACATATATCTTTACAAATCTTCAAGAAAATTTTTTCTTCCGCACCTGAAAAATTTTGATCATCAATAAAGTGCTTTTTAAATACTACTCCATTATATTTTGCATCTAGTTTTCTGCAATCATTTATAAAGTCTTTCCAACTTTTCCATTCAGTAACATGATTTACTGGCTCAATTAATTTGTCTTCAAGGAATCGAATAAATACGAGGCGATCGATTATACGTGTTACAGCTTCAGTTAATTGTTCACTATCTAGTTTCTCATCGTTTTTCTTCAGTGCTTTAGCAAGATCCTCTCTGATTGCGTTAATGTATTCAAGAAAACTATCATCAATACTTTGGTAGCCTTTAGTTCCTTTTTTAGTTCCTTTTCCTTTTGGCTTGGGTAATTGATCTGCATATTTTATTAGGCTATTGTTAGCTACAGCCTCGCGACTAAAGAGCCAATATATTTCGGCGAACTTATCTTTATCTAAATAATCAGTGTACCTATATTCTTTGTGTTGACCATGAAAAATTGTGTCAAAAACTGCCTTATTTCTGCAATCAATAATATGGAATTGCTCAAAATCAGTCAACACCCCAATTGGGGTTGTTGAGTTGTGTCCATATCGAATTATTTGAAAGTAATTATCGGGATGTTTAAGTTCTACCGATGGTTTTTTTGCTTCAACGAAGAACCGGGGGTCTTTGAAATTGGGATGTATATAAAAGGCATAGTCTGCTCTTTTTTTTGCTTTACTTTCTATTTGCTTTTGAGATTTTTCAACTTTTACTTCTTGCTCATATGGATTATGTTGATGATCATGTTTAACATCCCAGCCAAGTGCTATAAAAAACTTATCAATGAAATCAGCTCTTGCCTCAGCTTCCTGGTATTCTGGTCGAGTGTAATAGGCAATGTTGTTTTGAAATTTAATGGTTAATTCCTTTACAACTTCAAATGCCTTTTCAAAAGCGCTCATGGATTAGATAGTTAATTTAATTACTGTAAATTATTATAATTTCTATAAAAACATCCTAATTATTCTCGTACTTAGGTAAATTACAAATTCATTTTTTACAATTTTGATTGATAATATTTCCGTATTGAATGACTATATCTTGTTTGAGTTTATTTCTTCATTATTTTATTGGCTTCGAATGTCTTTCTAAAACTTCTATATAATTTTCTAATCTAGTAACAAGTTCGTCGTATGTTACAAAAGTTATATTTTTTGAAGCGAGAGTCAATAATCTAAAATCATCTTTTTGCTTTTGTTCAGTAAAAAGTAGGCTTTCGCCAGCTAATATTATACCACGTGGACGAACAACTTTTAAATCAATTTTATAATTATCTTTTATGTATCCTCGTACAGTTTCTGCATTTTTAGAAATATATTCTAGATAATTTTCCACTTGTATTATAGCTTTGGAAATCTCGTTTTCCCAGTAATAGTTGTCTCTTCCTGAATCATGTTTGATCAAAGGAGTTGATGGTTTTTTTATTTCTAGAATATCTAAAAAACCATCGTGAGTTACTAGGCAATAATCAGGATACTTGGTGCCTCCAATTATGACATTCATTTTTTCGATAGCTTGAATATATCCTTGCTGTATAATTAAAATATTTCTGTTAATATATTCTTGCCACCATGATTCAGATCTATTGTTTTTTATTTCCCCTTTAATTTCATCAGAAATTTCTTTTAAGGTTTTAATTTGTGTGGAAGCTTTTAATACATTTACAACAGCGACAGATTCTTTTGCAATATATGTGGGAATAAATTTATTTAATTCATCTTTATCATCAGATGATAAATCATTAAGAATGTTTTCTTTTAGTATTTTTGATATCATGCCAGCTTTGTATTTTTCAGCATGAGTATATTTGAACGAGTCAGGGTATATTTTTGAGAATGTTTTTAAAATAATATCTTCCTTTACATCTCTTGTTCTATCATATGATTCGCTATACATTTTTTGAATCGTTTTGGTAGAAGTCTTAATTCTATAAATCCCATAACTTAATTTTATTTCATTAGTGTCTGTTGTTAGTATCCATTGAAATTTGGGATATTTTATTTTAAGAATCTCAAGAATATTCTTTCCAAAACTGATCCTGCCGTCTTTTTTTAATTGAGTTGGTTGTTTTCCTTCAAAATAGACCTTCATACCTTTAAGCCCTTTCCCATAACTTCTATTAGTAATTACAACAAAATTTGACGATGCTTTCTTTTTAGGAGATTTTACCGCAACAATTTTATTTGCTGCTTTCTTTTTTTTGGTAGGTTTCTTTTTTTTGGTCGGAGCCTTCTTTGCCTTTGACATGTAGATTGATTTATGTTTTGTTATCTAACTAACAATTATGGTTTCTAGAAGTGATGTACTTTAACTTACAATATAAATTCATTATGAAATTTATTAGCGAATTAAGATTAATGATAACAAAATCAATATCTTATTTTAAAACAATACTTCGCAATTAAAAATAATGAAAGATTTGTTGAACTTAAAATTCATTTTGAAGAATACCATTCAAACTTGTGATTGTTTATTCTGTCGCTGGCTTTAGTATCGAAGATGATGTTCAATCATCGGTTTGAATGGGACAAATAGAGTGAGCTAAGGTGTTAGGCCGGTACAATCTTATGCTGCCACCCCAGATCAAAGCATAGAATTCCTTCCTTTATCGGGCACCTCATAACAACAAGTACTATTGTATCGTTTAAACACCCATAAAAAGTGTAGCTTATCCATTTTCTATGCCTTCTCCCTAGAGGGTAGTTTTTATTTGACATTTTTTTTGACTGTTTTTTAAAAAAATGGGGTTTAAAGGCTGTTTCCTGCCACCGGCTGCCACGCAATTAGCGGGGGGAATTATGGAAGCTGCAAAGCAGCGGAATAATGACCTCAACGTGGCTTATTACTCGTGGGATGCTAATAAGCCAGGGCGCGTGCCAGAGTAATAAAAGCCCGGATTTGTGCCAGAGCCGCTAATTGCCGCAGGTGGCAAAACCTGGAGGAGCTGCTGTGGATGTGTAGCAGACACAGGAGCAGTGGAATGCAGATTTGCGAAGGGTGGGCAAAACCATGACAGATAGGGCAGCCAAGGGCTTCTAAAGGGCTATCTGGCGTGTGTTTTTGTGGTAAGGGGCAAATACTGCATACCTTATTTCCTGATTGGATTTTCATCAACCAGGAAAATTTTTAAACAAATGGATAAAGGTCCGAGAGGAGGGGATTTCAGATCGGTATGTCCGTTTTCTAAATCCTACCTCTCTCAGGCCTGCTTTTTGGGGGAATGAGGGTGTTTTATTCCTCTTCTGGGAATCCTTTTTGACCGAGCATCAGCAGCTCATGTACCTGAATTTCAGTTACATAGCGCTTAATTCCTTGGGAATCAGTGTAATTCCTGTTAATTAACCGGCCTTCAATGGCTACATCAGCCCCTTTGTACAGATACTTTTCCGCAATCTCGGCTAATGCTCCCCAGGCAATAAGATTATGCCATTGGGTTTCGGTCACTTTTTCCCCGCTCTGATTACGATAACTCTGGTTAGTGGCCACTGAAAAACGGGCTAATTTCTTACCGTTTTCGGTTTCACGATACTCAGGGGCGCACCCCAGGTTACCAATTAGTTGAACCTTGTTTTTTAATGCGTACATTTTTTAGGTTTTTATTGTTATGAATATGAACTGTTTACTAGCTTATAACTCGCCTTCATCAGCGAATGAATAATACCCTTCGTCAGACACGATGATGTGGTCAAGTACAGTGATATCGAGATAGCTTGCCGCTTGCTTAATCTTACTTGTAAGTAGCATATCTGCTCTGGAAGGTTTAAGATTCCCCGATGGGTGATTATGGCTGAGCACTAGTGAGGAAGCTTCCTGCTCTACAGCCCTTTTGAGTATAATCCGGGGATCGGCAACGGTCCCCGAAATTCCCCCGCTGCTGACTATTTCAAAATGCTTGATTTTGTTTCCCCGGTTCAGGTAGACAACAGCAAAGACCTCACAACTATAATCCTTCAGCATAGCTTTCAAGTACTGCGCTAGATCTGTACTCGATCGAATAACAACCCTTTCTAAGGGAGAAGCGATTTCGCGCCTTCGACCGAGTTCAATGGCTACGGCTATAAGACTCGCTTTTGTCAGGCTTACTCCCTGAGTCTTTTGCAGGTCATTTAAGGACATTTTGCCCAACTCTATGAGATTATTCCCGGCAAGCTTAAGAACCGATTTAGCTCGATCTAAAGCTGTAATATCCTTTTGGCCTGTACTGATCAGGATGGATAAGAGTTCTGAATTTGAAAGGGCAGATAGGCCCAGGGATAGCATTTTATCCCTTGGCCGGTCATCTACTGACCATTGACTTATAGGCATAATTGTAAGTTTTGAGTATTTCATCAATGTGATTTTGAGTTACGTATTTGCAGCTTGGGATTGAGCCTTTATCGATGTGTTCAGGTGAGAGTTGTAAAACCATACAGGTTATTCTGTATGTCAATTAACTTACCTCTAAGCTCTTGATGGAGAGTTTTCATCCAATCGGTCATAAAGTATGGGTCGAACCGGTTGAGAACAATGTATATCCTGATTGTGGAAAGCCACAACCTGTCCTTCTCGTTCTCTTTAAGGTTCAGAACTAAAGACTTTCTGTATAGAAGTCCTAGTAGTTCATCCAGGACTTCCAGAATATTATGCCCGATTAAAGTTTTTGCGACTGTGTATTTTGCTCCACGTATACCCTCGTGTCTTTCAATAACCCGTAACCAGAGCCTGGTTCTTTCTTCAATTCGTTGGATTACCTCTAATCCATTGACTCTTGATTGTTGAACATGATCAAAAGCTTTCATAATATCCGACCAGGTATCCGGATGGTTTGCGATTGAAATCCCCCGGATATCCTTGAGAATTTCGAATATCAGTTTATATGACCCTTTCACCATAGTATGATATTTAAGTGAGGGGGGCTATCATACCTCTCGAATTGCTGAGGGGTATGAATCAAGGAGAGCCCTTGAATAAAAAAGAAATATTTAATTACGTAGGGGGGTAGGCCTAAATTATTAAATGATGGGGGGGGGTATTTTTAAGGCTACAAAAATAATATACATCAGGTAAGTTTATTTAAGAATCGTTTGGAACTAAGGCCCACAGCAGCTTTCAGCATAAACTTGTACGGTTTTTTCTTGTACAGTAACTACATATATTTTACCTTTGTACTGAACACTCCTACCAGCCTTATAAGGGCTTACGACATAGAGATACAGTAAAAGAATAAGAGTTAAGTCTAAAAGACTCCCCCAAATTTTTCTCGTATTATCATTTTTAACCCAATTGAGTTGAAAGCAAGTATTCAATTGCTTAAGCTTACGTGGATGGAAATTATGTGTAGGAATTAATAATTAAATATTTAAAAAACAAAATGTTCGAATTAAGCAGAAGCAGAAGCCAGATATTTTACAGTTGTTGGACTCAATCAAGATCAAAGTTCCAAACCCAATCCATATCCCATAATACTCAATTCTCATCATCTCCTTCCACTCTCAATAATGATGTATTAAGTATAATCTATAAGGAAGAGAGTAATATTGGTAATTTCCCTGTTAAAAGGCATGAAACAAATGAGTATTATAAGAGTAATATTTTTACCAGTTTTCCGCAATTTTCCAGACCTACAAGTAGTATCAAAATTCCCAAAAAGGTGTGGAGAGCCTTACGGTATATTCCGGTTAGATATCTAAAAGCTATCCATCCCGATATAAATGCAGCGAGGGAGTTTTGTCTTTTGTTTTTGAGAAACTTCAATTCCACATATTATAAACTAATAAACGATACTGGTTATGATGGCTGGGAGCCACTTCAAGCCAAGTATTTACGTGAGTTTTATAGTAATGCCTCATTAACCTATAAAAACATCAGGACAGCTTTAGAGTACCCTTTAAAAGGCGGCTCCATGCTTGAGTGCAATTACGAGTACATAAAAGGACAAACGAGCTATAAATATCGCCTCGGGTTGAATTATAGAGGGAAAGGAATAGTTGAACATGAGTTAAAATCCCAGGACGCAATTAATTTATTAGTTAAGAATAATGAAAGAATATATACGAATGCAATTGAAAACCCCGTATGTCGAAATCTATTTCACTTTTATTCAAAAATAACACTACCAACTATTGAAGAAATTCATGTAGAAGCCAGAAGGCTTATAAATTTGAAATTTCATACAAAGAAAGGGAAAAGGCTTGCCTATTTAAACAAACATAATAGGCTTGATTTTAAAGGCGATAATATATCATATGTAGAAGATGCAATTAAATTATACGATTCATTGACTGATGGAGGCTTAATGATTCCAGTACCTGGAAGTGATAAAAGTGGAGGGAGGGTGGTCGATTCTCTAACATTAATGCCTGGTTGGATTCGCGCTTTGATAAAAATTGGTGGTGAATATTTAGTAGAATGCGATTATAGTTGTTTACATCCGAATATTGTAAGTGCAAATTATGGAGGCACTCAAGGCTGGATAACACATAGTAGCATTGCTTCAGATTTTGGGCTTGATGAAAAGGATGTTAAAAAAGAACATCTTTCGTTCTTTAATAAACGGGCTGATCAAATGAAAAAATCTGAATTATATAAATATTATTCAATTCATCAACCTCAAATAATTAAAAATGTCATATCTGAGAAGTATCAAACGGAATATGGACATAAGATAACATCCCGCATGATGTTTAAAAAAGAGGTTAAGATCATGACTGATGTTATTATCCAATTAAATAAAGAAGGTATCTATACCGGATATGTCTATGATGCTTTGCTATGTCATCCTGATCATACAAAACGAGTAATAGAAATCATGAACCATATGGTTCAAAGTAATGGCGTCAAAACTTTAGCTAAATCTGCAAGTCGAAGTTTAAAAAAAACAATTAAAATGAAAAATTATATACATGGAAAACAAAGAGAACAATTTATGGACACCAGTCAAAAGGTATGAAGGACTTTATGAAATTAATCAACAAGGGGAGGTGAAAAGTTTACAGAAAAAAAATTATGGCTATATAATGAACCAGCGGATTGATCGTGCTGGTTATTATACTGTAAGACTTATGAAGCCAGGATTAAAGAGTTCAACTCAGTATGTACATAGGCTACTTGGAATGGCCTTTATTGAGAACCCGGAAAACAAATGCTGCATAAACCATATCGACGGGAATAAGCGCAACAACGATCTTAGCAATCTAGAATGGGCAACAATGGCTGAAAATATGCAACATGCTTATAGATTAGGGCTAATAGTTGACTTCCCTGGAAAATGCAGGAAAGTAATTGATAAATGCTCAGGGGCTGTATTTGAATCAATTAAAATGGCCGCAGATTTTTATATGATACCTTACAGTACTTGTAAAAACTATGTAAACGGGAATCGCCAAAACCCTACATGCTTAAGTTACTTAAACACCAAAGCTGCCTAATTCTTTATAAATTAGGCAAACTTGTTTTCAATATTTTTGAGCCGTTCAATTTGCCTCTGTTTTTCACCAATTGCATAATATTTGGTTGTGATCTCCGTTGAGGTATGAGAAGCCATTTGAGAAGCGTCTGCGATTCCTAAGATTTCCGCTGTCTGATCGAGGTTAAGGTGCTTTAGTGAATAGAAATCTTCCTTTATTCCCAGCTTCTTTTTAATGTGCCTGTTCCATCTTTTTGTGATCTGATAAGATTGTATAGGTTCTTTGCCTGGTTCCAGCCCTTTTGAGAATATATAATCATCACTGCTAGCTGAGAAAATTGCTTCTTCCCAATATGGGAGGGCAATTTTCTTTATTGGCCTTATAACTTCTTTGTTTATTGTTCCTTTTTGGATAGTAATTTTAAAGGATTGATTGGACAGATTTACATCGGTTCGCTTTACTTTCATTATTTCAGTAAGTCGGGCACCCGAATGGAAAAAAATATGCATAAATAACCAGAATCGATAATGATTTTGTTGCAAATATTTATTTATTGTTTCCCTGTTCTCAATATTTGGAAGGGCTCTTACTCGTTGTATACTTTTCTTTTTTGATAAGTCCCTAATCGGATTTATTTCACAGGCTTCAAGTTCAACGAGTTCATTGAAAAGGATCATTAAATAACTCCTTATTTTATTATACCGATGGGCACTTTCTCCATAAACTATTTCGATATGTGCAAGTAGTTGTTTTAAGTGCTTTCTGCTAATTGATTTAATCGGTATATCAGAATATCCCAATTGAGAAGCTGAATTTGACACAAATTTCAGAATGCTCTTTAGGTCTCTTTTTGTAGTTGGGGAAGCTGAGATTCGCTTTTCTGCCATAAAAAGAGCCTTACAAAATGAAGTTGATGGTTCAATTTCCAACTCAAGAGAGCCTTCCAGTAAATTCTTGCTTGTAATGGGATTAAAAGCCTTGATTTTTAGCTTTTCAAGCTCCTGGAGGATAATTGCTCGTGTCGATTCTTGACGCTCTAAAATCGTCTTAAATTGATTCATTCGCTTTATTACAACCAGCTTTCCCTTCTTGAATTTGGGGTGCTCCTTATAATTGGGATCATAGAACCTATAATATATATACCAGTCCTTTTTGAGGGAAGAATTTTTATTCGCCCAATTATTGGGGACTACTTTCAGTTCAGTGCAATGGCACGAAAAAGGTAAGAGGATCATTGTATCTAGGTCTTTTTGTTAACTAATTTGTTAACTGAAGAACTATGACAATCAATGTTTAGGAGTACTAAAAAAGCCTAAACCTTTAATAGTAAAAGGCTTAGGCTAAGTACCGGAGAGCAGACTTGAACTGCCGACCTTCGGGTTATGAATCCGATGCTCTAACCAGCTGAGCTACCCCGGCAACGGGCGGCAAAAATAGCAACTTTAGCCAAATTAACGAAATGAAATTTGAACCTTTTTTGAAAAGAAAAAACAGCTAAACCCCTGTTAGCCAAGCCCTATTTCCTGATGTTGCTCCGGAATTTCCACATCCGGGAACCCTTTACGGATCAGGCGTTGTTTAAAATCCTGCTGCACCTCATATTCCCCGTGTACCAGGAAGATTTTCTTTACCTGCCCGGGATCCTGGCAGGAAAGCCACTGGCTCATGTCTTCGTAATCCCCGTGGGCACTCATACTCCGGATAGCCCCGATATCGGCATGCACTTCATGGAGTACCCCGAAGATATTGACCTCTTTATCGCCCCGCATTAACCGGCCTCCCAGGGAACGGGGTTCACAATACCCGGTCATCAGGATGGTATTATGACTGTTTTCAATATTATTACTGATATGGTGTTTCACCCGTCCTGCATCCGCCATCCCGCTGGCCGAAATAATCACCATGGGCCCATCCTGAAAATTGAGCAACTTGGATTGCTCCACGGTTTTAATAAATTTCAGGCCTTCAAACTGGAAAGGGTCATTATCGGTTTTCATGACTTTCTGAATCGTCTTATTGAAATACTCCGGATAATTTTTCATGATCTCCGTGGCTTCAATGCTGAGCGGACTGTCCAGATAATAATCCACCGCCGGCAATCGGTTCTCCAGTTCCAGCTGATTGAGCGAGTACAGTATCTCCTGCGTACGTCCCACACTAAAGGCGGCCATAATCAGTTTCCCTTTTTTCTGCACACAGGCTTTCTCGATCCATTCCAGCAGCATGTCCGGTGTGGTCACATGCATATCGTGCAGGCTGTTACCATAGGTGGATTCCATAATGATATAATCCGCCTGCGGAAAATTTTCCGGCGACTTTAATATAGCATCCCGGTAGCGGCCAATATCCCCGCTGAAAGTAATCCGGGTAACTTTATTATTCTCGTTTATTTTAAGGTGTACACAGGCACTGCCGATAATATGGCCCGCATCGGTAAACATCACCTGCACGCCATCCAGTACGTCCACCCAGGTGCCGTAATCCACTTCATTCAGCAGGCCAACGGCTTTTTCAGCATCTTCCGTGGTATACAGCGGCCGCAGGTAGGGCTGGCCCATGGCGGCACGCCGCTTATTGGTGTATTTGATCTCATCTTCCTGTATTTCCGCTGAATCAGCCAGCAGCACCGACGCCAGCTCACTGGTACCATGGGTACAGAAAATCTTACCCGTAAATCCGTCTTTCACCAGTTTGGGAATCAGCCCGCTGTGATCTATATGCGCATGCGAAAGAATCATGACATCCATTTCCCGGGGTTCAAAGCCAAAATCCCGGTTAAGCATATCCGTTTCCTTCCCGAGTCCCTGGAACAAACCACAGTCCAGCAGGATTTTCTTCCCGTTCTTTAACGTGATGATATGTTTGGAACCGGTTACCGTGCGCGCCGCGCCGTGAAATGAAATTTTCATAATCGGAATTTGTTGTTAGCTGTTAATTGTTGAAGCCGCATTTACGCACTTCGTACTCCAGACTTCGTACTTCGCACTTCGTACTTCGTACTTCTAACTTCGTACTTTAAAAGACCATGTTACATAAAACTCTGCCACCACATCCCCGGCCCTGTTTTTCCCTACTGATTTAGCTTTTACCGTCCGGGCTTCACCGGTGGCGATGGCTTCCTCAACCGCCTGTTGAAACAATGCCCCGTCCTCACAGAGAAAGTAACTGCGGTCTGTAGCTTTCCGGAAAAAGGCGGCTTCAAGCCCTACTACCAGCATGGACACTGCCGGTTTACGATTATGTATCTGCGCCAGGGCCAATACACCGGTACTCATTTCAGCCGCCATACTCAGACAGGCAAAATACGTGGAGCGAAAGGGGTTTTGCGAAAACCATTTATAGGGTACACTGACAACCGCCCGTTGTTCACTGATTTCACGTACGCGTACACCAGAAAACCAGGCTGCAGGCAACTTTAAAAAAAGGTACAAGCCAAATGCAAACCTGCGTTGAACCAGTTTAATAAATGGGGCCGGCTGCGGATTCATAATTTATCGCTTATCTATCTCCACTGTACACAATATAACCCCATTATCACCGGCCGCCGTATTAAACTGCATGGTACCTTTACCACTGGCCTGACTGCGCACCGTACGGCTCAGTTTGCCGGAGAGAATGGCATTGAGTCTGGCACCATAATCTGCCTGCGGATTACGGCTGAGTTGCAGGTTTATCGCTGCCCAGTCCAGTTCTTCCCGGCTTAACAGCACCGCCATCACATCACGGTAACCCAGGCTGTCGGGTGTCATGCTTTTATCTTTAGGGAAAAGACGATAACCGGTTATGCCGCAAAAAGCGGAATAACGGCTTTTGGCCGGATCTTCTTTGGTGGGATAAGGGAACAGGGTATAACTGGTGCCATCCGTTTCCTTTCCAAACACATAGATATAACACTCATTGTTGTTCTTCACTTCCATTTTGAACTTGCTGCCCATGGCAACCGGGGACACGGTCTCAAACCGGTTTACGCCGGCTGTGCGCAACGGGATATAGCCTCCTGTTACGGTTTTATTTCCCTGGTATTCCACCTGTACCAGTCCGATCTCACTGGAGAAAGGCTGCGAGGCCGCGTTGCCCACCCGGCTCATGGGGTCCAGTCCATAGGCCTCCCGCACAAACGTATTAAAAGCACCATACCGCACCCAGGCAAAACCGTTATTCCCCCATTCAGGACCCCAGCTGTTCATGATTAAAAAAGCGCCCCCGTATTTATTATCATCATATCCCACCACACACATGGCATGTCCGCCAAAACCCATCATGTTATCATCACCTGATTCTGGTTCCCAGAGATCCTGTCCTTTCATCGGTTGCATGAAACTTTGTCCCACCATCATCCCTATCACCACCGGTGCTCCCTGAGATAAATTTTCCTTGATTGCATGCAGATCAATGGCGTCATTCCTGTCACCCAGGGAAAGCCGGTTAAAACCATGCATTTTGAATTGCGTGGCGGCCCGTTGTAATTGTCCATCCGGCTGACGGGTACAATCCTGATCGGTATATTGAAAATCATCATACGGAACGGCACCCTTATTGGTCATGAACTCCATGGCCCGGATGATATAAGATCCCTGACATCCTTCCAGGCCGATCTGGTTGTATAAAAACGCAGGACTGAATTTCAGGTTTTCTCCCGGCTGACCGGTCCGGGCGGACTCCAGGATAGTACGTGCTGCAAAGGCAGAGCTCCAGGCCACACAGGATCCCTGTTCACCCTGATTGCCAACAGCCGGAGCAAATTGCTGCAGATTGGCGCTTTCAGGTA
>Ga0209480_10001266_pt1 | contig 18636 bp, 19 predicted proteins | sample JI61114C2DNA_FD_187501 | JGI IMG/M metagenome (GOLD analysis project Ga0209480, IMG submission 187501) | Wastewater effluent complex algal communities from Wisconsin, to seasonally profile nutrient transformation and Carbon sequestration -... | ecosystem: Engineered > WWTP > Effluent > Algae... | reverse complement strand
GGCCAAAACCGAGCACCAATAAACCGGAGAACATTCGGACCGCCGGGCGGCGGACAAATTCATTCAGTCGTGCCAACACGATGCCGGCCAGCAAAAGATTTGGCAAGGTGCCGAGGCCAAAAGCCAGCATCATCAAGGCGCCCCGCCCGGCCGATCCGGCGCTGAGCGAACTGGCTAATGCACTATAGACCAGACCGCAAGGCAACCAACCCCAAAGTAAGCCCAGAGGGAATGCCTGACTCATGGTGCGTGCCGGCAAAAAACGTTTAGTCAGCGGTTGCAGCACCCGCCAGAGGTTCTGGCCGACTCGCTCAGTAAAAGCCAGCGCCCGGGCAACACCGAGCAGATAGAAACCCAGCGCAACAAGCATCAGGTTGGCGAAAAAATAGAGGATAAGTCGAGCCGGAACTTGCCCCTCAAGCCCCAGGCTGGCAGCACCAAGCGCCCCGGCAATGGCACCCGCCGCCGAGTAGGAAATGATGCGCCCGGCGTTGTAGGAAAGCAGCATGGACCAGCGCGCCGGCGCCCCCATTGAAAGCGCCCCGACAATGCCGCCGCACATACCAACACAAGGGGTACCGCCAAGCAGACCCACCAGGAAAAGGGCGAGATAACCAGTATCAGGCATCGGAGAAACAAATAGAAAAGGGCGTGCAGTTTAACCTGCACGCCCCTGCTTGTTCGTGATGATCAAATCACTTTGGAATAGCGTTTGCGCTCACGGTCGGCGCGCAAATATCGGTCAAAAACCATGGTGATTACGCGAACCAGCATACGGCCAGGCGGCAGCACGGTGATCCATTCGCGGTCAATCTTGAGCAGACCAGCTTGCTCCATTTCCTTCATATCTTGCAGCTCATCAGCAAAATACTCATGGAAATCGATTAGATGGGCGCTTTCAATACTTTCGATTGAAAGCTCAAAATGGCACATCAGGGCCTGAATGATCGAGCGCCGCAAAATATCATCGGCATTCAGTTCAATACCGCGGAAAACTGGCAGGATCTGAGCGTCAAGCCGATCATAGTACTCGTCCAGCGTTTTGACGTTCTGATTGTAGGTCGGCCCCACCTTGCTGATCGACGAAATACCAAAAGAGAGCATGTCGCAATCGGCGTAAGTCGAGTAACCCTGGAAGTTGCGATGCAAACGCCCCTGCCGTTGAGCAATGGCCATTTCATCATCCGGCTTGGCAAAGTGATCCATGCCGATAAAAACGTAGCCGGCATCAGTCAACTTCTTGATCGCCAGAGCGAGGATTTGCAACTTGGTATCGGGTGCCGGCAAATCATCGTCGGCAATCCGGCGCTGCGGTTTGAACAGCGTCGGCATGTGGGCGTAGTTGTAAATCGACAATCGATCCGGATCCATTGCCAAGACGCGCTCCAGGGTACGGTTGAACCCCATCACCGTCTGGTGCGGCAGGCCGTAGATCAGATCGACCGAAATCGACTTGAAACCATTGGCTCTGGCGGCAGTAATAACGTTAGCCGTTTCCTCTTCGCTCTGGATACGATTCACTGCAATCTGCACGCGTTCGTCAAAATCCTGAACACCAACGCTCATCCGGTTGAAACCGAGTTCGCCAAGCAGTGCAACCGTTGCGGTGTCGACCTTGCGCGGGTCAACCTCGATCGAATACTCGCCGCCCTCAAGCAGCTTGAAATGCTTGCGCGTCTCGCCCATCAACTGACGCATTTCGTCATGCGACAGGAAGGTTGGCGTGCCACCACCCCAATGCAGCTGAATCACTTCGTGCTCACCATCACGGCCTTCAAGACTGGCGCTTTGCAGCGTCAACTCTTTAGCGAGATATTTCAGGTACTTGGCGCTACGTCCGTGATCCTTGGTAATGATCTTATTGCAGGCGCAGTAGTAGCAAATCGTGTTACAAAAGGGAATGTGGAAATATAATGACAAAGGCCGGCTAATTCCACCAATATTGCGTTTTCCGAGCCATAGCTTCGCAGCTTCTGAGCCAAACGCTTCAACGAATCTGTCCGCCGTCGGATATGACGTGTAACGCGGCCCATTGACGTCAAAGCGGCGAATGATTTGGGGGTCAAAAACGAAGTTATCAGTTGCGATGTTCATTGAACGTACCGGTCAAGTTTGAATCCAATTATCTGCAACAGAATCGAAATCGTGGTTGACTTGGGTCAACCGAACGGAGATTGTAAATGTCCCCACAAAATTCGCAGCTAAAGGTGAGCACGCTTACTTTGGTCAAAACTGCCTGCTCCAATTGTAATTTACGCGAATTATGTTTGCCGTTCGGACTGGAGCCGAACGAGATGGAAAGACTTGATACGCTAGTGTCCAGTCGCCGCCGCTTGAAGCGCGGAGAATATCTTTACCGGGTGGGCGATACTTTTGACGCCATTTTCGCGATCCGTAGCGGTTTCTTCAAGACGGATGTGCTGATCGAAGATGGCCGCGATCAGGTGACGGGTTTTCAGATGGGTGGAGAACTGCTGGGGCTGGATGGCATCAGCACAGAACAACACACCTGTAATGCAATTGCCCTTGAAGACAGCGATATCTGCGCCATTCCCTTCTCGCAAATGGAAGCGCTGTCGCGCGAAATTCATTCCCTGCAACATCACTTTCACAAGGTGATGAGCCGTGAAATTGTTCGTGACCATGGCGTCATGATGTTGCTCGGCACCATGCGTGCCGAAGAGCGGCTCGCTGCCTTTCTGCTCAATCTCTCCCAACGATTCACCGCGCGCGGCTACTCGCATGCCGAATTTTTCCTGCGCATGACCCGCGAAGAAATCGGCAGCTATCTCGGGCTCAAGTTGGAAACAGTCTCCCGCACCTTCTCCCGCTTTCAGGAAGATGGGCACATTGCCGTTCAACAAAAACACATACGAATTCTGGATGTGAATGGGCTGAAAGCCCTGATGAATCGCCGCAACTGACTAAACGGCACTCACCAACGCAAACGTGCCAGCTCAACGCTGCGGTCAACCAGTCGCTGCAGCAATTTTTCTGCTTTCATTCGCCCGGCCGTGCTTTGCCCCGGCGAACGGTAAGTTAGAAACATTTCTCCCGCCTCGCCAGCAACTTGATAAAGCGTAATCGATAGTGGGCAAAGTGCCACCTGCGCAGCCTCTTCTTCCAGTAATTGCCAGGCCAACAGGCTGCTGCAAAACTGTACGACTTCCACATTGGAAAATGGACTGGCCTTGCGCTCGACTGCAACAGCAGTGCGCTGAAGCATCAGATTAAAGGGAATCCGGGCGCTCACCACTAAGCCCTCAGCCTCAATAGCCTCGATCAATGCGTCACTGGCCGCCTGAAAGTCGCTACCTGAAACCTGTCTGGTCGTCAGATCACCCGCAAAAGAAACGCCGGGGTTCAGAAAAATGCCGATCAGCAGCAGACAGCAAGCGATTTGTCGAAAAAATTGCACCTGGGCGAATTCACTAAATGAGTGGAAAAACTGACGACGGATGATGCACTGACAATTTCACAGTGAACATTTCAAAAGATACCACCAAGGAAAAATATCCGCTGCTGATCATTGGCTCAGCATTCGCAGGTGCGTAAAAAAGCCCGGCGAGCCGGGCTGAGTTTTGGAGATTGTTGACCGCTTAGAAGGTGTACCGCGCACTGACACCCGCCAGCCAAGTATGCCCCGGTGCCGATTCGTAATAGCGTCCGTTGCTGTCACCGACAATGACCGAACCGACGTATTGACGATCAAATATGTTGTCGAAACGCACGAAAGAACGGAGGTTCAAGCCATTGAATTTCCGATCAACGCCAAACCTCAGATTCGCGATGGCGTAACCGGGTGCAGCCTTGTCTGTATTGGTGTCCTCGACATAAATCTTGTCGCGGACAATGCCCTCGACGGCAGCATGGAAACCGCTGGCCGGATGCCTCCAGACCAGTTCGCTGAACAGCGTTTGCGCCGCCACGCCGGGCAGATGGTTACCAGCGTCGACCGTTCTCGTCTGAATTGGAAAAGGTGTTTTGAAGGTAAACGACTCATCATATTTGGCGTCGAGCGCGGTATAGGCAATACGGCTCGTGAAATTGTTGGCCCAGCGGCTATCAAAGGCAAGCTCCAGGCCCTGACGAACTGTCGGCCCGGCATTCTGATAGGCAGTACGCCCGCCGGTGCTTGAAAGTACGACCATTTCGTTGTTGGTTTTTATATGGAACAAGGCCACGTCCAGGCGGCTATCGTTACCGACAAATGCCTTCAGACCCGTTTCATAATGTGTGCTGGTCGATGGTTCCAAACCAAAATTAAATGAGCCGCCACCACCCGAATAGAACATCTCATTGAAGGTAGGTGCCTCGAAGCCGCGTGCCGCACTGGCGTAGAGGTTAACCGTAGGGCTCAGACGGAACAGGGCTGCAACTGTTGGCGTTGTCTCGCTATAACTGACGTTCCCACCATCATCGCCATTGCTCAAGTAATTATCGTCAACCTTAAAAGAAATATTACTGTGGCGAAGACCACCGCTGAAGGTCCAGCGCTCACCCTGCCACTCCGCCTGAACATACTGGTCGAAGCTTGAAACGCTATCCTCTTCTTTACGCCGGAGCTTGCCTTTGACACCACAGGTATTTGCGCTGCAAGTTGGCGGCACGCCACTGCCGGTAAAATTCTCGTAACCGCGGCGATCATCGGTAGACTGCTCGTAATCAATACCCACCGTCGTCGTTAAGCGCCCGCCCACCAGATCAAAACGCCCAATCCATCGGCCCGAGGCACCAGAAAAATCCCGGTCGAAGTCAATCACACCGCCAGATTGCTTGACGGAGCTTTTCTGGGTACTGATCGGAATTGATTGGTACTGAATCGTCGAACGCTGCCCGGCATAGGCGGAAAACTGCAGCAGATGATTGCCAAAACTGTGCTCATAAGTCACCCCACCTTGCTTGTGGTCGATGCTTTTGCGGGTGTTGTAGTCGAGGGCACCTTGAGAAACGCTGCGCGGATCATTTTGGTAAGCGCTCCAGGATAAGCCCTGCGGATCTTCCGCATCCTGCTTGAAGGTATTTGCAATCAAGGTCAGCTTGCCATCCTGGCTGGGCTTGAAAGTCAGCTTGGCCATGGTCTGATCGCGCTCGGCCGAACTATGCTCGCGGTAGCCGTCGGTTGAAAAACGGGATGCGTCGATGACGTAGCCAACGCCACCGATTTCACCCTGTGCACTGAGGTCGGTCTTCCAGGTGCTATTGCTACCTGCAGAAAAATTACCTTCAACGCTAGGCGCCCCTTTGCCGTCAGCGGTGAACATTTGAATGACCCCGCCGGCGTGGTTGCCATACACCGACGACATCGGGCCGCGCAGGACTTCAATACGTTCGGCACGATCAAGATTGAATGTCGCAGCCTGCCCCTGGCCGTCCGGCATGGAGGCCGGAATACCGTCAGCGATCAGACGTATGCCGCGCACCCCAAAGGCAGAACGTGCGCCGAAGCCACGTGAAGAAATTTGCAGATCCTGCGCATAATTTTGGCGGTTCTGAACCGTGATGCCAGGCACGGCGGCCAGTGCCTCGGAGGCATTTACCTTGGCCTGATCCGCCCCAATCCGTTCGGCATCGACGACATCAATCGCTGCAGGCAGATCGAAACTCTTGTGTTCGACACGGCTACCGGTAACGACCACGCTGTCCAGCGTCAGCGCAGCAGAGTCGGCGCCGGCAAAACAGGGAAAGGTGGCAGCGAGGAGAATAACGAGACGTTTGGGGCTGTGTTTCATAGGTTTCTTCTTGTAGGGGCAAAACGGCGGGAGCGGATTTTTGCCCGAAACTCAGGTTGACCGCAACCATCCTTTGGTTTGGGCTTCTCTTAGAAACGCCTGGGTATCGCGGGCAATCGCTTCAGGCTGGCCGGGAAAAGTGGCGTCTAGGTCGGCGATGATGGCATCGGCCGTACGCTCGCCATCGCAGCGCTTGAGAATTTCAGCGGCAGCCGGATTGAGTTTAATCAGGCCTTCGGGGTAGAGCAGTATGTGGGCGTCCTGGCTGGCTTCCCAGCGGAAAACATAATGCGGACTAAGCCGCGGACGCATTTCAGTGTTGATTTCCATGGCGGCTCTCCGGGGAAACGGCAGCCTGAAGGCTGCCGCTTCTGGGTTCAGCGAACGTATACGTAGGCGGTAACTTCAAAGCCGAGGCGGATTTCGCAGTAAGCAGGGGTTTGCCAGTTCATATTATGTCTCCTTGATTGCGGAGCGACACGATGCCGCACCTGTCATGATTATTCAGCGGCCGCCTTTTAGCGGCGCCCGGTCTTTCGCCAAAAGTGGCTCATGAAAATCATGAGCCCTCTGACATTTTGCGATAGGCGCCCCAGCCTTCAATTTGCACAGGGCAATGGGCAAGCAACATGGCGTCGAGCATTGTCCACAAAATATCAAGTTTGAACTGGAGGATTTCGAGCGCCCGCTCCTGCAACTCACGGGTATTGAAATGGCCGAGGGTGATGCGCAGGCCATGCACGACATCGCGTGGCGCTTCATTCAGACGACGGCGGAAGTAGTTGTAGCCCTCTTCCTCAATCCACGGGTAATGCGTCGGCCAGTTGTCGAGGCGGGATTTGTGGATGGTCGGGGCGAATAGCTCGGTCAGCGAAGCAGCGGCGGCTTCCTGCCAGGGCCGTTGGCGAGCGAAATTGACATAGGCATCGACGGCAAAACGCACACCGGGCAGTACCAACTTTTGTGAAATGGTAACCTCGCGAGCCAGGCCGACCGCCTCGCCGAGACGAATCCAGGCTTCGATACCGCCCTCTTCCCCCGCGTAGCCATCATGGTCAAGAATGCGCTGCACCCAGTGCCGGCGAACCTCGCGATCCGGGCAATTGGCCATGATCGCCGCATCCTTGATCGGGATATTGATCTGGTAATAGTAGCGATTGGCCACCCAGGCCTGAATCTGCGCCGGACTTGATTTACCCTCGCGCATCATCACCTGATAGGGGTGATGGATATGGTAACGGTCGCCCATCGCACGCAGTTTGTCCTCGAACTCTGCTGCGGTCCACGCCTGTAAATTGTCCATTTTCATTCTTTGTCTCCGTATTCAATCTGCATTCCATCGAAGGCGAGTTCGATACCGCCGCCCCGCAACTCGGCTCGCTCCAGCGAGTCTTCGTCAAGAATTGGATTGGTGTTATTGATGTGAATCAGTACCTTGCGCGGCTTCGGGTAGCGGGCAAGCAGGGCCATCATGCCATCCGGACCGCTTTGCGGCAGGTGGCCGATTTCGCGGGCTTTCTTTTGCGAAACACCGAGACGAATCATTTCGTCATCTGTCCAGAACGTACCGTCGAGCATGACGCAATCCGAATCGGCAAGATAAGGTTCGAGATGCGGCACCATCTCGCCAAAGCCCGGTGCGTAGAAAACCTTGTGGCCGCTAGTTTCATCCTCGATCAACATGCCGATGTTGTCACCGGGGTGTGGGTCGTGGCGATGCGGGGAATAAGGCGGCGCCTTGCTCAACAGGGGCACCGGCGTGAAGCGTAGCCCCGCCGCCCCGGGAATGGAGAAGGGCAGCGAGGGAACCACCTGCACCGGATGCCAGTGCACGGTACAGAAGTGAGACAAGACATTGAAAATCGGATTGCCGGTGGTCAGATCCTCATGCACCTGCGGCGTGCACCAGACATCGAGCGGCTTGCCTTCGCGCAACATGAACAGGCCGGTCGTGTGGTCAATCTGGGCATCAATCAACACAACACCGACGATGCCCGTATCGCGCAAACCACGTCCGGGTTGCATTTCAGGATTGGCGCGAATCTGGGCAAGAATGTCAGGCGAGGCGTTAAACAGCACCCAATCGACACCATTCGCGCTCACCGCAATCGAAGACTGCGTGCGTGCCATCGCCCGCACACTGCCGTCACGCACCCCCGCACAATTGCGACAATTGCAATTCCACTGCGGGAAGCCGCCACCAGCGGCCGAACCTAGGACAAGTATTTTCATCGGCTTAGTGTGCCCCGGAGAAACTTACCCGCCTTACGCACATTGGCCAAATAAAGCTCATGGTTTTCTGGAGATACCGGGGCAGCAGTTTTTGCACTTTATTCATGGTTGACCGCAGCACACCAAAATCTTGGGCAAAGTTGTCCGATTTTTCAGCATTCGTGCATTTTTTTCACACTTAAGCGTAGAAAATGGCCTCAATCAATGGCCCTGAGGGCATAGCATGTTCCTTGCTGAACAAGTCCAGTGAGAAACACCAAATTACCCATCTGGACACGAAAAATACAATGGAGATAAACAATGAAGCCTGAGGATATGCTGCGCCAAGCCTTGGAGATCGAAGCCCCCTGGCATATCAGTCGTATGCGCAATGATCTGGGAAAACAACAAATTGACCTCTGGATTGCGCAGGAAGCGCCGCGCAGCGCCTGGTTTTTTGGTGCAAAAAGCAGCCCGCCACAAGGCAATGAGCGCACCTGGCGGCACGTCAACATCGGCAAAGCCCGCTGTATCGTCCACGCCGTGCCGCCCAGCGCGCCCAACCAGCAACCACTCCCCTGGTTTGGCGAAACAGATCAGCCCTTCACCCATGCGCTCGCCCGGCAAATTGCCGGCATGTTCATGGAAGGCGTCAGCTTTCAGGCGATCTGTTCGCTACTCGATATTCCAGTTGCCGAACTCTGGAAGTTCAAGCACAACCTAGATAACGGCAAGGCCGGTCTCTCCAGCCCGCAAGCCGTCCGCACTGTTACAAGCACCGAACCGTCAAATTCTGCGGTTCCCGACCCGGTCGACCCGGTCTGGGAAAAGTTGCTCGACGGCAGCATCAATCTCGACATTCATGCGCTCAGCCTGAAACTCCTGCTGACCAAATTCCGCGAGCAGTTTTTGCTGATTACCGACGCTGATGTCCGCATGCTTAAAACCCACGAAATGCAGCGCTACTTCGTACGGCATGAAAAACTGCTGGGCCATGAATTGACCCAACTCGTCCAACTCGCCGGGCTCTGAGCCACCCTACGGAAAATTTCATGAAAACCACCCAAGCATTGATCTCTGTTGCCAGCGCATCAGAACTGATCCGTAGTGGCAAAACCCTGAGTATTGCAGGCGACGAATCCGCCCTCAGACAACTGCCACTCGGCAACTGGATCGGCGGCACCATCCCCTATTTCATGGCAAGCAGCGGCGGCACAGTTAACCGCGAGGACGTCTTTGTCACTGAAGTCAGTGACTTCATCAGCCAGCCAGAATTGCGCTTCTACGACGAAAGCTCGCTATCGCAGATTTGCCGAAATGCGCCGGAAAATGGCTACAGCGTCGTCATCATCCCGGCCTTCAGTGACTGCCACGCCAGTTTTGCGGCGAATGCCCCCAACTACGAAGACATGTACATGAAACCGCTGATCGGCTGGATTGCCGGCGTGCATCTTGATGATCTGGGCAAAATCAAACCCAAGGTTGTCCTCGGTACCAGCGGCGAGTTTTCCGAGGAATGCACGGTGGTGATGGATGTAGCGCTACCTTCCGACAAATTTGCCCAGATCGATATCGTCAACCTCTTCCGCCCCGGCAACGGCCCATGCATCACTTTTGACGATACCGGATTCAGCGCTGGCACTTGCCAGATCAACGGCGCCCCTGGCAACCTAGCCGACTATCTGCTGAACAATGGCATCGATACGCGCCTACCCCTGGTGGCCGACTACAGCGGTGCCATGATCAATGTCAGCATCAAGAGCATCGATAAATTGAGCAAACGCGTCGAGTTCTACGCCCCGGTTTTCCCAGGGGTCGAATATCGCATTGCCGCCCCCGTGAATGACTACCTGGACGCCATCCAGAGCGCCTTGCCGAAAGCAAACAAGGAGATTTCCTTCTCCTGCAATTGCATCCTCAACTTCCTCTACTCGGACCTTGAGGGCAAGCGCACCGGACATATCACCGGCCCAATGACTTTCGGCGAAATTGGCTACCAGTTGCTCAACCAGACAATGGTTTACCTGACCATCATCGAGTAAATTCATCCAGCAAAATCAGCTTCGCCCATAAAAAAACCGGCCTTCAAATCAGGGGCCGGTTTTTTGCCATTCAATGGGCAAAAAAAACTTAACGTCAGACCGCTTTGCTGTGATGCTCCACATAGTGCTTCAGCACCGTCTTCAATACCGCCGCATGTTTCACATTCCCGGTCTCTTTCGCATGGGCAATATCATCGGCAATCATGCGCTTGATTTTCTTTTCGCCACTTGCGGTGTGAACCAGGTAATTTCCCAGTTCAACAGCCACCATTTCCGGGACATGTTCATGCTCGGCAATGGCGAGAATCTCTTCTTCGGTCAGATCGGAGAGTTCGATACAGTCTTGTATGGTCAACATGATTTACCCTTTCCTGATTGAAATACCGCACATCTCATTAAGATGCCAGCATCAAAAAAAGGGCTTGATCTACGACAAGTTTCTGTCATAAATCCATAATAATCACTCGGGCTTTACGCTACCGGCCGTTCGCGATTGGCGCACCATTCACTCCACGAACCGCCATACAGCCGCGAACCGGGCAAACCCGCAATCTCCATCGCCAGCATATTGTGGCAAGCCGAAACACCTGAACCGCACTGGTGGACAACCTGCTCCGGCAGCGCCCCGGCAAGAACGGCCAACCATTCCATACGCAATTGACTGGCAGACTTGAATCGACCATCGGCCTGCAAATTATCGCCAAAAAAGCGGTTGACCGCACCCGGGATGTGGCCAGCGACCGGGTCAATGGCTTCATTCTCGCCGCGATAGCGATCCGGGCTACGCGCGTCGACCAAATGCATGCGGGAGGTTGCGAGGAAAGCCTGGACGTAATCAGCATCGACACAGCGGTCACAAATTTTGGCGACAAAATTTGCCGGCCGGGCGACGGGCACTTGTTGCGTCAGCGCACCTTTTGACGCATTCCAGGCCTGCAAGCCGCCATCAAGCACCGCAACCTGCTCATGACCCAGCCAGCGCAACAACCACCACATGCGGCCGGCGATCATGGCTTGGGCGTCGTCATAAACGACGACTTGCGTTTGTGGCCCCACGCCGATTTCACCGAGCCGCCGGGCCAGTATTTCCGGATCAGGCAACGGATGTCGACCATTCGTACCGGTGGTCGCCCCCGACAGGTCGCAGTCGCAGTGCAGGAAAAACGCACCGGGAATGTGGCTTTCGGCATAAACACGTGCGCCATAAGCGGTATCGGCTAATTGATGTCGGACATCAATGATCAACCAGTCAGGATCATCCAGATGCGCCGCCAGCGTAGCGACATCAACCAGGGTTGTGAAACTCATGGCGCTGCATCCAGCCAGGATTTTGCCTCCTCGGCATTGTCGAAGACTTCGACATCGGCATTGACGAAGGTTTGCGACAACCAGGCACTCCATGTCACCCACTGGCTATCGGTCACCACGGCAACGCGTTTGAAATCGTTGGCGTGGGCGCGGGAAAACTTGATTTCCTCCCAAGCCACGTCAATGGTCAGATCGGCCATCTGGCTCAGGTCAAAATAGAGATCGACCGGGCCTTCAAATTTGACCTTGAAATTAACGACCTCCTCGAATTCCTTGTAGTCGGCCAAGGTAAATTCACCAAAGACAGAAACGCCGACCCGGCTGGGTTGATGGTCGATGACGATCATGATTTGACTCCGTTGTTGTTTGTCACGAGTTTAATCCTGTTCCACCGGGCTGGCGCGGGAAAAGTGCGTTGCCGCAATGCCGGAGAGGATGATCAGGCCGATGGCAAACCAAGCTGAAGCATCGAGTACTTCACCCCAGAAAAGCATGCCGAAGAGACTGGAGAAGATGACCGTGCTGTAAGCCAGCGCAGCGGACATCAGCGTTTTACCCCGTGTGTAGGCCCGCGTCATGGCCAGTTGAGCGACGGTGGCAAAGCTGGCGACACCAAGCAAAAGCAGGCCGCTGTGCCAGTCGACCGCATGCAGGTCGCTGAACAGCAGCCAGAGCACGGCGCAAACCGAGGAAACCAGCGAGAAATAAAATACGGTCCGGGTTTCCGGCTCACCGCGCGCCCCGAGTTCGCGCACGCTGAAATAAGCCATGCCGGCCAGCACCCCGGAGCCAAGACCAATCAAGCCGCCAACCAGTTGATCGGCATGAATACTCGGCTTGAGCAAAAGCACCACGCCGACCAAACCGATTGCCAGTGCGCCGATGATCCCGGCGCGGATCTGCCAGCCGGCTAACGCAAGGTAAATGGCCAGAAAGATTGCCGAGGTGTAATTGAGCGTAACGGCCGTTGCCAAAGGCAGGAGGGTAATGGCGTAAAAATAGGCGAACAGCGCCGAAAAGCCCACGACGCCGCGACTGATGTGCCAGCGCCAGTGCGGCGTCACCAGGGAAACTCCCTGCAGGCGAACCAGCGCGAACATCAGGATCAGTGAAATGAAACTGCGATAAAACGTGATTTCAACCGCCGAGTGCGTTGCGGCAGCCAATTTTACGCAAACTCCCATGCAGGCAAAAAGCAGGCTGGCAAGCAGCATCCAGAGGGATTGCATGGGCGGGAAACTCAAAAATAGAAAGGCGACGGATTTTACCCCGCCGCCCTGTCTGGTGCAGGCGCCGCTTAAATATGCGCCAGCATGATCCGCCGATAGAACTCATGGAAATGCTGCATGCCATCTTCCATCGGGCTCTGGTAGGGGCCAACCTCGTTTCGCCCTTCCTTCATCAAGGCATAGCGGCCGCGATCCATACGCTCACCGATATCGTCGTCCTCAATCGCCGTTTCCATATAGGCAGCGCGCTCGGCTTCGATGAAATCGCGCTCGAAATCGACAATCTCTTCGGGATAGTAGAACTCAACAACATTCAGCGTCTTGTTCACCGCCTGCGGGATCAGCGTCGACACGACCAGCACATGCGGATACCACTCGACCATGATGTTCGGGAAATAAGTCAGCCAGATCGCGCCATGCTCAGGCGTCTTGCCCTCCGTGCCATAAATATCAAGCACCGCCTTTTGCCAACGCTCATAAACCTTGGAGCCGGATTTCTTCAGCGAAGTGATCCCGACACGCTGCACCGAATACCAGTCACCAAACTGCCAGGTCAAATCATCGCAACTGACGAAATTACCCAAACCCGGGTGATAAGGCGCCACGTGGTAATCCTCCAGATAGACCTCGATAAAGGTCTTCCAGTTGTAATTGCACTCGTGCATCTCGACGTGATCGAGTTTGTAGCCGGCGAAATCGAGCCCGCTACCCACGTTCATTCCGGCCAGATCAGCATTGGCCGAGCGCGGCCCCTTGAAGAGCAGGCCATGCCAGTTCTCCAACTTGGCCTTGTTCAGATTCAAACAGGGATTTTGCGGAAAATGCGGCGCACCGATCAGTTCCCCGCCGGTATCGTAGGTCCAGCGATGAATCGGGCAGACAATATTGCCCTGCAACTTGCCGGAACCCTGCAACATGACCGCCTGGCGATGACGGCAGACATTGGACATCTGCCAGTTCCCGGCGTTGGCACCTTCGTTGCCGCCATTGAGCAACATCTGGCCGTGGTCCTTCCATTCAAGTGAACGGTAATCCCCCGCCTCCGGAACCATCAACTGGTGACCCACATACCCCGGGCCGGCATCGAAGATGAGCTTTTTCTCCAGCTCGAAAACTTTTTCATCGAAGTACCAGTCCACCGGCAGTTGGGAAACTGCCGGGGTCAAACGGGACAAAGTCGCCACGTCGGACATTCCATGCCTCTAGCGGGTTAAAAGAACGGATTTTACTCTCCCCACGATTTGACCTGAAGCCCCTTGATAGAGTATTTTCGCGTGTTTCCCTGAAGCCCGATGACATGGATCAATCCCCCATCGCCGACATGAAATTCGAGACGGCCCTCGCCGATCTTGAAAGCATTGTCTCCAGCATGGAAGGCGGCAAGCTTGAACTTGAAGACTCCATCGCCGCTTACCGCCGTGGTATGGAACTTATGAAGCACTGTCAGGCGCAACTGACCCATGCCGAAGAGCAGATCCGCATTCTCGAAAATGGCCAATTTAAAGACGTTGACCGCAGCACGCTGGAGGCCCAGTGAGCTTGAGTCCGTTTACCGAATGGATGGCGGCAACGCAAAGCCGCGTTGAAACCGCCCTCACCCAGCATCTGCCGGGACACGACTGCATCCCGGCCCGCCTGCATGAGGCCATGCGTTATGCGACGCTGGGCGGCGGCAAACGCGTTCGTCCATTGCTCGCCTTCGCCGCCGGTGAATTGAGCAACGCGGCGCCGGAAAAACTCGATATCGTCGCCTGCGCCGTCGAGATGATCCACGCCTATTCGCTGGTCCATGACGACCTGCCGTGCATGGACAATGACGACCTGCGCCGCGGCCGGCCAACCTGCCACATTGAATTCGACGAACCCACCGCCCTCCTGGTCGGCGACAGCCTGCAAACCTTGGCTTTTGAGTTATTGGCCAGCCAGCCGATTTCCGAACCGGCCCGCCAGCTGGAAATGATTGCCCTGCTCGGCCATGCCAGCGGCTCGCGCGGCATGGCCGGTGGTCAGGCGATCGACCTCGCTTCAGTCGGCAAGGCGCTCAACCAGCCTGAGCTGGAGCTAATGCATGCGCTAAAAACCGGCGCCCTGATCCGTGCCGCCGTAATGCTGGGCGCCTTGGCTGGACAAGCGCTATCGGCCGAGGAGCGGCAGAATCTGGACCGTTTTGCCAAGCGCGCCGGCCTGCTTTTCCAGGTGGTCGATGACATTCTTGACTGTACGGCGAGCACGGCCACCCTCGGCAAAACGGCCGGCAAGGACGAAGCTGCTGCCAAGCCAACTTATGTCAGCCTGCTCGGCCTCGATGCGGCGCGCGACTACGCCGACGAACTACGCAATGATGCACTCGACGCCCTTGCCATCTTCGGCGAGCGCGCCACCCGCCTGACGCAACTGGCCGACTTCATCTGTCACCGACAATTCTGAAATGAACGCCTTCTCCTTGCTTGAAACCATCAACAGTCCGGCCGACCTGCGCCGTCTGGATCGCAAGCAATTGCCCCAATTGGCGACTGAACTGCGCGCTTTTCTGATCGACTCCGTCTCGCAAACCGGCGGCCATCTCTCATCCAATCTTGGCACCGTCGAGCTGACCATCGCCCTGCACGCCGTCTTCAACACCCCGGAAGATCGCCTGGTCTGGGATGTCGGCCATCAGTGCTACGCCCACAAAATACTGACCGGGCGCCGCGAACGCATGAGCACGCTGCGCATGCACAACGGCCTCTCCGGCTTTCCCAAGCGTTGCGAAAGCCCATACGACACCTTTGGTGTCGGCCATTCCTCGACTTCGATTTCCGCCGCGCTGGGCATGGCCCTGGCCGCCAAACATAAAGGCGAAGATCGCAAATCCATCGCCATCATCGGCGACGGTGCGATGTCGGCGGGCATGGCCTTTGAAGCCATGAACAATGCCGGCGTTGCCGATGCCGACATGCTGGTCATCCTCAACGACAACGAAATGTCGATCTCGCCGCCGGTCGGCGCGCTCAACAACATCCTGACCCGCCTGATGTCCGGCAAGACCTTCAACGCCGCGCGCGAAGGCGCCCGCAACATGCTCGGCTTCGCCCCACCGCTGCTGGAACTGGCCCGCCGCGCCGAAGAGCACGTCAAGGGCATGATCGCGCCGGGCACGCTGTTTGAAGAGTTCGGATTCCATTACTACGGCCCGATCGACGGTCACGATCTTGATGCCCTGATCCCGACGCTGGAAAATCTGCGCCAGCTCAAAGGCCCAAAATTTCTCCATGTCATCACCAAAAAAGGCCAAGGCTACAAACTGGCCGAAGCTGACCCCATTCTTTACCACGGCGTCGCCAAGTTCGAACCGGGCGTTGGCATCAAGGCCAGCAAAGGCGGCAAACTAACCTACACCCAGGTTTTTGGTGACTGGCTGTGCGACATGGCTCAGGCCGACTCACGATTGGTCGGCATCACCCCAGCCATGCGTGAAGGCTCCGGCCTGCTGCGCTTTTCCATCGAATATCCGGATCGTTATTTTGATGTCGGCATTGCCGAGCAACACGCTGTCACCTTCGCCGCCGGCCTCGCCTGCGAAGGCCTCAAACCGGTCGTTGCCATCTACTCGACCTTCCTGCAACGGGCCTACGATCAATTGATTCACGACGTCGCCCTGCAGAATTTACCGGTCATTTTCGCAGTTGACCGTGGCGGCCTGGTCGGCGCCGATGGCCCGACTCACCACGGCACCTTCGATCTATCCTTCGTCACCTGCATCCCCAATTTGGTGGTCATGGTGCCAGCCGACGAAGCCGAATGCCGTCGCATGCTCTCCACCGCCTACACGCTGGATGGACCCAGCATGGTCCGCTACCCCCGCGGCGGCGGCACAGGTACGGCCCCAGAGATGAATCTCGACACGCTGCCGGTCGGCAAAGGTGAAATCTGCCGAGCCGGCAAAAAGGTCGCCCTGCTCGCCTTTGGCAGCATGGTCGCCGCGGCACTGGCTGCGGGTGAAGAACTTGACGCCACAGTGGTCAACATGCGCTTCGTCAAACCACTCGACATTGATCTGATTGTCGAACTCGCCGGGAACCATTCGCTGTTGGTCAGCATCGAAGAGAATGCAATCATCGGTGGCGCGGGTTCAGAAATCGAGCGCGCGCTTGCAGAACGTGGGTTAAAAGTGCCGCTGTTGCGCCTTGGCCTTCCGGACCGCTTTATCGATCACGGCGATCAAACCCGACTATTGGCCGAACTCGGCCTCGACAAAGATGGCATCTTGCGCACTGTTCGTGAAAAGTGCGCCACAACCAACACACAATAATTCATTAAAGAACAGCCCATGAGCACCCCAACTCCAACCATCCCCGACGTTCAGAACTCTGCCGACACCCGCCAACTGGCGATCAACAAGGTCGGCATCAAAGCCATTCGCCATCCGATCAAGGTCAAGGACAAATCGACCGGCGTGCAGCATACCATTGCTGTTTTCAACATGTACGTGGGCCTGCCGCACAATTTCAAGGGCACGCACATGTCGCGCTTTGTGGAAATTCTCAATAGCCACGAACGTGAAATTTCGGTCGAAAACTTCCCGACCATGCTTCGCGACATGCTCGTCAAACTCGAAGCTGAGACCGGCCACATCGAGATGAATTTCCCGTATTTCATCAACAAGACGGCCCCGATCTCCGGTGTTCAAAGTCTGATGGACTACGACGTTACCTTTATTGGCGACATCTCCCACGGGGAAATTGCCATGTCGGTCAAGGTTGTCGTCCCGGTTACCAGTCTCTGCCCCTGCTCCAAGAAAATTTCCGAGTATGGTGCGCACAACCAGCGCTCACATGTCACCGTCACCGCCCGTACCAACAAATTTGTCTGGATTGAGGAAATCGTCCAGTTGGTCGAACAGGAAGCCTCCTGCGAACTCTTCGGCCTCCTCAAACGTCCCGATGAGAAATATGTCACCGAACGCGCCTACGACAACCCCAAGTTCGTTGAGGACATGGTTCGCGACGTTGCCGCCCGCCTGAATGCCGAAGTTCGAGTCGACTCATATGTCGTCGAATCCGAGAATTTCGAGTCCATCCACAATCACTCTGCCTACGCGCTGATCGAAAAGAACAAAAATCAGGGTTGATCACGACTGCTGCGGTCAACGCCCTTATTCGGGTAAAAGTACCAATGAAAAAAGGGCGCCGAAGCGCCCTTTTTGCTATCCGAAGCTATCGCTTATGCAGCGACAACAACCTTGCGGGTCAGCTTTTCCTTGATACGTGCGGACTTGCCTGAACGCTCGCGCAGGTAATACAGCTTGGCGCGACGAACATCACCGCGACGCTTGACTTCAACCGAAGCAACCAGCGGGGAATGTGTCTGGAAAGTACGCTCGACGCCTTCGCCAGAAGAGATTTTGCGAACGGTGAAAGCAGAGTTCAGACCGCGATTACGCTTGGCAATAACAACACCTTCGTAAGCCTGCAGACGCTCGCGCGTGCCTTCCTTGACCTTTACCTGAACGACAATGGTGTCGCCCGGTGCAAAATCGGGAAGCGTCTTGCCCAAGCGGGCAATTTCTTCGTTTTCGAGTTGTTCAATCAGGTTCATGTGAGATCCTTAAAATTATATAAACACTTACTCACCGCATTGCTCCTCTCCGACGATTTCCGTGAGGAGTTGCGTTTCCTCCGCGCTTAACACGCGGTGCGCCAGTAAATCCGGCCGGCGCTTCCGGGTTCGAACCAGCGACTGCTTCAGCCGCCAGCGACGAATTATCTTGTGGTCGCCGGATAACAACACTTCCGGCACCCTCTGCCCGGCATATTCCTCGGGCCGAGTGTAGTGCGGACAATCCAGCAGACCCGTCACAAACGAATCTTCTACTGCCGAAGCAGCATCTCCAAGCACCCCCGGCAACTGGCGGACAACGGCATCAATCAAGACCATTGCCGGCAACTCGCCACCGGAAAGCACAAAATCCCCGATTGAAATTTCTTCATCGACACAGCGCTCAATCAAACGCTCGTCAATTCCTTCATAGCGACCGCATAGCAGGATTAAACCTTCTTCACCCGTCGCCAGTTGCATCACCCTTTCATGGGTGAGCGGCCGGCCCTGCGGCGAGAGATAAATAACTCTGCTCTT
>Ga0209480_10001262_pt1 | contig 18644 bp, 16 predicted proteins | sample JI61114C2DNA_FD_187501 | JGI IMG/M metagenome (GOLD analysis project Ga0209480, IMG submission 187501) | Wastewater effluent complex algal communities from Wisconsin, to seasonally profile nutrient transformation and Carbon sequestration -... | ecosystem: Engineered > WWTP > Effluent > Algae... | reverse complement strand
TTCGCAGGCAAAAACGGTGCGCTTTTATCTCAATGGCAGGTTTGACAAAGAAGTGCGCTTCCAGCTCGCGCATCCCGCCCGGCTAGGCCCCGCTCAGATCGGCAACTGGAACCACAACGACCGCAAGCTCAGCGGCCGCGTGGATGAGCTGCTCCTGCTCGGCCGCGCCATGAGCGATGACGAAATCCACGCCCTCCACGCCGCCGGCAATCCTTACCGCTGATAACGCTTCATGAGGTTCCTCTGCTTCCTTCTCACCACCTCCGCCCTCGCCGCGCCCATCGACTTCGTGCGCGATGTGCGCCCGATTTTTCAAAAGCACTGCTACGAATGCCACGGCGAAAAAAAGCAGAAGTCCGGCCTCCGCCTCGACATCAAATCCGAAACCTTCAAAGGTGGCGACAACCACTCGCCGGACATCATCCCCGGTAAAGCCACGGATAGCCCACTCATCCACTTCATCACCACCGATGACGAGGACGAGCTCATGCCGCCGAAAGGCAAACTCACCGCTGCCGAGATCGAGATACTCACTACCTGGGTCAATGAAGGCGCTGCATGGCCGGATGGTGTCGATCTCGCCAAACTCGAAGACCGCCGGGATCACTGGAGCTTCAAGCCGCTGAAAGTGGTTTCGGCTTCAGCCGAAATGCTTTCCATCGACACCTTCATCGAAGCCAAGCTCGCTGAAAAAGGTCTCGCCAAGTCTCCCGAAGCCGATCCTGTGACCTGGCTCCGCCGTGTCACCTTTGATCTCACCGGCTTGCCACCGACTCCCGAGGAAGTGACCGCGTTTCAGTCGGACCTGTCCGACTCGTCTGACAAGTCCGACGCGCATGCCGCCGTCGTCGAGCGCCTGCTTGCCAGTCCCCGCTACGGCGAGCGCTGGGCGCAGCACTGGCTGGATGTCGTCCGCTACGCCGACACGCACGGCTTTGAAGTGAACACCGAGCGCCCAAACGCCTGGCCCTACCGCGACTATGTGATCAATGCCTTCAACAACGACACGCCCTATGACCGCTTCATCAAAGAGCAGCTCGTCGGAGACGCGATGGGCCAGGACGCCGCCACCGGCTTCCTCGTCACCGCGTCCGTGTTGCTGCCCGGTCAAATCGGCAAAGACGATCAATCCAAGCGCCTCGCACGGCAGGATTCCATCGATGAAATCGTCGTGAACATCGGCCAGACCTTCCTCGGCCTCAGCATCGGCTGCGCACGCTGCCACGATCACAAATTTGATCCCATCACGGCCAAGGATTACTACGCCATGCAGGCCTTCGTGGCCGGTGTCGAGTATGGCGACCGCGATCTGCGCACGCCAGAGGCCGAGGCCGCGCGCGCGGAGGCCACACGTCTCCAGCCACGTCTCGCCGAGATCGACAAAGAACTCGCCCGCTTCGTTCCCCTGGTGAAATCCGGTGCTGAGCGCCCCATGATCAACGCCCGTGAAAACGCGGACCGTTTTACGCCGACGAAGGCCAAGCGCGTGCGCTTCACCATCAAGGCCACGAACAATCTGGAACCCTGCATCGACGAACTCGAAGCCTTCAACACCAGCGGTGAAAACATCGCGCTCGCCACCGCAGGCACGCTGCGCAAATCCGGCGGCGACATCGGTGTGGCCGAGCGCCACGAACTGCGATTCATCAACGACGGCCGCTACGGCAACGGGCGTAGTTGGATGGCCGCTGAGAAAGGCAAAGGCTGGGTCGAGCTGGAGTTTACGCAGGAGCAGACCATCGAGCGCGTCGTCTGGGGCCGTGATCGCGAGGGCAAATTCACCGACCGCCTCGCCATCGACTACCAAATCGAAATCGGCGACAGCGCAGGCCAGTGGCACACCGTCGCCGATGCAAGCGACCGACAAAAATTTGACCCGAAAAACAAAAAGCTCGTGAAGCCAACACTCAGCGGCCTCAGCCCCGACGAGGCCAAGCGCGCCAAGCCGCTCATCCAGGAAAAAGCCAGCATCGAAGCCAAGATCAAAACCGCTGAGAATGCACAAAAGGTTTTCGCCGGCACCTTCCGCACGCCGGATGACATTCACTTGCTCAATCGCGGCGATCCCGAGCAACCGAAAGAGCCTGTCATGCCCGCCGTGCTCAGCGCGCTGGGTGATTTGAAGCTGCCAAAGGAATCCGCCGAGCAACAACGACGTCGCGTGCTGGCCGACTGGATCGCCAGCCCGCAGAATCCACTCACCGCCCGCGTGATGGTGAACCGCATCTGGCAAGGCCACTTCGGCAGCGGACTCGTTCCCACGCCGAGCGACTTTGGCCGCATGGGCATGAAGCCCACACATCCCGAGCTGCTCGACTGGCTCGCCGCCGAGTTCATCCGCAGCGGCTGGAGTATGAAGCACATGCACCGGCTGATCGTGATGAGCGCGGCTTACCGTAGAACGAGTTTTCCAACTCGTTCTAAAGCCTCGGAGAACGAGTTGGAAAACTCGTTCTACAAAGACGCCGAATCCCGCCTCCTCTGGCGCTTCCCTTCCCAGCGCCTCAGCGCCGAATCCATCCGCGACTCCATGCTCGCCGTCAGCGGCCAGCTCAATCTGAAGATGCACGGACGCGGCTTCAATCTCTTCGATCAACGCGGTGGCCTCAGCGGCTTCGATCCCATCGAAACCTTCACGCTCGAGAATCAGCGTCGCATGATCTACGCCCACAAAGTCCGCCGCGAACCTGAGACGGTCTTCGGAGCCTTCGACTGCCCCGATGCCGGCCAAAGCACCTCCATCCGCCGCACCAGCACCACACCCATTCAAGCCCTCAATCTCTTCAACAGCCGCTTCACCCTCGCCCAGGCCGATGCCTTTGCATCACGAGTGAAGAAGGAAGTCGGTGATGACCCGGCGAAGCAAATCAAACGTGCTTATCTTCTAGCACTCAGCCGCGCTCCGACGGCGGATGAGCTGCGCGAAACCGAACCCATCATTCGCCAGCACGGCATCGCCACGCTTTGCCGCGCACTGTTTAACTCGAACGAGTTTCTTTTCATCCCGTAGCATGGGCTTTCTAGCCCGTGCCCTCACCCACAACCCATCACAGGCTAGAAAGCCCATGCTACTCTCTCCCGCCGGACATCATCTTCTCGACCGCCGCCGCTTCCTTTCGAGCAGCGCCACAGCACTTGGCTCCATTGCGTTGACGAACTTGCTCGGACTGGATGGCCTGCTTGCCGCCGAAAGTCCACTCATCGACCCCGCGCGTCCGTATGCACCGCGACAGCCTCACTTTCCCGCGAAGGCGAAGAACGTCGTCGTCATCTTCTGCGCCGGTGCAGTGAGCCAGCTTGAAACGTGGGATTACAAACCCGAACTCATCAAATGGGACGACAAACCCTTGCCCGGCGGCCCAGCCGTGACTTTTCAGGGCCCTGCGGGAAACCTCGCTAAACCACAGTATGCCTTCCGGCCTCGCGGCCAGACTGGCAAGTGGGTCAGCGACATGATCCCGCATCTCGCGGAGCTGACGGATGACCTCGCCTTCGTGCATTCGCTCACGAGCAAATCCAACACGCACGGCCCGGCGGAAAATTTCCTCTCCACCGGCTCCGTGCTCGATGGCTTCCCGAGTCTCGGTGCCTGGACGACGTATGCGCTCGGCAGCGAGAACCAAGATCTGCCGTCCTACGTCGCCATTCCTGATCCGCGTGGTGTGCCGCAAAATGGTGCCAACAACTGGGGCCCCGGTTTCCTGCCCGCTGCCTTCCAAGGCACGACGATGAGCAGCAAAAGCCCCGTGCGCCATCTCTCAGCGCCCGGAGTTTCTGCCAGTGCCGATCAAGCCGCACGCTCGCTTTTGCAAAAGATGAACGCGAGACATCTCGAAGCCAATCCAGGCGATCAAAAGCTCGCTGCACGCATCGCTAGCTACGAACTCGCCGCACGCATGCAGCTCAGCGTGCCCGAGATCAACGACCTCAGCACCGAACCCGCGCACATCCTGAAAATGTACGGCACAGATGACACACAAAACGCCGACAAAGCCGCCTTCGCGAAGAACTGCATTCTTGCCCGTCGGCTCATCGAGCGCGGTGTGCGTTTCGTGCAGCTCTTCAACGGTGCCTATGCCAGTGGCGGCAAGCTCAACTGGGACGGTCACAGCGACCTCAAAGCGCAGTATGATGTTCATGCCTCCATCCTCGACCAGCCCGCTGCCGCCTTGATCCGCGATCTAAAACAACGCGGGCTGCTTCAAGACACGCTCGTCGTCTGGTGTACCGAGTTCGGCCGCATGCCCTTCTTCCAAAAAGGCGCGAAGGGCCGCGACCACAATCCAGATGGCTTCACCTGCTGGATGACCGGCGCAGGTGTGAAGCCCGGCGTGAGTACAGGCGAGTGCGACGAACTCGGCCAGAAAGCCGTGAAGGACATCCATCCGCTCTACGACTTCAACGCAACGATTCTCCACCTCCTCGGCCTCGACCACGAGCGCCTCACCTTCGAGCACAACGGCTTCCAGCGCCGCCTCACCAACGTCGAAGGTCATGTGATCAAAGAGATGCTGGTGTGATCGCAGCACTGAATGATGAAGAAGCTCCATCTCTGGTTCATCGCCCTGCTTTCACTCGTATCAGCTTCGAGTGGTCATGATCTCGCGAAGTTGGAACGATCGTTTTGGCTGAATGCCTCGCTGGCGGTGCCCAGGCTTGGCTACTGGGGCACCAGCTTCGCTCCGCCAAAAGCACCGACATCTGCCGAGATCAGCAACGCCGCGCGCATGCTCATCGAGCAGGCGAATCCGAACCGGCTTTACCTCATTCACCACCACGAGCTGCCCGTTGCCGAGACAAAGCGCATCTTCCGTGACTGGCGCAAAGGCTGCCCTGCTTCAGTGGAGATCGTTCCCGTGCTGGTGCTGAAAATGTATGACGAGGCCACGACGTCCGTCTTCAGCGCGAATGAGCTTGATGAACTGCTCACGTTTTTCAAAGCGGAGATCCATGCCGAACGCATCGCCGTCTATGACGTGCTGCCAAATCGAGATCAAGGCGAGGGACTGCACACGATGGAGAAGCAATTTTCGAAAGGCATGATCCGCGTCGGTTTGCAGCCTGACGAGCCTCTCGATGCCCCATTCATCGGCGCGGTCGAGGACACCTGGAGCGGCTTTTGCCACGGTCTCACGAATGCAGACTGGCAGGATCGAGGCTTTGGCCGCGACACTTTGCGCAAGTGGATCTCGCTGCGCAACGAGCAGTCGAAGCGCATCGCTTACGATCTCATCGTCGTCGCTTGGGACTACGCAAACACGAAACGCGGCGAATACCCCGGCTATGACGACGCGCACAAAAACCTCCCGCTGCCTGCGGAACGCAATCGACTCGCTACACGCGAAATCCTCGCGTTGGCGAAGCCCGATGCCTTCGCAGGCTTCAGCGCCGATCTGCTCATCATCGAGCTGAATTCCGAAACACCGCAGCACGACGGGAAAGAGTCGTTTTACACGACTTTGAAGGCTGGAAAGCCCTACAACGGATTTTATGCCACACCGTGGCGTGAGGTCTGCGAAATCTTCCAGGCACTCAGCGCTGGCAAAACGCCCTGATCGCCTCCCGCGTCGGGATCGAAGGCTGTGCGCCTGCCTTGAGTGTCGCCAACGCTCCAGCCGCATTGGCAAAGGCAATGTCACCCGAAACGGCAAACGCGCCCGCAAAGGTGTCGCCCGCGCCCACGGTATCCACCGGCGTGACTTTCGGCGGCGCAAAGGCCTCCACGCGATCGGCGGTCATGTGCAGCGTGCTCTCCGCTCCGCGAGTCATGATGAGCAGGCGACACTTTGCTTGGTTGAAATCGCCATCCGGCATGACTTGGGCCGCCTCGCCTTCATTCACGATCAGCACATCGACTTCAAAGCGATCCGCCAGAAACGCCTCGCTCAGTGGCGAGGGGTTCAAAATGACCTTCACCCCCGCTTCGCGTGCGATTTCCGCCGCACGACGCACCACCGGCAGCGAACACTCAAGCTGCAAAAGCAGCGCATCGGCTCCGCGGATGTGTTCAGCCTGCTTTTCGATGTCTGCGACCGTGATCACGTGATTCGCGCCCGGATTCACGATGATCGAGTTCTCACCCGCATCATCCACCGCGATGAAAGCGCTGCCCGTCGGCGTTTCGGAGCGCAAAACGCCCGAAGTGTCGATCCCCTCCGCTTTCAGCGCCTCGATGTAGCGTGTGCCGAAATCATCCACGCCCACGCAGCCAATCATCGCCACGCGTCCGCCTGCTCTCGCAGCCGCGACGGCCTGATTCGCGCCTTTGCCGCCAAAACACGTCAGCATGCTGCTCGAAGTCAGCGTTTCGCCCGGCACAGGGATGCGCGGCACACGCAACGTGTGATCCACATTCAAGGAACCGACGACGACGATGGAAAGGGCGGAGGCCATGGAAACGATGATTGCCCGAAATCGCCCGTGCGGCTAGAATATCCTCATGAAAGCCACCTCTCCAGTTCCAAAGCCTGATCCGTCTCTGCTGGATGATTTGCTCGAAGTGGGTCTTGAAATGCAGAGCCGCTTCGCCGCCGAGCCCGTGTATGCCAAAACGGGTAAAGGCTATTTGAAGAGCGCTGGTGTGGAGGAACTGAAACAAATCAAAGCAGCCCGGCAAGCCACTCGGACCCGGATATGAGCGCCGCAAAAGCTTGGCTCGCTCCTTTTACCTGGGAAGTGGTCACCATCCAAAACCGAAGGTTGTGTGAGGCCAAGAACGCGCTCCACAAACCAACCTCGGATGGGCACGCCGACACAAAGACACTTTGGGAGGCAAGACACACGGCCGAAATGCCGCTCGCCGAGGCTGTGGACCTTTGCCGCCGCTGTCATCGCATGGCTCCCTTTTGCTTCTACAACGGGAACACGTTCGCTTCGATCATCGTCCTCGTCATCAAGCGCATGGACTTGCCGGAGGATACGGCATTCATCATCCGCAGCCTCGCCGGTCACATCGTCGCTGGTGTGGCCACGGAGGAGGAGATGAAGGCATTCCAAGCCTTCTCGGACTCGCTTGAGTGATACGCTACTTCTTCGCCGTTGGAGGTTCGATGCTGAGTTGCACGATGGCCTCACGCACGCGGCTGGCCTGCTCAGGGCTCATGATGAGAAAGCGGTGCTTGCCTTCGCCTTTCTTCACGGGGCGGAAGAGCGTCGCGGAGTCGTCATCGACCTTGATGTTGCCGGGCGGCGAGAGATCGAAGTAACCGCGGTCCGGGTAGATCGCATACAGCACCGCCGTGGGGTCCCAGGTCGGGCGATCGTGCGGTGGCGGGTTGTAGAGGTAGTAGGCCTCCTTCAGCGGATGCTGCGGCATGTAATTGAGGTCCTGCTCGATCACGACATGCGGAAACGCCGCTGCCACGCCGATCTCGAAGCCGCTCCACACCATCGGCGTCGGCCATTCCTTCACGAGCTTCTGCGCGGCGGGCACATCGAGCTTCACATTGTATTCGAGGTGCCGCGTATCGAAGTTCACCGTCTGAAACGCACCGGCCATGATGCTGAGCACCTTCACCTTCTTCGCGATGAGTGCCTTCGCCTCCGCATCGTCCATCAGACGCGCCAGATTCGTGAAAAAGCCCACCTGTGCGATCACCACGCTGCCATCCGGCTGCTTCGCGAGGATGTCTTTGATCAAACCGCCCGCCTCAGGTGCCTCCGCGCCGCTTTTGAGATCGTGCGGATATTTGTCAGCGAGTAGATTGAACTTCCCCGCCTCCTTCGCCGCGCCATTGCGCACCACGCCGATGGGCGTGTCCGGGTAGCCGTAAAGCGTGTTCACCGCATCCACGAACGCCGCCGCTTGCGGATGATCCTTCGTCACCGTGACCGCGAGCAGCTCGCACGCGCCGCGCTTTTGCAGATTGTGAATCATGCACAGCGCCATCAGGTCATCGACATCGTTGCCCATGTCGGTGTCGAAGATCAGCTTCACGGGTGCCGCTTGGGCGAGGCTTGCGAGAAGCATTAAGAGTGCTGGAATGAGGTGTTTTGGTTTCATGGGGTAAGGTGGTTAGCAGGTCTCGAGCATGACATGTGATCGCTCAAAGTTGTGCGACGCAATATCCTCCATCCGCATCAGCACAGAATAAGAGCCAGCATCCCATATATTGAAGCCAACTTCGAAGTTTGAGTCCAGCCAGAGAAGCCGAGTCCAACGTGCCAGTTCATGGTCGAGAAAACCAGGATCGAACTTTGCCTTTTGGCGATTGGCTTCCACGATCCCATACAGATCACCAAAATGTTCTTTGGCGCTCAACTCTGACTCCCGTCCGAGAAAGAGTGCAGCCACATCCTTGCGAACTGGATTCTGGACAGAAAAGCTGCCGAAAAGCTTGCCACACACCGCCTCACGATTGTCGCTACCTCTCAAAAGATTTTCCAAGTCGCTTCTCTTATTGAAGCCATTCTCTTCTCCTTCAAAAGCGAACGACAAGCTGTCTTCGGAAAACGGCAAATCGACGCCATGAACAACTCGCAAGGAGTAGGCGGTCGTGATGCCATGCCGCTGTTCCGTTTCTGGAGTCCGCCCTTCCGGCTTTCGTCGGGACAATCCCGAGAGGTTACCGGACCAGAGAAGCCTGTGTTTCACGCTCAAACTGATGTCATCATCCTCAACAAAGAAGTAAAGCATTCCAGAATCAGGCATGCCGTGAGGCAGGGCAGACGAAAAGTGATCCAGACGAAGTTGCAGTAGAAAATTCATCGGTTCGTTCTCGCCAAGCGGCCAAGCTAAGTTCGAAGGCAAATCTGGTTCCCCGCCGATTCGGCTACCTCCAAGCGGCAAATCTTCAGGGGTATCCAGATGTAGATACCAGCACTCATTCGCGGCGTTTCGCAGAAGTCTTTGATCGTTTTCACTGATGCCACACTTGTTCATGCAGCTATTCAGATGCTTTTCGAGGGGTGCACTCAGTGTTCTCACTTCGCAGGCGGTGGTTGGATGGTGAGATGAACGATGGCTTCCAGCGCTCGACTTTGCTGAACGGAGCTCATGGTGAGAAAACGGTCGCGCTGGCTGCCTTGGCCGTTTTTGACGGGAATGAAGCGTGTGAAGCCATCATCGAGCACTTTCACGCGTCCGGGCTCGGAGAGGCCGAAGAAGCCGCGCTCGGGATACACTGCCCACAGCACGCTGCTCTCGTCCCAGCACGGCCGGTCATGCTCCGGGCCGCTGTGGAGCAAATACGCCTCTTTGACGAGGTGATGCGGCAGGTAGTCGAGATCGCGCTGGATGACCACGCGCGGAAACGGCAGCGCCTCGCCGATCTCGTAGCCGCTCCACACGATGGGCACCTCGTCGGGCCACTGATCAGCCACGGTTTGCATGGAGCCGATGCCGTTGATGACGTTCGCTTCGAGGTGGTAGTTCGTGTGGTTACTAAACGCGAACGCGCCGGCCATGATCGACAGCGCCTTCACCTTCTGCTTCACCAAATCGACCCCGCCGGGCGATTTCAGGAGGTTTGCCATGTTCGACGCGATGCCGACGCTGATGATCGTCACGCTGTGATCCGGCTGCGCCGTCAAAAGCTCGCGGATCAACGCCACGGCGTCCTTCGCGTCCTCGTTGCGCTTCAAATCGTGCGGGTAATCCGGCGAATCGGCCAGCTTGAGGTATTTGCTCTCGCGATGCTGCGCCTTCTCATCCCGCGTGACGCCCACCGGCAGATCCGGGCGACCATGAAACGTGTTCTGCGCATCCACAAAGCTCGCCGTGAGCGGATTGTTCTTCGAGACCGTCACGCCGAGAAATTCGCACGCCCCACGATCCGCCAGCGTGTGACACATTGCCAGCGCCAGCACGTCATCGACATCGCCGGTGATGTCCGTGTCGAAGAGGATGCGCGGCTTTTCGGCGAAGAGCGGAGAACTGAGAGCGCAGAAGATGAGCAGCAGGTATTTCATGAGCGTTTGAGCTTCGTGATTGGTTTGAAATGCGCACGGTCGGCCTCGATCAGCGCCTCGAGTTCCTCGGCGCTTGGCAGCGCGGTGAGGTAGCGGGAGACAAAGAGCTTCTGGTCCATACCTGCGGTGGCGAATTCCACATCCGTGCCGTCCTTGTCAGTGCACAGCAGGATGCCCACGGGCGGGTTGTCGCCTTTCTGCATCATGTTCGCCTTGAACCAGTTTACATAGAAATTCATCTGGCCGGCATCCTCGGGTTTGAAGGCGCGTGTCTTCAAATCCAGCAGCACATGGCAACGCAGCACGCGGTGGTAGAAGACAAGGTCCACGCGGTGATGCTTCCGCCCCGACGTCATGCGGAACTGGCGACTCTCGAAGCAGAAACCTTTCCCCAGCTCCAGCAGGAATCGCTGAAGGTGGTTCAGCAGCTCGGTTTCGAGCTCTTCTTCGCTGCATTCATGTCTTTCCGCCAGCCCGGTGAACTCCAGCACATAAGGATCACGCATGATCTCCGCGATGGACTCCGGCCCCGCGCTGCGAGCCTGTTTTCGTGCACGCTCAATGACCGCTTTCTTGTTCGTGGAGAGACCGGTGCGTTCGTAGAGCAGGCTCTCGATCTGCCGCTGGAGCTCGCGCACGGACCAATCTTCACGCAGACACTCATTTTCAAAGAAGGCCCGTTTCCACGGGTCGCTGATGCGGATGAGTTCCTGTAGTTTTGACCATGAAAGCGACAAGACGGCTTCACAGGAAAGCGGTGTCGGCAAGCCGGACGATGCGGTTGGTCTAACAGTTAGCTCATGGCCAGAGTGCCTGCCTTCTTCGCCCGGTTTGAATTCCGTAAGCAGTGCATACGGAATTGGCAGAGCCTTCGATTCCGTAAACAGTGTTGACGGAATCTGGTCCGCCAGTTGCGGGTAAAGTTGATACAGCCGTCTGCATCGTTCGAGGATGCTGGTTCCCAGTCCCTCCACTTTGCGGGCGATCAGATCCTCCGCCAGTCGCTCCAGCAGGCGCTCGCCATACTTGGCGCGGTCGGCACCGCCTTGCTCATACTCGATGATGTAAGCGCCGACGATCCAGTTGCGCAGCACGAGGGCTTGATTCGCCACGGTGGCGACGCGCCGCACCATTTGCGTGCTGAGCTGTGTGATCGCGCTGACGAGTTGCTTGTATCCTGTCTTGGAAGCTTTGCGGATGGCTGGCTTCGATTTCATGTTTTCCTCCTCCAAGTATCTGCGAGCACGGCGGCGACGATGACGGTGCCGGTGACGACGCGTTTCATGGGCTCGCTGGCTCCGAGTTGCACCAGTCCGGCCTCCAGAGTGGCGATGATGAGGACGCCGATGAAGCTTTTTACCACACTGCCGCGTCCGCCCATCAGACTCGTGCCGCCGACGACCACGGCGGCGATGGCGCTGAGTTCGAAACCGACACCCGCATTCGGATCAGCACTGCCGAGGCGTGAGCAGTTGAAGACCGCCGCGAGGCCTGTCAAAGCACCGAGCAGAGCATGTGCGAGGATGCGCGGACGATCCACCGGCACACCGGAGATGAGTGCTGCCTCGCGGTTTGCTCCGATTGCGATCCAGTGACGCCCCACGGCCATGTGGGAGAGCATCACCTGCCCGGCGGCGACCACCAGCACGCTGATCACAAACGCAGGCGAGATGACCAAGCCCGCAAACGGCGCCCCGAGAGATTCGATGCCTGCGCCGATATATTTTGTCTGCGAATTCGTCGTGAGGAAAGCCAGCCCCCGCGCGATCTCCAACATGCCGAGCGATACGATGAAGGACGGCAGCCGCAGCTTCACACTCACCGCACCCGTCGTGCCACCGATGGCCGCTCCGAGCGCGATGCTCGCCAGCAAAGCCAACGCGAGCCCCCATTGCCAGTCCGCCATCATCACACCCACCGCCGCACCGCAAAACCCGAGCACCGAGCCCACCGAAAGGTCGATGCCGCCCGTGATCATCACCAGCGTCATCCCCGTGGCCACGAGCGCGAGCGCTGGAATGCGGTTCGCCACCGACCCAAGCGTCGCCATGCTGAAGAAACTGTCCCGCAGCAGCCCAAAGAGCAAAACCATCGCCACAAGCACGGCGAGGAGGATGAGGTAGTCGGCGAAACGGCGCATGGGTAGCATAGGCTTTCTAGCCTGTGATTTGAAAAGGTCGAGGCAGCGTGCATGAGGCACAGGCTAGAAAGCCTATGCTACTTTGTCACCACATCCACCGGCGTCTGCTGATCCGTAGGCGTCGATTTGTCCTTCAGAACCTTCAACGCGGCTTCGATGCCGAAGACGGCGAGTTGGTCGCCGTGCTGGTCGGCGGTGGCGAGGACGCGGCCGTCGGCGAGGAGGGGTTTGAGGGCAGCGATGTTGTCGAAGCCGACGATCTGGACCTGACCAGCCTTGCCAGCGGCTTGCACGGCAGCGGCGGCTCCGAGGGCCATGTTGTCGTTGGCACAGAGCAGGGCTTTCACGTTCGGATTCGCGGCGAGGATGCCTGCGGCGACACCATTCGCCTTTTCCATCTCCCACTGACCGCTTTGCACGCTGATGATCTTCATCCCGGCGGCGTTCATGGCGTCTTCAAAACCTGCACGGCGTTGCTGACTGTTGAAGGCCGTGGTGACACCTTCGAGGATAGTGACCTCGTCACCGGCCTTGAGCTTTTTGGCAAGCACCTCGCCCACCGCCTTGGCTCCGGCGCGGTTGTCTGGGCCGACGAAGGCCGCCGTGAGGCCGGCCTGCTTCAGCGTGTCGGCATCGAGCTTGTTGTCGATGTTGACGACGAGCACGCCGCCGGTTTGCGCACGCTTCAGCGCTGGAATCAGCGCCTTGGAGTCCGCCGGGGCGATGACGATGGCTTGAACGCCTTGCGCCACCATCTGCTCCACCAAACCGACCTGTTCGGCGAGGTCGGTTTCGTTTTTGATGCCGTTGACGATGAGTTCGTAGTCGGCGGCGTGCGCAGCCTGATGCTTCTTCGCGCCTTCGGCCATGGTTTGGAAAAACTCATTGGCGAGCGACTTCATCACGAGAGCGATCTTCGGCTTGCCGGAGGCGGTTGATGAGGAAGGCGCGGACGGTTTGCACGAGACGAGCGCCAAAGCGGCAACGAGGAGGGTGAAAAAGAGCTTCATGGTTGGCACTGCCGATGAAACCAACGGGAGAAGGCTGCCGCAACCTTCGTTTTCGCACCCGATGAAGCCCATTCTTGCCTGCCTCATGATGATTCTTGGTCTTTCCGCCCGCGCCGCCGGGCCGAATGTCATCCTCATCAATTGTGACGACCTCGGTTACGGCGATCTCGGCTGTTACGGAGCCAAGGACATCCGCACGCCGCATCTCGACCGCATGGCGGCGGAGGGCACGCGCTTTACGGACTTCAGCGTCACCTCCGCGCTCTGCACGCCGTCTCGGGCCGCTCTCATGACGGGGAAGTATCCGGGACGTGTCGGACTCGCCACCGGCGTGTTGCGTCCCGATGCGCAAAACGGCCTCGCAGGCAGCGAAACAACCCTGGCAGAGGTTTTCAAGGCCGCCGGCCACGCCACCGGCTGCATCGGCAAATGGCATCTCGGTTTCGTGAAGAGCATGCGACCGATGGATCAGGGATTCGACCGCTACTACGGCGTCCTCCACAACCTCGACCACTGGGAAACGGTCGTGTTTGAAAAAGAAGGCGGCATGCCCGTGCTGCGTGGCGATGCGGTGGAAAAACGTCCCGCCGTGCCCGCTGAGATGACCGGGCTCTACACCGCCGAGGCGCTGAAATTCATCGAGCAGCATCGCGAGCGGCCTTTTTTCCTCTACCTCAGCCATGCGATGCCGCACCTGCCCTTCGACGCTTCGCCGAAGTTCAAAGGCAAATCGCAGCGCGGCCTCTATGGCGATGTCATTGAAGAACTCGACGACAGCACCGGCCAGATCCTCGAAAAGCTCCGCGCCCTCGGTCTCGCCGAAAAAACGCTCGTCATCTTCACCAGCGACAACGGCCCCGAACGCAAAACACCCGGCAGCGCCGCGCCGCTCAGTGGCAGCAAGCACACCGTCTATGAAGGCGGCCTGCGCGTTCCCTGCCTCGCCTGGTGGCCCGGCAAAGTTCCTGCGAATCGCACCTGCGCGGAAATGCTCACCACCCTCGACCTCCTGCCCACCTTTGCCCGACTCTGCGAAACGCCGCCGCCCGCGAATCTCGACGGCCTCGACCAACTCGACCTCTTTCTCGACCCGAAAGCCAAATCCCGCCGCACCACCCTCTACTCCCTCTACGGCTACAAAGAGCGCCGCCTCGAATCCTTCCGCGATGGCCGTTGGAAACTCCACCTCGCGCCGAAGACGATGCTCTTCGATCTCGAGGCTGATGTGAGTGAAACGACCGACGTTTCCGCGCAGCATGCTGAGATCGTCACCCGACTCACATTGGAGGCGGGCAGGATTCGATCGGCGACATTAGGTGGGAAAGGCTGACTGGAAGAGGATACCCAATGCCGGAAAGGTCGGGCTGCGTTTCACGTTCCGCTTCACCCCACCATGAAAATTCTCCCAGCCTTTTTGTTCGCTCCTCTCGCCCTTTTGGCCGCTGATCCGCTTCCCGATCCGGCGGTTGTCACGGAGGCGATGAAGAAGGCGACTTTGTTTTATACTTCGAAACTGGCGGTGCATGGCGGCTATGCGTCATCCTGGAAAAAGGATCTGAGTGCTGGCATCACTGAGCATAAGGAATCGAAAACGGTCATCTCCATTCAACCGCCAGGGACAACGACCGTGGGGATGGCTTATGTCCGGGCCTTCCAAGCGACGGGTGATGTGCAGTTTTTGGAAGCCGCCAAGGCCGCAGGCAGGGCGCTGATCGAGTGCCAGCTCGCTTCAGGCGGCTGGGACAGTGACTTTGATTTCGATGCGGCGAAGGCTAAGCAATACTATCTGCATCAACATGTGCTGGCGGGTGACAAGGAGCAGGGAAAACGCCGCAACTCGAGCACTCTCGATGACAACAAGACCCAATCGGCCCTGCTCTTTCTGCTGGAGCTCGCCTATCTGCCGGAGTGCAAAGATGACGCCGCGCTGAAGGAGAGCGTGAAGTTTGGTCTCGAAAGCTTGCTCGCCGCGCAATACCCGAACGGCGCTTGGTCCCAGCAATTCGATGGCCCAGCAGATCAGGCGACTCCGGTGAAGAAGGCGGCCTATCCAAAGGAATGGTCGCGCACTTTCCCGAAGGTGAAGTACACCGACTTTTACACGCTGAACGATGGCAACCTGCAACGCGCCGCGCAGGTGATGCTACGCGCTCATGAGCTGACTAAGGATGAACGCTTCCTCAACAGCGCGAAGAAGCTCGGCGACTTCCTCATCCTGGCACAGATGCCGGAGCCACAGACGGGCTGGGCGCAGCAGTACAATCACGACATGGAGCCTGTGTGGGCGCGCAAGTTTGAGCCGCCATGCGTGACCGGTGGAGAAAGTCTCGGCGCGATGGAGACACTGCATGATCTTTATGTCGTGACGGGTGAAGAGAAGTATCTGAAACCGCTCGCCGCCGGCTTCGCCTGGTATGAGCGCTCAGCGCTGTCTGATGGGCAGTATGCGCGCTTCTATGAACTCCAGACGAACAAGCCGCTCTACTTCGTGAAGGACAGCTACGAACTGACTTATGATGACTCCAACCTGCCGACGCACTATGGATTCAAGATGGATCACATCTCGCGTGATCTGGCGAAGCTGAAGGAGCTGATGCAGGAGTCGCGCGAGAAGCTGCTGGAAAAGCGGGGCGGCCCCACGAGTGAGAAGAGCTGGACCAGCAAAGCCAAAGGGGCGGCTGGCAAGGCCAACGCTGCTCTCCAATCACAAAATGCAGACGGCATCTGGGTGAAAGGTGAAGAGATCGATGCCGGCGAGTTCACCAAACAGATGAACGCCATGGCCTACTATGTGGAGGCGGCGAAGAAGGGCGGTGCTGAGTTCGCGAAGCTGCGGCAGTGATCATCTCGGATCGGTGCCGTAAACTCCGCCGCTCTCTGCGGCGGGGAGCTTGGGCTTGGAGCGGTCAGGGCGATCTTCGGCAAACCAGCGATTGTTGGCGAAGGTGAAGGTCTCCGGCGCGGTGTTGGCTCCGATGTTGACTTCGATCTGCACCTGGGCGCGGCGGAAGATGATCTTGTTGTCGGTAATCTTGACGTTGCGGCAGGGCGTGAAACGCTCGCCTGCGGTTTCCTGGAGGATGCGGAAGATCCATTTCTCGGGAAAGCGGATGGTGTTGCGGGTGAAGAGAGCCCCATCGACTCCGACAAAGGCGGCGGCACAGAGACTGCCTTCAATGATGCAGTCCTGGACCGTGAGGTCTTTGCCTTCATAGGCGGCATCGGGCGGACGGAAGAAGTCGAGGCCGGTGGAGCCGCCAACATTGACGGGGCGCTCTCCAGCGTTTTTGAACTGGCATTCCTCCACGATGACATTGCTGGTGCCACCTTTGAGCTGGATGGCGGCGCTGGCGGTGAAGCCGGGTTTACCGATGAATTTGCAGCCGACGATCTTTGATTTGTGGCAGCCGACGAAGTCGATCCCCTGCCCTCCCCAACCGCTGATGGTGCAGTCGCGGATGGTGAGTTCATCGAGGCCGCTGCACTTGATGGCGTCGTGATTACCAGTGGGGCCGATGTCGCTGATGTCGAGGTGATCGAGCGTGATGCCTTTGACGGGATCGGTGCGCTGGCCGCCGTCGTCGAGGTTGATGCCGTTCGTGCTCTGGCCGCTGATTTTGAGGTGGCGAAGAGTAAGGCGCTGGCAGCGCGAGAAATGAAGAGCGCTGCTACCACCTTTGAAGTGAGGTGGCTGCTTCGGATCGAGGGCTTCGAGTGTGAGGTCGTCGATGCCGGAGAAGTGATGCCCGCCGGGATACTCGCCGGGCGCGATCTTTAAGACGGTGCCGGGCTTGAGATTCTGGAAGGCGGATCTGAGCGTGGCGACATCGCTGATGGTGATGTCTGCCGCATGAGCGCTGATATGCAGAGCAAGGATGGAGGCGAGAATGCGCATGAAGCTTTTACGCTCCGCGATGACTTTGCCTCACGAAACAAAGCGTGCTTTCCACTCAGGACGCGGAAGCAGGCACTGCTCTTTTTTTCCAAAGAAGCGGTAACGGTTCTTCGCGACGAAGGTGTAACCAAGGTCGCGCAGGGGACGGGGGACGATTTTGAAAATAGCTAGCCAGGCAAGACGTCCGCCCATGAGTGCGGCGAGCTGGAGGGCGGCATCACTTTTGGCAAAACTGCCCTCGGGTGTGATGAGGACCATGCTATGTGGCTCGGCAGGATCGAAGCCGTGTTCGCGATACAGTTTGCTGCCAAGCTCTGACTGGATGGAGCAGAAGTGGACGATGCCACGATGGTCATGGGCGAGCACCCATTGGACGCTGTTGTCACAGAGATTGCAGACGCCGTCAAAGAGCAGCAGATGTGTCCAGGCAGAGTCAGTCGGCATGATCGCGGGTGGGCTTTGGCGTGGTGTGGGAGAACATCCAGAAGAGATACGCCACGAGGAGCAGTCCGCCGAAGCCCAGTGTGACACCCCAGGTGCGGCCATGGGAGAGAGGATCGGCAAAGCGAGCCCAGATGTCGGCGAGCAGCGCCATGGGATTGCTGACGATGTCCCAACTGTTCCAGCGGAGAAAGCGGCCGAGGTAGATGCCGAAGCCTGAAAGCATGAGGCTCACACCGACAAAGCTCCAGGCCATGAGAGGGGAGGTTTTTCTCGCGATCCAATCTTGGACGAGATGTAGGGACTGGAAGCCCAGCCAGAGCGAGACGAGGGCGAAGGAGAGGAGCATGAGGAGGTCATACCAGAGGGGCACTCCGCCACGCTCCCGCAGATGGAGGAGGTCAGTGAGGACGTAGGGCGCGTTTGGGAAAAAGAGCAGCCAGCCTGCGATAAGTGGTGCGGCAAGACGCCAGCGATCTGTCTTTGCCAAGAGGGCGGCGAAGCCGACGGGAATGGAGGCGAGGAAGAGATTCCAAGCCATGAAGGAGAACCAAGTGTGCCCAGACCAGTAGAAGCGGAAGCCGAGAAGGGTGGCGCACCAGAAGCAAGCAACGGCTGCAATGGAGAGGAGGCGGATGACTGGCATAGGCGGTGGTGAGACTCTCGGGGAAGTGTGTGGTTCGATCAATGATGAGGTCATCTCATTAAAAACGGCAGCACCCGAGATGGATGCTGCCGTGCGGGGATCGTGACAGAGGGGCGTCAGTTGTCGAAGTTGACCTTGCCGGAGAGGATCTGACCGGTCTTTGCCGCTGTGGCGACAGGTGGAATTTGAGGCAGCATGAAGTGACCGACGCCACGATGATTGCCAGCTTCGGGGACGATGAGACCGAAGAATTTGACGGTGCGAGTGAATTCGTTGGCTTTGTTTAGTAGTGCAGCGGGCGTGGTGGTGGTGACATCGTCATCAGCGAGAACGAAGCTGCCGCTGAAGGGGCCGGTTTTCAGCACGGCAACGACTTTGGTGAGTGCCGTGGAGGCGCTGAGCACTTTGACCGCGCTAAGATTGACGGCGAGACTTGGGAGGTCGGGTTCACGAGTTGGCAGGTTCACTCCGGCTTCCGTGAAAGTGAGGCTGGCATTATCCACGGTGGTGGAGCCGTTCACAATTTGGAGGAGGTGTGTCGCGGGCTGGTAGAATCCACCGAAGGCCTCCAACTCGACGGGATCGACGACAGGCGTGTCTGAA
>Ga0209480_10001254_pt1 | contig 18713 bp, 13 predicted proteins | sample JI61114C2DNA_FD_187501 | JGI IMG/M metagenome (GOLD analysis project Ga0209480, IMG submission 187501) | Wastewater effluent complex algal communities from Wisconsin, to seasonally profile nutrient transformation and Carbon sequestration -... | ecosystem: Engineered > WWTP > Effluent > Algae... | reverse complement strand
ATAACCATAAGTAATACCAAAAATATAACCTGTTAAAATATCAATAGGGTAGTGCAATCCCAAGTAAATTCGGCTATAAGCAAATACTAACGGCCATAAAAATATAAGCCAAAAATATCTGTAATGTTTTTTTAATAATAAATATAAAAACATTGAAACAGCCGATGTATTTGTAGCATGTCCCGAAAAAAAACTAAAAGTATCACTTTGTTTTACAATTCTTATAATTCCTTTTAAATCGGCAACATTACAGGGTCTTAATCTTTGAAAATGGTTTTTAAAAAAATTGCAAGTTTGATCCGAAATTACTATTAACAGTGCAACTGTAATTAAAATTTGGATGGTGTTTTTTGAACCTAATTTTTTGTAAACCAAATAGATAAGAAATAAAAAAAAAGGTATCCAATTGGATTGTTTAGTAATAAATAACCAAAGAGAATCAAAAGGTGTTGATCCTAAACCATTAAGATACACAAATAGTTGTCTGTCTATATTAATTATTTTTTCGAGCATATTATTGTCGTTTTATAGAACCCGTTATTTCCTCTAAATCATCTTTTATTTTGGTTACGGTTTCCAGACTGTTACTTGCAAAACCATCTTTGGCTTTAGTAATTTCGTGTGTAATTTCTTTTAAATTGGTCTCTTTTTCAATATTATCAACACTTTTCTGAATTTCGTGCTTAATATCATTTGTAGCATTTTTTAATTGTGCCATCGCCTTTCCCATTGTACGTGCCATTTCCGGAACTTTATCAGATCCGAAAAGCATTAGAACTACAAACATTATAAAAATTAATTCGCCTCCACCAATTCCAAACATAACGTATTTATTTAAGTTGCAAAGTTACAAAGATGTATAGTTACAAAGTAGGGTAATTTAAAATTAATTAACATTAATCGAATTTAGATTTCACCTCAACTTTTGGCCAAGTATTATTAGTTACATCAATATCAGCTGTTTCAAGATTTGGGTCGATCTGAATGGTTTTAATCTCTTTTTCAGTTGTAAAAACTCTTTTAGCAGTATCATTGTTTTTTCTCCAAATTTGTGCTGGAAATTTAAAGTTTTCTTTTGTATTGTCATCATAAGTTATCTCTACGATAATAGGCATTAGCATTCCTCCAGGTTTGTTAAACTCTACTTCGTAAAAGTATTTGGGATTTTTCATAGTAGCTTTTTCATCTGCCGAAAAATTTTCAGCAACATAATCCGAAAGTAATTTAACAGAATCCAATTGGAAAGCTTGTTTTTTACCAGAATTTAAATCTGCATTATTCTCAGAAATCAAGTATAAGTAAGGTCCGTTTTCTTTGCCAAAACGTCTTTTGTTAATAGTTACATCTTTCAATTCATTTGTTGGGTTTTCACTAACATAGTATTGTTTCACCTCTTTAATGCCAATATCAACATAGTCTGTAGTGTAAAACCAACCTCGGAAAAACCAATCTAGATCTACTGCCGAAGCATCTTCCATAGTTCTAAAAAAATCTTCTGGAGTGGGATGTTTGAATTTCCAACGATTTGCATATACTTTGAAAGCATAATCAAATAATTCTCTTCCCATAATGGTTTCTCTCAAAATATTTAGGCCTGTTGCTGGTTTTGCATAAGCATTGTTCCCAAAATCGATAAGACTTTCTGAATTTGACATAATTGGTTCTAAGAATTTTTTATCAGAACTCATGTAAGGAACAATGCCTTTTGGAGAACCACGTCTAGAAGGGAAGTTAGTTCCCAACTCTTGCTGAGCCATATATTGCATAAAAGTATTAAGACCTTCGTCCATCCAAGTCCATTGTCGCTCATCGGAATTGACTATCATTGGAAAAAAATTATGTCCAACCTCGTGTATTATAACTCCAATCATTCCGTTTTTGATTTGAGGATTCGTTACGCCGTTTTCGTCGGGGCGACCGTAATTCCAGCAAATCATCGGGTATTCCATACCTTGATCTTCGGCAGAAACGGAAACAGCTTTTGGGTAAGGATAATCAAAAGTATGAGCTGAATAACTTTTTAAGGTATGTGCTACGGTTATAGTTGAAGTTTCTCCCCAAAGTGGATTGCTCTCTTTTGGATAAACTGATTCTGCCATTACGATTTTTCCATTCAATTGCACAGCCATTGCATCGTATATGAACTTTCTGGAAGATGCAATTCCAAAATCTCTAACATTCTTAGCACTAAATTTCCAAGTTTTTTTCTTCTCAGAAAATCCTTTTTCAGCAATTTCTGCTTCAGCTTGTGTAACGATAACTACGGGTTTGTCAAATGTTTTTTGGGCTAATTCATATCGTTTTACTTGAGCAGCAGTGAACACTTCGTTTCTATTCGTCAATTCGCCGGTTGCATTCAAAACATGGTCGGCAGGAACTGTAATATTCACATCAAAATTTCCAAAGGGTAGTGTAAATTCTCCACTTCCCCAAAACTGCATATTTTGCCAACCCTCAACATCATTATATACCGCCATTCTCGGATAAAACTGAGCGATTATATAGAGTTTATTGCCGTCCTTTTCGAATAATTCATAACCAGAACGACCGCCGTCTTGTCGATAATTATTGATGTTGTACCACCATTTGACAGAAAAAGATAATTTTTCACCTGACTTCATCGGAACAGGTAATTCGATACGCATCATCGTTTGATTGATGGTATAAGTCATTGGATTTCCTTTGGAATCCTTAACGTACTCAATGTTAAATCCACGTTCTAATTCTTTTTTCAAAAATTTATTGGCAAATTTATTTGGGGTAAATACCTCCTCTGTTTTTTGACTTTCGGCCAGTGGAGATTGTGAGTTTTTTGCGGCCTGGTTTTGGTCTAATTGTACCCATAAATATTCCAAAGTATCAGGCGAATTGTTGTAATAAGTGATGGTTTCTGAACCGCTTAACCTAGAATTTTTGTCGTCCAACTCAATGTCAATTTTGTAATCGGCTTGCTGCTGATAATAGGCAGGTCCGGGAGCACCTGATGCCGTGCGGAACATATTAGGCGTTGCCATTAAATCATACATTTGACTGAATTTATTGGCGTCATATTTGACGGATTCTTTTGGGGATTTTTCTTCTTGAGGTTTTTGTGACCAAATAAACATTGGGAAAATAAATAGTAGTATAATGGTGTTTTTCATTGAAAGAAAGTTCTTTATAGTTGGGCTCATAATTAGGATTGGGAATTAATATTTTAACGATTTGGAAGTTATTGAATTGGTTAAAAGAAAACTTTTTTTAGCGCCTAAGACACTAACATTTATCATGTTTTGTTGATCAGAAAAACATTCAATTAAAACGGTGTTGTTTACTTCGAGGGTATTTATTTTGGGTATATTTTTAATATTCCAATAGCAAACGAGTTCGTCACCTTCAATTTCTTTACTTAAAAAATTCAAAGGATAAGGGTGGTTATTTATTTTAACAGAAAACCGCTCAGAAAGATATTTTTTTAAAAGATTTTGATCTGCAGCATTGATATTTTCATCTCCAACAGAAAATTTTTTGTTGAATTGTTTTTGAAGCGCTTTGTCTAAATCCTCTATATGAATTCGAGAAGTAATTTGTAACATTTTCTTCTCTGAAGCATAATTTATTTGGTACAAAGCCATGTGAAATTTATGGACATTAGAAGCAGTTAATGCAAATAAAAGTATTGGTAATAAAATAGATATAATTTGTTTTTTCATTTTCCAAAAGTAGTAAAACTTATGAATTTTTCTTTTTAAGAATAAAAAAATAGTTTGTTTTGGGCTTTTATTTTTCAGCAGAAATAATTTCGTTGTATTTTACTGCCAAAGGAATTATTAAATACTCAATTTTGGTTTTATTTTTTGACCATAAAACCTCTGAAATTCTGCTGTCTTCAACACAGTAATATTGAAATCCTTGGATGTAATCCAAAGGAATTTTTAGTTTTTTTGTAAAATAAGTGTTGTCAAAAAGGGAATTCAATAGCACTAATAAACGCTCTTTCTTTTCTACTTCAAGTTCTTTTTTAAGCATTGTCGTTCTTCCGCTGATAGCATTCAAAATAGGGTCAACTGGCATTGAACCTCCCAAAATCCCTAATAATTGAATAGGTTTAAAATCTCCCGCAGTTTTAAGTCTCCTTTCAGCTGGAGTGTATTTTTTTATTCCTTTGGGAGAAATCCCCAACTCAACGGCATTTATTTCAGGATGTGTATTGACAATTACTTCTTCGAGTTCGGTAATTTTGGCAGTCATTTTTATAATTATAATGCCTTGTTTCAAATCTTCATCTTCGATTTGCCTGCGATGATATTCTAAATTTATCGAAGTGAAAACCAATAAATCATCGGCTTTTGCCAAAATAAAAAACTCACCATTGCTATCGCTAACCGTGCTTTTTTCGTTAACCAAATTGATAACAGTCACTCCCGCGATATTGCGCGATTCGACTAATATTTTTCCGTGAATTAATTTTTCACCAGAAGTTTGACCCAAAATAATTTGACTCAATAAAAACAGAAAAAGTAGTGTTATTTTACTTTTCATTCAATATGATTTGGTTGTATTTTTCTGCCAAACTTACCATTGCAAATTCAATTTGGGTTTTGTTTTTAGATTTTAAAACAGTGGTAAACCTATCGTTATCGACTAAATAGTATAGGAATCCTTTGATGTATTCTACTGGGATTTTGAGTGTGTTTCTAAAATAATCTTCATGATACATATTTTCCATTTGATTTATAAAAGACAATTTGCCTTCCACAACAAGTTCTTTTTTGAGCATAGCAGTTCTTCCAGACATTAAATTTAAAAGTGCATCGCCAGTTGTAGATTTAGCAGTGTATAATTTTCTTTCGGACTGAGTTAAATGTTTGATGCCACTTGGCGAAATTCCCAGAGCAACGGCATTAATATTGTCATATCTTTTTATTACAACTTCCTTTAATGTAGTAATGTTTGCTTCCATTTTCACAAGGAATAATTCTTCTTGAAAGTCTTTTGACTCCAAAACGATGCGATTTTCGTTAAGTTGAATTGCCGAAAACAAAAGAGTATCTCCTGGTGTTGCTGTTATCGAAAAATAACCGTCTTTTAGGGTTATTGTTGATTTTTCAGTTTTAAGATTGATGACATAAACTCCTTCGAGGTCCATGCTATTGGCATTGATTTTGCCGTTTAAAACAATTCTAGGACATTCTTGAGCCAAAACTGTGTTGGCAATCAAAACAAAAAACATGCAGATTCCTAGTTTCATTAATGGTGTACAATTATTTAACGCTGTAAATTTATCCTATTGTCTTCCAAATTAAATATTAAGGACTTGGTAAGATATTGTTAATTAAAATTTTTGAAATGCTACATCAAATGCACTATTTCATATCTTTAACCCAAACTTATTTTGTTGAAAGTATGAGCAAAAATATAATTATAGCTAGTACATCTACGCTTCACGAAGGTGATTATTTAGAGTATTTGTTACCCGAATTAAAAAGCCATTTCGAGAATTGTAAAACCATTTTGTTTATCCCATTCGCGAGACCCAGCGGCATCTCGCATGAAGATTATACTGCCAAAGTAGCATTGGCTTTCGCCAAAATCGGAAAGAAAATAAAAGGAATTCACGAATTTGATAATTATTTAACGGCAATTAAAAATGCCGATGGAATATTTACAGGCGGTGGAAACACTTTTTTATTAGTCACCCAGTTGTATAAAAATGATTGCATGATTACTCTAGCCGAAGCTGTCAAAAAAGGAACGCCTTATCTAGGAACGAGTGCAGGAAGCAATATTTGTGGGTTAAGCATGCAAACTACTAATGATATGCCTATTGTGTATCCGCCAAGTTTTAAAACATTAGGACTGATTCCTTTTAATTTGAATCCACATTATATGGATGCAGATTTGCAATCCAAACATATGGGAGAAACGAGAGAAACCAGAATCAAAGAGTTTCATTCCTTTAATGCTATTCCTGTTTTAGGATTACGAGAAGGAAGTTGGCTAGATGTAAAAGGCGACAATATAATTTTGAAAGGGAATTTACCGGCTCGACTTTTTCGACAAAACCAAATTCCGGAAGAGATGAATAGCGGATCAAACCTGAGTTTTGTAAAATAAAAAAACCTCAAACTTTCGTTTGAGGTTTTAGAGCGAAAGACGAGGCTCGAACTCGCGACAACCAGCTTGGAAGGCTGGAGCTCTACCAACTGAGCTACTTTCGCATTACAACGGTGCAAATATAAATAATAAGTTGGCTTCTTTGCAAGTTTTTTTTAGAAATTCTTATTAATTGATGTTATTTTTTTATAACCATTTTAAAACTAAATCATTATAAATTCATTATTTTTATTTTCTTACAGCATTCATAAATGAACATCAACTTCAATAACTTATTTCTTTCAACTTCAGGTTTATTTATATGATAAATCTTTTGAGAGTCATAGAGGGGAACTTAATTTAATGGTTAAATAAACGCAAAAAATGAATAAATTTTTACTCTTTCTATTAGTTTTTACAGTTATCAGTTGCGATAAGGAACCCAAAAAAAAGATTTTGGCTCCAATTCCTGCTCCAATTCCTAAAATTATTGCCGAGGGAAAAGCGGTAACGATAGACAGTCTTTTGCTAAAATCTTTCGACAGTAAGGTATTGAAAGAATTTTATTTAGCTTCGGGTTATAAGTCTGTATGGCAATCAAAAAAAGATAGGAAAAGCATTTTAGAACAACTTTCTAATTCCGATGAAGAAGGTCTAAATTCGGCTGATTATAATGTGAATAGTTTAAAACAATTCGAAAAAAAATACATCACTTTAAAAGATGAAGAAAGGGCAAAATATGATATTTTGCTTACTCATAGTTTTCAAGAATACATTTCACATATGACTAGTGGACAATTTAATCCTAAAAATTTATATAAAGATTGGGATTTGAAGAAAAATGCAATTGACATTAATGGAAACATTACTACTATGCTAAAAAGTGATTCATTAGCCTATAAAATAGAACAGTTAAAACCCAATCATGTGGTTTATAAAAGTCTGAAAAAAGCACTCAAAATCATTAATTCTTTTCCAAAAGATGATTTTACAACGATTCAATTGACTAATAAAATTGTATTAAATGACACAAATCCATCTTTAATTGATATCAAAAAAAGATTAATTTATTGGAAAGATATGCAGCCAAAAGACAGTCTTTCTAGCATTTACGACAGTGAAACTAATGAAGCGATGAGGAAATTTCAATCCCGTCACGGATTAGCAGCCGATGGAGTTATTGGAAAAGGAACTGTTGCTGCTCTTAATTTTTCAAAAAGGAAGCGAAAAGAACAAATTTTGGCTAATCTAGAGCGTTGGAAATGGTTTCCAAAAGAATTGGGAGAGGAATATTTAATTATAAATATTCCGGATTATAAATTGATTTTAGTCAAAGAGGAAGACACGATTCGAACTCATAAAATCATTGTGGGAAGAGATAAAAGACCAACTCCAATTTTATCTTCAAATTTAACTCATGTAGTTTTTAATCCTACTTGGACAGTTCCACCAACGATTTTGAGAGAAGATGTAATTCCCGCAATTTCCAGGAATCGAGGTTATTTGGCTCAAACGAATATGAAAATCTATGATGGTAATGGGAATGAAGTTTCCGCTGCTAATTGGAAGCTTTCAGAGGCCAAAGGGTATCGTTATGTTCAAAGTCCCGGAACTTTTAATTCTTTGGGAATGGTAAAAATAATATTTCCAAATAGGTTTTCAGTTTATTTACATGACACCAATCATAGAGATTTTTTTGGTAAACAAAATCGTTCTTTGAGTTCCGGTTGCGTGCGGGTTGAGAATCCGTTTAAGTTAGTAGAATATTTACTTGAAGACGGAAGCAATTGGAATTTAGAAAAAATAACCGAAACCTTGAAAAGTGAAAAAACGAAACATATCAAATTAAAAAAAGAAATTTATATCCATATTTTATATTGGACAGCTTGGAGTGAAAACAACAGTTTGATTTTTAGAGACGATATCTATAATCTTGATGCAGATTTGTATCGAAAATTAAGAAATTAAAGGCGAAATGTTTTTCGTACTTCTAGATGGATGATATATAAAAAAGCAAGATTTGTTTTTTATTGTATTGACAATTCCATTAAGTAATTCCTCTGGAATGGCAGGACAACCTTGGCTTCGGCCTAATCTTTTGTTGTTTTTTATAAAAGAATCAGAAACATAATTTGCAGAGTGCATCACTACACCTCTTTCTCTAGCATTGTCATTAACTCCTTTTTCCAGACCATCTAATTTAAGTGACATTCCGTGTTTGCCATTATAAACTTCGCCAGTGAGATAAAACCCCAAACTACTTTTGTATGAACTATTTGTATTCGAAAAGGTGGTGGCATATTCTTCGCCAGTATTTCGTCCGTGAGCTACTAAAGAATTGTATAAAATGGTATTTGTACTTAAATCGATTACCCAAAGTCTTTTCACATTTGAAGATAAACTAAAATCTACCAAAGTCAAAATGTCCTTTTGGATTAATCCACTCTCTTTCAATGCGTAATAACCTTTCAATGCTTCTTTGAAACTTTCGATATTAGGAAGGTCAAATTCATTGGAATTCAAGTTGTTATAAACGGTTTCTAGTTTAGAATCCAAACTTAGAATCATAATATTTGCGACTTCTGGTTTGTGAGATTGGGTAGGTTCAATAAAAAATGTTTTACTGGTATAAATCGAAATCAGCAAAAATATTACAGGAGGAAATATCTTATAAATCATTGAAAATGTTTAGGTTAGACGTTAAATTTGGGATTGCGAATATACAACAGAAATATAATTTATAATAATTTTTATGAAAAAAATATGAATTTGATGCTAATTTATGGGTTTTTACTACGGATAATATCTGTGTTTTTTTGTTTTTTGTGTTAATTTTACTATTTTTGCTTAACTTTTATCTTAACTTTTATCTTAATTTATGCCGAAGTTTTACCCTTCTTTTTTACTTCTTCTTTTTTTAATTATAGGTTTTTGCACTTATGGTCAAAAGAAGACTCTTCAGGCTAAATTTTCTGCAGAAAATATCACCATAGATGGTAAAATGAATGAAGAAATTTGGCAAACAGCACCAATTGCTACTGATTTTATAATGTTTGAACCAGATAACGGAAAACCAATAAGTGAAAATAAAAAAACAGAAGTTAAAGTTCTGTATGATAATAATGCAGTTTATGTTTTGGCTGTTTTACACGATAATGAACCCAATAAAATTTCTAGAGAATTAACTAATAGAGATGAATTTGGTGTTTCTGATGTTTTTTCGGTTTCAATAAATGGAAACAATGATGGGCAACAAGATTTTCGATTTTTTGTAAGTGCAGCTGGAGTTCAAATGGATTGTTTGGCTACCGAGAATAACGAAGATTATAATTGGGATGCCATTTGGGATAGTGAAGTTGAATTGACTGAATTTGGGTGGGTTGTCGAAATGAAAATTCCGTATGCAGCCCTTCGTTTTTCGAAAGCAGCCAAACAGACTTGGGGATTAAATTTTCGGCGTGATCTAAAACGAGATGATAAAGATCAGAGTTATACTTGGAATTTTGTTGACACAAAAATAGGTGCAGTAATAACCCAAGAAGGAATTTTAGAAGGCATTGAAAACATAAAAACACCAACACGACTTTTCTTTATCCCCTATACTTCGGCTTATTATCAACAAGATGATTATGATTCTGATAAAACATTAAAGGCTGGAATGGATATCAAATATGGAATAAATGATGCTTTTACCCTAGACGCCATCTTGATTCCAGATTTTGGACAAACAAAATTTGACAATGCCATTCTTAATCTCGAACCTTTCGAACAACAATTTGACGAAAATAGAGCTTTTTTTACTGAGGCAACTGATTTGTTTTCTAAAGGGAATTTATTTTATTCCAGAAGAATTGGTGGCGCACCAACGACTAGTCCAACAACAGAAACTGATGAAGTAGTTACTGATTATCCAAGTTCAACGGATTTACTGAATGCAGTAAAAGTTTCTGGAAGAACAGAAAAAGGACTTGGAATAGGATTTTTGAACGCCATTACCGAAAAAACATACGCAAAAATTCAAGATACTATTTCGGGAGCAACACGAAAAGAAGTTGTTGAACCTTTGGTCAATTACAATGTTTTGGTTTTCGATCAACGTTTTAGACAAAATTCATCGGTTACTTTTGTGAATACAAATACCCTTAGAAATGGAGATTTTCGGGATGCCAATGTTTCTGCTTTGTTATTCGATTTGAACACAGAAGCAAATACTTATAAATTATCGGGTGATTTTAAATATAGCACCGTCAAAGATAGTGACCCAAATTATGGTTCAGATTACGGTTTAGAAAATTATGATGGGTTTAAAACTCAACTGAGTTTTGCCAAAACTAGTGGGAAATATAGGTATTTGTTTTCTGGAAAATATCTTTCAAAGCATTATGATGTCAATGATTTAGGAATCATTTTTGTAAATAATTATAATTCAGGATATGCGGAAATGAGCTATCGAATCATAAATCCAACTAAGACATTCAATTCCCTTAAGCTTTCTCAAAACATCAACGTTGAAATTCAAAACACGACCGGAAAAGCTCAGGAAGCATGGTATCAGGCAAAAATTGCAGCGACTACATTAAATAACAATTATATCGAAGGTTTGCTGCAAGTGAATCCTATAGATCGATTTAATTTTTATGAGCCACGTGTTTATGGTAGATACGTCTATGTACCAAGAAGTTTTTTGACTTACCTTTATCTTAGTACGAATGAAAACAATAAATTCACTCTTAACATTGATGGATCAATCGAAAAATTTGATGAAGAAGGGAGAGTAATATACGCCATTTCACCCGGTTTGAAATACAGATTTAGCGATAAGTTTTCCTTGTCCTATAATCTTATATACACACGAAAAGTGAATGATAGAGGAGGTGTAGCTGAAGATAATGGCGACATAATTTTTGCAGAACGCAATCGTGAAATAGTTGATCATTATTTTACAGGAAAATATTCTATTACAAACAAGATGTCTTTTAATTTAATTGCCCGATATTATTGGTCTTATGCCGAAAATCACGAATTTTTAACCCTTCAAGATAATGGTTATTTAATTCCTAATTATACCTATTCAGAAAATATAAATAGAAATTTAAACTCCTGGAATTTCGACTTTTCTTATTCTTGGTGGTTTGCTCCAGGAAGCGAAATCTCGGTTTTATATCGAAATTATGCATTAGAAAGTACCAATCTTGTGCAAAAAAACGTGGGTACGAATCTTAGTAATGTCTTCGATACTAATCTGACTAATATCTTTTCTGTTAGTATTCGTTATTATATTGACTATAATTCCTTGAAAAGGAAGTAATAAAATTTTCTGAGATCAAATTGTAACCAAATACAAATTTGATAGACTAGTATGTAGAATTCTTTATCATTCTATATGTTTTTATTTAATCAAGAAAATATTTTTTAAGCAATGGACATAACAAGGAGTGTTGTTATCAAAAAGTATTTTTTATTTTCATTTATTTTCTTTTTTGCAATTGGATACTGTCAAAAGAAATCTTTGCAAACAAATTTCACTTCAGAAAAAATAACCTTAGACGGCAAATTGGAGGAATCGATATGGCAATCAGTTTCTATAGCAACAGATTTTGTCATGTTTCAACCAGACAATGGAAAAAAAGTTGCTGAAAATAAAAGAACCGAAGTCCGTGTTTTGTATGATAATGAAGCTATTTATATCGGAGCATTACTTTATGACAACGAACCCAAAAAAATTTTAAAAGAAATTACCAAAAGAGACGAATTTGGCACTGACGATTTTTTTGGTGTTTTTATTAATGGCTTTAATGATGGACAACAAAATTTTCAATTCTTTGTAAATGCTGCCGATAGTCAAGCCGATTGTTTAGCCACAGATAGTAATGGTGAAGATTATTCTTGGGATGCTGTTTGGGAAAGTAAAGCCATTATGACCGATTTTGGTTGGGCCATTGAAATGCGAATTCCTTACGCAGCTTTGCGTTTTTCGAGTGAAAAAAAACAAATCTGGGGAATCAACTTTTTTAGAGAAATACGAAGAGACCGAGAAAAATATTCTTGGAATTTTATTGATTCTAAAATAGGAACATTTACCCAACAAAACGGAACTTTAGAAGGCATTACAGATATTAAAACACCTACTAGACTTTTCTTTTTGCCCTATGCTTCTTTTTATACGTATGCCAATGCAAATCAAAAAACCTATGGAGAAATGAAAGGTGGTTTGGATATAAAATACGGAATAAACGATGCGTTTACGCTTGATGCTATGCTAATTCCCGATTTTGGACAAACCAAATACGATGATCGGATTTTGAATTTAACGCCTTTCGAACAGCAATTTAACGAAAATAGGGCCTTTTTTACCGAAGGAACCGACTTGTTTAGCAAAGGAAATCTTTTTTATTCGAGAAGAATTGGAGCCCCACCAATTTATTATCCAAAGACTGAACCAAATGAGGAAGTCATCGAAAGCCCTAACAGTGTCGAATTATACAACGCCACCAAAATATCGGGTAGAACGAAAGGTGGATTAGGAATTGGGTATCTCAATGCGGTTACAAAAAAAACATTTGCTACTATTAATAATACAGACACTCAGGAGACTAGGGCAGTAGTTGTTGAGCCACTTACCAATTATAATATTATAGTTTTTGACCAGAGGTTTCACAAAAACTCATCGGTTTCCTTTATTAATACTAATGTTACCCGCAATGGTTCTTTTAGAGATGGAAATGTTTCTGCATTAGTTTGGGATTTAAATACTTCCAAAAACACTTATAATCTTTCAGGAAATTTTGAATACAGTTATGTAAATGATATTGAAGAGGAAAAAAAGGGCATCAATACTTCATTGAATTTTGCAGAAACAAGTGGTAAATATCGATATAGTTTTGGAACTAATCTGGTGACTAAAGACTTTGACAACAATGATTTAGGAATTATTTTCGAAACCAATTATTATGATTTTTACGGAAATGCGAGCTATCGTATTCTTAATCCAACGAAAATCTTCAACTCTTTCAATACTAATATTAATGCATATTCTCAATTTCAAAAAGAAACAGGAAAATTACAAGGAAATCAGATTAATTTTAATGTTAATTCAACCACAAAAAAGAACCATTATATCGGTTTTGGAATGCAATACAGTCCGTTTGATTCTTACGATTTTTATGAACCTCGAACATCTGGACGTTATAGTATAATACCAACTCGGGTAGATGGCTGGATGTCAATTTCTACAAATTATAACCACAAATTTGCTTTTGATATTAATCCCTCAGTTGCTTTTGTAAACGAACCCGGAAGGAAATCTTTTGGAATTAGTTTGAGCCCTCGCTATCGTTTTAATGATCGATTAGCATTATATTATAGTTTTGATTTTTTAAAGAAAAATAACAATAAGGGTTATGCCGATAGTTTAGACGAAGATAACAATTCACTCACCCCAAATACAATTATTTATGCCAATAGGGATGTAGTTTATTACACAAATACCTTAAACGGAAAATATTCTTTGAGCAGCAAAATGAATTTTGATATTTCCGCCCGATATTATTGGTCTTACACTGAAAACAAAAACTTTTTCCAATTGGAAGAAAACGGAAGTCTTTCTCCTTTTGAAAATTACACCGAAAACAAAAATCAAAATCTGATTACCTGGAATTTGGATGTTTCATACAATTGGTGGTTTGCACCAGGAAGTCAATTAACGATTTTGTACAGAAGCAACGCAGCAAAATATGATAATTTAATCAATAAAGATTTCGGAAATAATTACACCAGTTTGCTCAATAACGAAGATTTAAGTCATGTAATATCCGTTAGTATAAAATATTTCATAGACTACAATCAAGTAAAAAATGTCTTCTAAAATCGTAGAAAATCTAAAATAAGCTTTTAGAAATTTAATTCTCTTAAATTTTCAAAATATTTCTCAAAACGCCTCTTTTTTCTACATGGTTTTCGGAGTTTTTTTATTGCATTTATTTTATAAAATAAGAGATTTTACAACAGATTTTTAAGTATTTGTTGCACTTCTTTTTTTTATATATAATAGTAGTTTTGATGTACTTATATTTTTTTGGAAAGCTTTATCTTTGTATAAAAATTTATCAAAATGAACAAAAAAGTAATCCTTATGATACTTGATGGGTGGGGAAATTCTCCAGATCCTAAAGTATCTGCAATAGACAATGCCAATATCCCTTTCATCAAAAGTTTATATACAAAATATCCTGTTGGACAACTTCGAACAGATGGTTTAAACGTAGGTTTGCCAGAAGGACAAATGGGAAATTCCGAAGTGGGACACATGAACCTTGGTGCTGGTAGAATTGTCTATCAAGATTTAGCCAAAATTAATTTGGCTGTAGCCAATAATTCTATGGCACAAGAACAAGTATTGGTTGACGCATTTCAATATGCCAAAGACAAAAATGTAAATCTTCACCTTCTCGGATTGGTTTCGGATGGTGGTGTGCATTCACATACTTCACATTTAAGAGGTTTGATTGATGCTACACAAGCTTTCGGTTTGCAAAAAGTATTCGTTCACGCTTTTACAGATGGTCGTGATGTGGATCCAAAATCGGGAGCAACTTACATTCAAAATTTAGAAAATTATATTGCAAATACTTCAGCAAAAATTGCTTCAGTAGTGGGAAGATATTACGCAATGGATCGTGATAAACGTTGGGAAAGAGTGAAAATCGCCTACGATTTATTGGTAAACGGAACAGGAACACATTCTAAAGATGTTGTAAAAAGCATCGAAGAAAGTTATGAAAATAATGTAACCGATGAATTTATCAATCCAATTATCGCCGTTGATGAAAACGACCAACCGTTGGCTACAATAAAAGAAGATGATGTTGTTGTTTTCTTTAACTTCAGAACCGATAGAGGTCGTGAATTGACCGAAACGCTTTCTCAAAAAGATTTCCACGAGCAAAACATGCACAAATTGAATTTGTATTATGTTACGTTGACCAATTACGACGAAACCTATGAGAACGTAAAAGTAGTTTACAACAAAGACAACGTTACGGAAACTCTTGGTGAAGTATTAGAAAAAGCAAACAAAAAACAAATTAGAATTGCAGAAACCGAGAAATATCCTCACGTGACTTTCTTCTTTTCTGGTGGTAGAGAATTGCCTTTTGAAGGTGAAACTCGAATCTTGAAAAATTCTCCAAAAGTAGCTACTTACGATTTAAAACCTGAAATGAGTGCTTTTGAATTAGCAGATGCTTTGGTTCCAGAATTGAACAAAGGTGAAGTTGATTTTGTATGTTTGAATTTTGCCAATGGAGATATGGTAGGACATACAGGAGTGATGAGTGCAGCAATTCAAGCTTGTGAAGCGGTTGATAAATGTGTAGAAAAAGTGATTACTGCGGCTTTAGCCAATAATTATACGACTTTGATTATAGCCGATCACGGTAACTGTGAAACGATGATTAATCCTGATGGAAGCCCTAATACTGCACACACAACCAATCCAGTTCCAATTATCTTGGTGGACAAAGAATTGAAATCAATAAAAGATGGAGTTTTAGGAGATTTAGCTCCAACTATTCTAGAGCTGATGGGAATCGAAAAACCAGAAGTTATGACTAGATTTTCACTTTTGTAATACTTAAAAGTGAGTTTGTATAATGAGTCCCGCAATTGCGGGACTTTTTTTTACTTGCAATTGGTCAAATTATAATATTCTCTGTCTATCCATTCCTGATGGTTGGGATGAGCAATTTTCACCATTTCGGCTACCCTTTGTTTCAGCGTTTTGCCGTACAAATCTGCAATGCCATTTTCAGTAATAATATACTGAATATGGGAACGTGTTGTAACTACTCCTGCACCTTGTTTTAAAAAAGGAACTATTCTGCTATCTCCACTTTTTGTGATAGAAGGCAAGGCGATAATCGCTTTTCCGCCTTCGCTTAACGATGCTCCACGAATAAAATCCATTTGTCCACCAACCCCCGAATACATTCTTGCACCAATAGAATCGGCGCAAACCTGACCCGTTACATCCACTTCTATGGCTGAATTGATAGCTACCATTTTTGGATTTTTTCGGATTCTGGCAGTATCATTCACATAAGATGACTCTTTCATTTCTACAAACGGATTGTCATTTACAAAATCATACAATCGCTGTGAACCAATTACAAAAGTGGCTAATGCTCTGCCTCGGGACACACCTTTATAGTTGCCATTGATTACATTACTTTCGATTAAATCTATTACACCATCCGAAAACATTTCGGTGTGTAGTCCTAAATTTTTATGATTGGATAATTTGGATAAAGCTGCATTTGGAATCGAACCAATTCCCATTTGCAAAGTGCTTTCATCTTCAATTAAAGAAGCAATATAATTCCCTATTTTATCTTCTAATGGAGAGGTTTCTTCTATGGTATGGCTGTAAATAGGCATATCAACCTCTACCATAAAATCAATTTCAGAAATATGAAGAATGCCGTCCCCAAAAGTTCGAGGCATTTGTGGATTCACTTGTGCAATGACTGTTTTAGCACTTTCGATGGCTGCTAATATGGCTTCTACTGAAACTCCCAAAGAGCAATATCCGTGGCTGTCAGGTGGCGAAACATGAATGAAAACTACATCAAGAGGTAAGACTTTTTTTCTAAACAAATTGGGTAATTCACTCAAAAAAACAGGTGTGTAAGAACCGTTTCCTGCTGCCAATGTATGTCTAACATTCGAACCAATAAAAAAAGAATTCACGTGAAAACTATCTGCAAATTTTGGATTTGCATATCGGGCTTCTCCCTCAATATGAAGGTGACAAATTTCAACATTTCTCAATTCAGAGGCTCTTTCAGTTAGTGCATTTGCAAGAATTGTTGGAGCCGCTGCCGCTGCATGAAGGTAGATTCTATCGCCAGATTTTATAATTTTTACTGCTTCTTGAGCGCTAATATATTTTTCCATAATGGCTGTATTTACAACAAATGTATAGAAATATTGAAAAATAGAATATGATAAAACTCATATTCTAAAAACATAAATAAAAGTTAAAATTTCATAATCAATAGTATTACTATTATATTTGCACTTAAATATTTTAAAAATGGATCAGCTTTTATCAAATATTAAAATTCAAGTCAACGAAAAACTCTTTGTCAAAGACCCAGAAACCTCGGCTTTGGGCAAAAAAATCATTCAAGAAAGTATTATACTCATTGATGATATTGGTTTTGACGATTTTACTTTTAAAAAATTAGGAGAGAAGTTGGGTTCCAATGAGAGTTCTGTTTATCGTTATTTCGAAAACAAACACAAATTATTAGTGTATTTATCTTCTTGGTATTGGAGTTGGATGGAATATAGATTGGTCTTTGCAACTTCAAATTTTGCCGATCCTTTAGAGAAATTAAAAAAAGCAATTTCAATTGTTACTGAAAAAGTAGAGGACGACCAGAAAACGTTACATATCAATGAATCTATTTTGAATAAAATTATTATTGCTGAGTTTACCAAAACCTTTCATACCAAAGAAGTAGATCAAGAAAATAAAGAAGGTTTTTATTATATTTACATAAGAGTGATTAATAGATTAACAGCCATAATTTCGGAGGTAAATCCAGCGTATTTGTATCCAAAATGTTTAGCGTCAAGCATTGTTGAAGGGGCAATGCATCAGCATTTCTTGAAACATCATATGCAGGCAATTACGGATTGTAATGAAACTACAAGTCCAACAGATTTTTACATTTATTTAATTGAAAACACATTAAGATAAAATATGATAACAACTAAGCCTTTAGAAAGATTTTTAAATTTGCTAAAATTAGACAAAAGAGATATTTCTCAAATTATATTTTATGCCATTTTTGCTGGATTAATTAGCCTGTCGTTACCGTTAGGAATTCAAGCAATTATAAATCTAATTCAATCTGGAAGAGTAAGTATATCATGGATTATGCTTGTTATTATTGTAGTAATTGGGGTTGTGCTTGTTGGAATCTTGTCGTTGATGCAGTTGAGAATTACAGAAAATTTGCAACAAAAATTATTTGTTCGTTCATCTTTTGAATTTGCTTATCGCTTGCCTAAAATAAATTTCGAAGAATTATACAACCAGTATCCACCCGAATTGGCGAATCGTTTTTTTGATACGCTAACAATTCAAAAAGGAACTTCAAAATTATTAATCGATATTCCAGCCGCTTTGCTACAAATTCTTTTTGGAATTTTATTGCTATCGCTTTACCATCCTTTTTTTATATTTTTCGGAATCTTATTAATCATTTTATTGTATTCTATTTTTAAATTTTCTTTTAATCCCGGCTTAGAATCGAGTATGAAAGAATCCAAATACAAATATAAAGTTGCGAGTTGGCTACAAGAAATTGCGAGAAATAATTTTAGTTTTAGAAAAAGAGATAATTTCGAATTTTTGCTTAATAAAAATAATCTGTTGGTAGAAGAATATTTAAATTACAGGGAAAAACATTTTAAAGTTATTAAAAAACAATATATCCAGTTAATTGGTTTTAAAACTTTAATAACGGCAAGTTTATTATTTATTGGAGGATATTTGGTTTTGAGCCAAAAAATGAATATTGGACAGTTTGTTGCTGCCGAAATTATTATTTTATTGGTAATTAATTCTG
>Ga0209480_10001253_pt1 | contig 18715 bp, 6 predicted proteins | sample JI61114C2DNA_FD_187501 | JGI IMG/M metagenome (GOLD analysis project Ga0209480, IMG submission 187501) | Wastewater effluent complex algal communities from Wisconsin, to seasonally profile nutrient transformation and Carbon sequestration -... | ecosystem: Engineered > WWTP > Effluent > Algae... | reverse complement strand
CCTGAACAACGATGCACTCAACGTGCAAAGCCTGGCCGCCGGCCAACAGGTGACCGACACCTTCACCTACACCGTGGACGACGGCAACGGTGGCAGCGCCACCAGCAGCCTGACGGTGACGGTCACCGGCACCAACGATGGCCCGGTGGCCAGTGCCGATGTGGCTGCTGTGCAGGAAGAGTCCGTACTCAGCACCAGCGGCAACGTGCTGGGCAACGACAGCGATGTGGATGCCAACGACCGCCTGAGCGTCAGCGATGCCGGTGTGCGCAATGGCACCTACGGCAGCCTCACCTTGAACGCTGACGGCAGCTACGACTACAGCCTGAACAACGATGCACTCAATGTGCAAAGCCTGGCCGCCGGTCAGCAGGTGACCGACACCTTCACCTACACGGTGAACGACGGCAATGGGGGCAGCGCCACCAGCAGCCTGACGGTGACGGTCACCGGCACCAACGATGGCCCGGTGGCCAGTGCCGATGTGGCTGCTGTGCAGGAAGAGTCCACGCTGCAAGCCAGCGGCAACGTGCTGGGCAACGACAGCGATGTGGATGCCAACGACCGCCTGAGCGTCAGCGATGCCGGTGTGCGCAATGGCACCTACGGCAACCTCACCTTGAACGCTGACGGCAGCTACGGCTACAGCCTGAACAACGATGCACTCAACGTGCAAAGCCTGGCCGCCGGCCAAACGGTGACCGACACCTTCACCTACACCGTGGACGACGGCAATGGTGGCAGCGCCACCAGCAACCTGACGGTGACGGTCACCGGCACCAACGATGGCCCGGTGGCCAGTGCCGATGTGGCCGCGGTGCAGGAAGAGTCCGTACTCAGCACCAGCGGCAACGTGCTGGGCAACGACAGCGATGTGGATGCCAACGACCGCCTGAGCGTCAGCGATGCCGGTGTGCGGGCTGGCACCTACGGCAGCCTCACCTTGAACGCTGACGGCAGCTACAGCTACAGCCTGAACAACGATGCACTCAACGTGCAAAGCCTGGCCGCCGGCCAGCAGGTGACCGACACCTTCACCTACACCGTGGACGACGGCAATGGTGGCAGCGCCACCAGCAACCTGACGGTGACGGTCACCGGCACCAACGATGTGCCCGTGGTGGCCATCCTGATCCCCGATCAAGGTGTCCGGGCCAAGAAAGGCTTCCTCATTGACTTGCCCGATGGCACCTTCCAGGACGTGGACCAAGGCGACATCCTGGCCTACAGCGCCATGCAGGCCAATGGGACGGCCTTGCCCTGGTGGATCCAGTTCAACGGCACCGGCCTGGTGTTTAGCGGCACACCACCGCAAAGCGCGGGCGGCACAAGCATCGACATTCGCGTGATTGCGACCGATCGCCTTGGCACCACCACAAGTGATGTGGTGCGGGTCAGCATTGCATCCAGCCTGGGCATCACGGTCATTGGAACGCGGCGCGACGACACCTTGTATGGCACGGATCGGGACGACACCCTGGATGGGGCCGGTGGTTCCGACTGGATGGTGGGCGGCGACGGCGACGACACCTATCTGGTGGACGAGGAGGTTGAGTGCCACGACGAAGGTGACCGCGTGGTTGAGGCCCTGAACCAGGGTTACGACACGGTCAAGGCCTGGGTGGACTACACCCTGCCCCAGCATGTGGAGGCGCTGTTCCTGCAGAACTCCAGCGACGCGCGCGATGGCACGGGCAACGCCCTGGACAACTGGATTGTTGGCAACGACCGCAACAACGAGCTGAATGGGCAGGGTGGCAACGACTTGGTCACTGCAGGATCTGGCAACGACGAACTGTATGGCGGTGACGGCCATGACGTGCTGCAGGGGCAGGCCGGCAATGATGACCTGTATGGCGGGAGCGGCAACGACGCCCTTTTGGGTGGTTCTGGCAACGACGAGATGGAGTCGGGCCTGGGTGCAGGGTTCATGGCTGGCGGCACCGGCAACGACAAGTTGGTCACCGGCACTCAGGCCACGGTGGTCGCCTTCAACAAGGGCGATGGCTATGACCAGCTGGAGTTCGAGAACGGATCGCCCATCACCCTGAGCTTTGGCAATGGTATCCGCTACGAAGACTTGAGCGTGCGCCGTGAGGGTTCGGACCTGTACTTTGACGTGGCAGGCCGCACTCATGACAGCGTGCGCATTGACGATTACTTCCGCACCAGTACCAAACCCACTCTGAAGCTGCAATTCCTGCTCGAAGGCACCACCGGCTACCAGCCCAATGGCACGGACGCCCTGCGCGACAACAAGGTTGAGGTGCTGGACGCCGACAAGCTGCTGGCCGACTTCAACACCGCATACAACTCCAGCCGCACACTGCAGCGCGGTGGAAGCTGGGCGATCATGAACTCGCTGCTGCGTGCCCACCTGTGGGGCAGCAACACCATGGCACTGGGCGGTGACCTGGCTTACCAGTACGGCACCACCGGCCTGGCGGGCATGAACCAGCTGGCGGCCAACAACGTGCTGATGGATGGCAACCTGGGCCTGCAAGGCCAGGCCATCAATGCGTCTACACCGCCTTCAATTCGGGCGCTGCCGACGTTGGCGGCCTGACCGAGCCTTGTCTATCCATCACAAACAAAGTGGCGTGGCAACCAACCCACCAGTGCCCGACTGAAATGCCCCTTCGGGATGCGTTTCTGGAGACATACGCATGCGAGCCTGCAAGCAGAGCGCTATCAAAACAATAGCGCAAAAGACAATATCGGCGAGGGCTGGAGGCCGATTTGTTGGAGAGACCTGCCTCTGGCAGGTGGGTTTTGCGTTGGGCGTGCTGGGCACCCAGGGCACCCAGGGCACCCAGGGCACCAAAACCTTCGTCGACTCTTTTGGCTTGGATTTGCTCAACCTAGGGTGGCGGCTGCACGATACCCGGCTCAGCCGTAGCAGCCCGGTTCTCACCAACCTGAGCACCGGTCAGCAAGTACACATTGAGGATTTTGGCCTGAGCGATCCAGCGGCCAGTTGCTCGATTGAATTGTTAATTTGTCACAGAGAAAGGCGCGCAGCGACCGGCGGCGCCAAGCGATACTGAGTGCAAATTTTGGTGTTAATTGGAGATCACTGAAGTGCCTACCAATCCTCGGCTGATTTAGTCTTCTTGTGCGACCGAGCAACAGTCCAGCTCAGTCACTTTTGACATCAAAAGGCTATAAAAAGACAGCGCAATGCGCAATATGTGGAAGGCTAGCGGTAAATTTCACTGAAAGTGAAAGACGCAAAAGAGCAAATTAATTAGATCAAAATAGCCAGATCGATTATGAATATTACGCGAGGCGCTATCAAATTTGTAGTGAATAGGGGTGCAGGATGACCCTACACATGATGAATCGCCGCTCACTGCTGGCGCTGGCAGGAAGTGCGCCCTTGCTGAGTGGTTGCTTCTACGATCAGTTTTTTGATGTTGAGTGGGATGAAGAGGTGCTGCTACATGATGGGCGGGTGATGGTGATTCATGTGAAGAGAAAATACGAGAGGATGCGCCAAAGTCTTCTGCGCTACAACCCAGACGACATCCATTTCCGAGGCGTAGAAATAGGATTCAACGTCAGCCCATCGCAACGCGTTTCCGTCAGAACCCGCCAACCATTGGGGTGCGTCGATCAATTTGGCTTGAACTGGTTTCTTGTGATCAGCGGTCAAGGTCCATTTGGGGCATCGGATGAGTCTCCAACACGATGGGGACGCGACTTCACGACAAACGAGCAACGTCTTGCAAAGCTTGACGGTGCCGAGTTCCTTCCGGTTCAGTGGGAGGAAGCTCCGCCCGAGCTGCGATACCTGAATTTAGTTAGCAATTTGTTTTTCCCAGAGTTCGTGGAATGGAATGGTGGGAAATTGACAATACAAATGAAAGACAAGTTTCGTGAGAAACACCAATTTCCCAAGATCGCGCAAATCACTCGACCAATTCGCATGAATGGGTCTCTAGGAGTAAAACAATGACTTATGAGTCTGATCTATCGCTTTTAGCCGCCGGCTCATACTGGGATATTCGTAAGTTTGCGAGTGATCCTCCTTTCGATAACCGGGCTCCCACCCCCTCCGGCTGGGAAGTGGTTCCCGGATATGACACGCCATTTTCAGGTGGCAGAGGCAATGGTTTCAGCGCGCGTGTTTACAAAAACTCCTCTACTGGCGAAGTTGTCATCAGCTACGCAGGCACTGAGTTTGGGAACACAACATCTGGATTCATCTCGGACTTCATCAGCGGCAATATTCCTTTGGCCTTGGGACGCTACGGAGCCCAAGCGCTGGAAGCTGCCAAGTTGTATCAGCGCGTCAAAGCCGATGCAGCTCTTAGCGACAACATTACATTCACAGGCCACAGCTTGGGCGGCGGCTTGGCCAGCGTCATGGCGGTTTGGTTTGATCGCCCTGCCACAGTGTTTGCAGCTGCGCCCTTTCAACGTTCGGCTGACTCTTCACAGGTGGACCCAACATTGGGGCCCCCCAATCCTGCGCTCGCAAGGGTCAAAGCTGAATTACTCAAGGTTGGCGCCATAGACCCGGCTTTTGCCGCTTACAACCCATTCACGGACTTCGCAGCGCGTGAACAAAACGTCACTGCCTACGCCATCAAAGGTGAATTGCTTGAAGCCAGACTAGGCATGTTTAACTGGATCGAACGCACACCCACGCCCCTGTTCAACAGCAACGCCATTACGCTCGACGCGGGCAACAAACACAGCATTGACCTGCATGCAGCCGCATTGCTCGTTCCCAACTTTCAGAGCCAAGCTGCCTTAGTACCCAATGCACTCACCGTGCTCATGGACGGCAAGCTTTATGGCGGCAGCGTCACTGGCAATCAACAATTGCTCATTACCAAGCTCATCCGAAATGAAGTCGGTGTGCGTGACGAAACTTCGGGCAATACGATCCTTGCTGCCAATGGCATGCTCACTCACTTCACTGCAGACCTCCAGAAGCTCGGCACAACAATAACGGGTCTGAATCAAGCCGCTCAAGACGCCATCGTCGCCCAAGGCATCGAGTGGTATTACTGGCAAAGTACCAGTTACACGGGTCAAGAATTCCTTACAGTCAGTAACGGCGTGCTGCAATACACCACGGCCAGGGGAGACGGCTTCGATGGCGCGCTCAACAGAGCCAGTGTCTACACCAACATCTGGACAAACAGCCTGATTGCTCAGGGCGCAGTGCAGACGGGCGGCTTGACAAGTTTTGAGGCCAGTCGTTATCAACAATGGAACGTGGCGTCAACCAGTGCTGGGAGTACAGCCACCGCACGCGATGCTCAAAAATCCCAGATCTTCATTGGTAACGGCGGTGCCGACAGCTTCTCTGGGGGCACGCAAAACGATCTCATGCTCGGCGGCCAAGGCTCCGACACCTACGTCTTCAGCGGCAGCTTCAGCAAAGACACAGTCATCGACTCAGACGGCCAAGGCGTCATCACCATCGATGGACAGGCCCTGGGCACCTTCAACGGCGCGGGCAGCGGTGGCTACGCCAGCGATCTGGGCAACGGCCAATACGCCGGCCTGGCACTGGTCAAAGACAGCACCAGCGCCACCGGCTACAAAGCCATCATCGTCAAAGGTACCGATGGCACCAACACCATCACCATCCAGAACTTTGACAAGACCCGCGCTGAAAGCAGCGCAGGATATCTGGGCATCAAACTTGACCCCACCCGCCGTGTGGCCCTGCAAGCAGGCGGCGGTACCAGCTTCTGGGCCACGGTCGGCGCTGATGTCGCCAGTCTGTCTGGCCAAGCCAGTCAGATCGCCGAAGGCGCTGGCAAGACCTTCACCGTCTACCTCAACCAGGGCGCCAAGGCCGGCGAGACGCTGGTCCTGCGTCTGGCCGCTCTGGCCAGCCAGGGCCTCAAGGCCATCCTGGGCGACACCACGGTGGATGCCGATGGCGCCACGATCACACTGACCGAAGGCCAGACCCAGGTGAGCTTTGCCATCGTGCAGGATGGCGAGCTGGACGCTGACGTGGCGGGCAGCCTGAGCGTGACCTACACCGCCCAAAGTGGGGAAGAAGCCGTCAGCAACGCCTGGGGCCTGAACCTGCAGGACGCGGGCGAGGCCGATGCCACGGTCAACGGCGACTTCAACGCCTATACCGAAGTCAACACTGGCCCAGCCATCACCCGCACCAACACCCAGGGGGTGCCCATCACGGTGGTGGATACCAATGAAGAGTATTTCCTCACCGACGCTCAGGGCAACCTGCTGGCCAACCTCACGGGTGTGCTGGTCACCGACAACACGCTGTACGGAAGCGCAGGCAACGATGCCATCAACGGCCTGAGCGGCAACGACCTCATGGCTGGAGACGCAGGCAACGACACCCTGGATGGCGGTTCGGGTGACGACATGATCGGCGGCGGCTCGGGCAATGACGCCATCGATGGCGGCGACGGGGACGACTACATCAGCTCCAGCGCCGGCATCCTCGCCGGGCGCCAGCAAATCGGCCCCAACGACCGCTGGAGCGCCTGGGGGCAGCCCGCAGGCAGCACCCTGACGACAGGGGGTGCGATGTGGGGCGTGTACCCCGGCGACGGCGTCACGGTGTGGAATGGCATTGGCGCCACTGAGACCGACGCGCAGCAAAGCGACATCATTGATGGCGGCGCGGGCAACGACTGGATCATGGCCAGTTGGGGCAACGACCGGTTGCAGGGCGGGCAGGGCAATGACCAGCTGGACGGGCTGGCCGGGGACGACATTCTGGAAGGCGGTGACGGGGACGACCGGCTCAGTGCCGATGGCCTGACCCAAGCCGGGTACCTCAACAGTGTGGATGCCGCCAACCATGGGGCGGACTTCGCCGATGGTGGGGACGGTGCAGACCAGATGGATGGCGGTGGCAAGGCCGACAACCTGTTTGGGGGCAGTGGCAACGACAGCATTTACGGGGACAGCGGTGCGGTCAGCAGCGCTGCCGAGTTTGTCAGCCTTGACCATCATGGCGCTGACTACATCGACGGCGAGGACGGAGACGACTACGCGGAAGGCAATGGCGGTTCAGACACGCTGTACGGCGGCGCAGGCAACGACACGCTGTGGGGTGACCAGGCCTCGAACCGGCTGAGCGGCAGCGATGCGACCGACGCCAGGGCCTGGGGCGATGATTACCTGGACGGAGAAGCCGGCGACGACAACCTGATCGGTGGCGGCGGCAACGACCTGCTGTTTGGCGGCATTGGCAACGACTCACTGCGTGGCGATGAAGGCAACTTTGGCGGTGGTTCGGTCGTGATGGTGGGCACGGTCAATGGCGCTGACTACCTGGACGGCGAAGCCGGCAACGACGAGCTCACCGGCGGCGGCAAAGAAGACATCCTGCTGGGCGGTGAAGGCGATGACTTGCTGTTTGGCGATGACTCGACCGAGCGCGTGGCCGGTGAATTTCACGGCGACGACGATCTGGATGGCGGCGCTGGCAACGATCAACTGGTTGGAGGGGGCAAGGACGACAACCTGACGGGGGGCGAAGGCGACGACCGCCTGTTTGGCGACGATTCGACCGCCCAGGTGGCGGGGGAGTTCCACGGCGAAGACTTCCTCGATGGGGGCACCGGAAACGACCAGATAGCCGGCGGTGGCAAGGACGACCTGCTGTTTGGAGGCCAAGGGAATGATCGTCTGTTTGGGGACGAATCTGCTGCCCGTGTTGCAGGCGAATTCCATGGCAGCGACTACCTGGATGGCGAAGAAGGCGACGACCAACTCTCCGGCGGCGGCAAAGACGACATTCTGCTGGGCGGTGAGGGCAACGACTTGCTGTTTGGCGACGACTCCACGGCACGAGTGGCCGCAGAGTTTCACGGTGACGACGACCTGGACGGTGGCGCTGGCAACGACCAGTTGGTGGGCGGCGGCAAGGACGACAACCTGAGCGGCGGCGAGGGCGACGACCTGCTGTTGGGCGATGACGACCCTGCCAATCTGGGTGGGCAGTTCCATGGGTCCGACACGCTGGACGGTGGCGACGGGGCCGACCAGCTGGTCGGGGGTGGTGGCGACGATGTACTGCTGGGGGGTGATGGCAACGATGTGCTCATCGCAGACCAGTCTCTCACCCAGCTGGATGCGAGCTGGCATGGGGACGATACCCTGGACGGTGGCGACGGCAACGACCTGCTCTTTGGCAACAGTGGCAATGACATCTTGCTGGGCGGCGCCGGCAATGACAACCTGAACAGTGGCGATGGCAATGACCGGCTCGAAGGCGGCGACGGCAACGACCGCTATGGCGTACTGAACACCCAGGGCACCAAGACCATCGTCGACTCGTTTGGCGTGGATGTGCTCAACCTGGGGTGGCGGCTTCGCGATACGCGGCTCAGCCGAGGCAGCCTGGTGCTTACCCACCAGGTCACCGGCCAGCAAGTGCACATTGAGGACTTTGACCTGAGCGACCCGGCGGCCAGCTGCCCGATTGAATACTTTGAGCTGGTCGACGACGACGGTGCCTTGCTCACCTTGACCGCCGGCCAGTTGATCAACGAGCTGGGCATCTTTTTTGAAGGAACAGCCGACGCGGATGCCCTGTTTGGCACCCCCTATCGCGACTGGATGCAGGGCAACCAGGGGGCAGACCTGCTGGTGGGGTACGCCGGGGACGACACCTACGTGTTGGACGACAACACCAGCGCGGAGATTGTGGAATCGGCCGACGAGGGTACCGACACCGTGCAGGTGGGCACCAGCTATTCGCTGGTTGGCACCCATCTGGAAAACATCGTTCTGACCGGCACCAGTGATGCCAATGCCACTGGCAACGAAGCGCGCAACCGGCTGGAAGGCAATGACGGCGCCAATGTGCTGGATGGGCAGGCGGGCATTGATACCTTGATCGGCCACAGCGGCGACGACACCTACTACGTCGATGAGACGGCCGATGCAGTGGTGGAAGCCCTGGACGAAGGGCACGATACCGCCATCGCCACCGCCAGTTGGACCCTGAGCGCCAATGTGGAAGACCTTGTGCTCGTTGAGGGCAGTCAGGCGCTGGAGGGCAACGGCAATGAACTGGACAACGCTATTTTGGGCAACTCGGGTAATAACCGGCTGGCCGGTGGCGCGGGGGTGGACACGCTGACGGGTGGGCTGGGTGACGACACCTACCTGGCCAACGAGCTGGACGCGGTGGTGGAGCTGGCGGGCGAGGGGCACGACACCTTGCTGACCGATCGCAGCGCAGACCTGCGCCTGGCGCCGTTTGAGCACATTGAAGATGCCGAGTTGCTCGACACCGGCTCGGTGTTCTCCCGGTATTTTGACCCGGCGCAATGGGCGGCCTACGACTTGACTGGCAATGCGGCCGACAACCGCCTGACGGGCAACGATGCCAGTAACGTGCTGAGTGGCATGGAGGGCCAGGACTGGTTGTGGGGCGGGCAGGGCAACGACACTCTGGACGGTGGTGCCGGAGCCGACTACATGCGCGGCGGGTTTGGCGACGATATCTATCTGGTCGACGATGAGGCGGATGTAGTGGAAGACATCCTCGCTGTGGGCGAGGATGTGTTCGAGCAAGGTGGTGGACACGACCAGGTGCTGGCCACCGCGTCGGTCACACTGGGGCGGGACATTGAAGACGCCACGCTGCTGGGCAGCCTCGACCTGAACGCCACCGGCAATGAACTGGCCAATGGGCTGCTGGGCAACGGCGGCAACAACCAGCTGGATGGTCGTGAAGGCGCAGACACGCTCATGGGTGGCGCGGGGGACGACACGTACATCGTGGACGATGCAGGCGATCAGGTGATCGAACAGCAGGATGAAGGCCTGGATACGGTTCTGGCCTCTGTGGACTGGACCCTGGCAGACCATCTGGAAAACCTGACGCTTCTGGATTCACCCTGGGTTGCGGCCTTTGGGGCAGGCAACAGCCTGGACAACGTTTTGCGCGCCCACAACCAGGGGGTGGTGCTGGAAGGGCGCGAGGGCAACGACACGCTGTGGGGAGGAGACAGTTGGGACTCCCTGGATGGCGGCTCGGGGGATGACCGGATGGTCGGAGGCTCCGGCGGCGACACCTATGTCGTCGATTCCGAGGCCGACGTTGTGGTGGAGTTGGCCGGCGAGGCCAATGACGCGCCAGACACCATCCAGACCAGCCTGGACCGCTACACCCTGGCCGATGGCCTGGAGAACCTGGCCTTCATCGGCACGGCCGATGCGACGGGCCTGGGCAATGCATTGAACAACGAGATGTATGGCAACTTGGGCAACGATGTGTTGACCGCGGGTCAGGGCAATGATTATCTGGTGGGCGATGCTGGCAACGATTGGCTGGACGCAGGTGAAGACAACGACACTCTGTATGGGGGCGACGGCGACGATTTACTGCTGGCAGGTGCTGGGGACGATACGCTGGATGGTGGGGCCGGCGACGACCAGATGCAGGGGGGTGACGGCGACGACACCTACTTTGTCGACCAGGCAGGCGACATCACCGACGAAGCCACAGGCTCGGGCAATGACACGGTGTATGCGTATGTGAGCCACACCTTGGGCGCAGGCATTGAAACCCTGCTTCTTTCCGCTGGCGACATGGGCACCGGCAACGCCGGTGACAACCTGATCCAGGGCAATGAGGGTTCCAATCTGCTGGTTGGTCTGGCCGGCAATGACACCCTTGACGGAGGCAGCGTTTCCTGGGTGGATGCCCCAGACGAACTGGTGGGTGGTGATGGCGACGACACCTATCTGGTCCATGACCAGGCCGACCTGGTGGTCGAACTCGATGGGCAGGGCGTTGACACCGTGCTGCTGGCTGCAGACGCAAAGGGCACGCAATTCCAGTTGTCTGAGCATGTGGAGGTGCTGGATGCAACTGTCCATGGCGCGGACCTGGAGCTGGTTGGCAACGGGTCGAACAACACTTTGCTGGGCGGACATGGCACAGACACTCTCTATGGCCGCGCTGGCGACGATTGGATCCATGGAGGAGAGCCTGAAGACGTTGTGCTGGTGGACCCGATTGACATGCCCGATGGCCGCGTTGGATTGCAGGCCCTGAGCGCGCCAGAGATTGGCAATCAGTTGATTGGGTTCCTGTCCGAACGCACCTGGGTGCTCTGGGACGATCTGGCCGCCGAGTTCGGCTTGCGCTTCAGCCCCGAGGGCATTGACACGAATGAGTATTTGCGCATTTCCATGCCAGGTGAGGTGGGGCCAGGCTTGCCTGTCAACATCTGGGAAGTCTGGCGTCAGGGAGAGGTGTATTGGCCGAGAAGCACGTTCCCGCTGGATGTTTCGGCCATAGACGGGCTGGTGGGTGCCACCGGACAAGACACCTTATACGGTGAAGATGGCAATGACACTCTGGACGGTGGCTCTGGTGACGACCGGCTGGTCGGGGGCGACGGGTCCGACACCTTGATGGGTGGAGAAGACCGCGCCTTCTCTGTCATCGAGCGGGCCTTTGTTCCGGTGTTTATTGACCAGATTGTTGGTGTTCAGCGGGTACAGCGGCTCTGGAATGAAGTGCAAATCGACTACGGCAGCCGCCTGTTGAGCAACAACGACGTCCTGGATGGGGGGGCCGGTGTTGATGTGCTGATCGGTGGAACTGGTGATGACGTCTACATGGTGGACGGAGAAGCCAGCGCCAATGCCGACGGGCGCAAGGAGCAGCTCAATCTGTGCGACGAGGAGCACCGCTTTGGGATGGACGGCAGTGCGGTGCTGAACTGGACCAGCGACACCGTCGTGGAGCGTACCAACGAAGGCCGGGACACGGCTTATGCAAGCGCCAGCGTGGTGCTGGACCATGTGGAGACCGTGGTGCTCCAGGAGTCAGCCCCCATTCTGGACATCGATGCCACGACCGGTACCGGCCAGCAGACGCTGCACGGCAACTCTGGCGCCAACCGGCTGGACGGAGGCGAAGGCGCCGACTGGTTGGCGGGTGGCGTCGGCGACGATACCTATGTTCTGGACGACGTGGGCGATGTGGTGGTGGAAGCTGCCGGCGAAGGCTTTGACCTGATTCGCACGACGTTGGAAGGCTATGTGCTTGGGACCGATCTGGAGGGCCTTGTCCTTGAAGGTACGCAAAGCCTTTCTGGGTATGGCAATGCGCTGGACAATGTACTGATTGGTAACACGGGAGCCAACCTGTTGCAGGGCGAGGATGGCAATGACACTTTGGCAGGCTGGCGTGGCAATGACTGGCTGCAGGGTGGCGCAGGCCGCGACACCTACGCGTTCTCGCGCGGCGATGGTGTCGACGTCGTGGACGATCTGGCCGGCACAAGCCGGCTGCACTTCAGTGGCAGCATTGTTCAGAGCGATCTGTCGTTCAAGGCCCAGGACGGTGATTTGATTGTCTCTGTGGCTGCCAACGGGCTGGAGCTGGGGGTGGAAGTGGTTCTGCGCGGCTGGATGGGCGCAGCAGAAAGAGCCAATGAAATCACTTTCTGCAACGACGAGACACTTGAACTGAACGAAACCCGGATCAACCAGGTTCCCACGGCCAATGCAGACCAGGCCGACGTACAGGAAGATCTGACAGTGACGGCCAGTGGCAACGTCCTTGGCAACGATGTCGATCCGGACGCCTTGGACGCCTTGCAGGTCAGCGATGCGGGTGTGCGCGCAGGCATCTATGGCAGCCTCACACTGAACGCCGATGGCGGCTATGGCTACGCCCTGGACAACAGCGCTGCACATGTGCAAAGCCTCGGGGCCGGCCAGCAGGTGACCGAGACCTTCAGCTACACCGTGAACGACGGCAACGGTGGGTCGGCCACCAGCAGTCTGAAGGTGACCGTCACGGGTACCAATGACGGGCCGGTAGCCAGTGCCGACGCGGCGGCGGTGCAGGAAGAGTCCGTACCCAGCACCAGCGGCAACGTTCTGGGCAATGACAGCGATGTCGATGCCAATGACCAACTGAGCGTCAGTGACGCAGGCGTGCGCATTGGCACCTACGGCAGCTTGACGTTGAACGCCGATGGCAGCTACAGCTACAGCTTGAACAACGCCGCAACCAACGTACAAAGTCTGGCCGCCGGTCAGCAGGTGACCGATACCTTTGCGTACACCGTGAATGATGGCAGCGGTGGGACGGCCTCGAGCAACCTGAGCGTGACCGTCACCGGTACCAATGACGCGCCGGTGGTGGCCATCCTGATCCCCGACCAGACTGCCCGTGCCAAGAAGGGCTTTGTGATTGATCTGCCTGACGCCACCTTCAGGGACGTGGACCAGGGAGATATTCTGGCCTACAGCGCCATGCAGGCCAACGGCTCGGCACTACCGTGGTGGATTCAGTTCAATGGCACCGGCCTTGTGTTCAGCGGAACCCCACCGCAGAGTGCAGGCGGCACCAGCATCGACATCCGCGTGATTGCCACAGACCGGATGGGCGCGACATCGAGCGATGTGTTCAAGATCAATGTCTCGTCCTGCCTGGGCATCACCCTGGTAGGCACACGGTGTGACGACACGCTCAACGGAACCGCTTGTGACGACATCCTGGACGGTTGTGATGGATCGGATGTGATGCGTGGCGGAGATGGCGACGACGTCTATGTGGTTGACGAGGCTGCGAGCCGTTGCTTCCAGGGTGATCAGGTGGTCGAGGCCCTGAACCAGGGCTACGACACCGTGAAAGCCTGGGTGGACTACACACTGCCACAGCATGTGGAGGCGCTGGTACTGCAAAACAGTTGCTGGGCGGCAGATGGAACTGGCAACGCACTGGACAACTGGATCGTCGGCAATGAGTACGGCAATGCATTGGCCGGTTTGGGCGGCAACGACCTGATCAGCGCCGGTGGCGGCCATGATGATGTTTTTGGTGGCGATGGCAATGACATCCTTCAGGGCCAGGCAGGTGACGATGACCTCGATGGTGGCACCGGGAACGATGCATTGATTGGCGGAAATGGCAATGACAGGTTGACATCTGGCACGGGTGGTGGCTTCCTTGCCGGGGGCAAAGGAAGTGACACGATTTATGCCGGCTCACAGGCCAGTGTTGTGGCGTTCAATCGCGGGGATGGGACAGACAAAGTCCATCTCCAGCCGGGAGCGCCCATGACACTTGCCTTTGGCCAAGGCATACGATTTGAGGACCTCTCTGTGAGGCGATCGGGTTCCGATCTGTACCTGGATGTCGCGGGCAACTCGGGTGACAGCATGCGAGTCATGGGTTACTTCAGCACCAGCACAAAACCCACTCTGAAACTGCAGTTCCTACTCGAAGGCACCACCGGCTACCAGCCCAACGGCACCGATGCCCTGCGCGACAACAAAGTCGAGGTGCTGGACGCCGACAAGCTGCTGGCCGACTTCAACACCGCATACAACGCCAGCCGCACACTGCAGCGCGGTGGAAGCTGGGCGATCATGAACTCGCTGCTGCGTGCCCACCTGTGGGGCAGCAACACCATGGCACTGGGCGGTGACCTGGCCTACCAGTACGGCACCACCGGCTTGGCGGGCATGAACCAGCTGGCGGCCAACAACGTGCTGATGGATGGCAACCTTGGCCTGCAAGGTCAGGCCATCAATGCGTCTACACCGCCGTCCATCCGGGCGCTGCCGACGTTGGCGTGACCATCGCGGGTTCAACCCATCCAGTCTTCCAGTTTCAGTCCTGGTATTTTTTCAAAGTGGCGGGTGTTGTGAGTGACCAGAATGAGTTTTTCGGCCAGAGCATGGGCTGCGATCAGGGTGTCCATGTCGCCAATGGGTGTACCTTGGGTCTTGAGGTTGTGCTTCAGTGCGCCATAGCAGTCAGCCGCCCCCACGCTCCACTCTATGGTGGGCAGCCGCAGCAGAAAGCTGTCGATCAAGGGGCGGCGGCGGTCTTCAGGGGACATGGCGCTTTGCCCAAACCTGAGTTCTGCCCGTGTGATGGCAGAGATGGCCATGCTGCGGTGTTTCAGCCCGTCATTGACGCGCTCTTCCAGTGCAGGCAACACGCGGCGCAAGTAGTAGCTGACGATGTTTGTGTCGAGCATGTAGCGCATCACGTTGGCCACCCGTCAAACGGGCTTGGGCGGGCAGCGTCGTCGCGCGGTTGCAAGAACTCTTCGGTGCATGGCATGGCGCGCAATTCGGCCAGGAATGCATCCAGATCATTTTTTTTGGGCTTGGGCTGAATGGTGAGAATGCCGTCCCTGGATTTGCTGATCCAAACCTCTTCGGTGTCCAGCCGAAACGCCTTGGGCAGCCGAATGGCCTGGCTGTTGCCGGTGGTAAAGATTTTGGCGGTGGCAATCATGGTGCAGCCTCCTGAACAATATATATGAAAACGTACCTACTTTATCACCAGCCAGCCGCACGAATGAACGGTCAATTTGTCGCAGAGAGAGTCGTGAAGATGCCGGCTGAGCCAAGCCATGCTGTTGGCCTGAGTCGGAAAGATTGAACCCATGACTGCCTATCAAGCCACTTTTCAACTCCGCGTCATCCAGAACGGGCGTGTCGTGACGCGCAAGCACATTGCAGGGCTGGGCAAGACCGATGCCACGGTGATCACGGCGGCGCCGGGCCAGATATTCGTGGTTGCCGACACTTTGGGTCTGCAAAATGCGCCGTCCTTGCGACTGAAGCGCGTGGGATCGCGCCTTCAGGTTGCGCTGGAGAACGGCAACCCGGACATTCCAGACCTGATCATTGAAGGGTATTTCGACCATGCCGGGTTGTCTCTGGTGGGGGCCGCCAGCGATGGCCGCTTCGTTCCCTACAGCCTTGCAGGCCTGGTCGATGTGGCCGCCGCCCCCCTTGCGGGCGCAGCCAGCCCGGTTGCGGCGCCAACCATGGGAGAGCCGGCCGGCGGGGCCACTGGCCTTGCAACCACGGCGCCGGCCGCGCCCGCAGGTGCCAGCTCCGGCGTGGTGAGCAGCAGCATTTCCAGTGCGCCATTGATCCCAGGGGGTGAAACTCTGGTGTTGGCAGGGCTCGGCGCACTGGCGCTGATGGGTGCCGCGGGGGGGGGTGGGGGCGGTTCGTCCAATGTGATCACCAAGATCCAGGCGTTTGCGACCGACGGAACCCAGGCAGCCCCCACGGTGGATGACTACAAGGCCTTGGCGGTGACGGGGGTGACGGACCGAAATCTGGGCTCCATCAACAATGCCATCGACGCACTGTCTGCTGCCGATGTGGACACCAAGGGCAAGGTCCAGGGAGTGATTGACGCCTATGTCAAGATTCTGGCCGCTGCGAATGGGCCGAGTCCTGCGGCATCTTCGGCCAACCCGACCGTGGACGACTACCGGGCGATCGGCGTCAACCTGGGCGCGGTGGGGACGCAGCCTGCGGCCTTTTCACTGTTCAACGATGTGGTGGCCAACTTGTCTACATCGTCGGTGGACACAGTGGCCAAGCTGGGCGGGCTGGCTGCGGTGGTGGCCAAAGTCATGGCGCTTGCAGATGGCGGGAATGCGACGCTCACAGTGGACGATCTGGCCCTGATGGGTGTGGGTGTGTCGGGCTCCGGCGCGGTCAATGGCAGCAATCTGGCAGGCGTTGTCGGGGCGATCCGGGCTGCGGGTGGGCAAGGCGGTGTGGACACCTACGCCGAGTTGACGGGGTTGATCACCGGTATTGCCGTACTACTGAACTATTCGGGCGACAGCACGCAGGCGCTGCCGACGCTGTCCCACTACAGCGGGCTGGGCATCACAGGCGTGACCGCCGCCAATCTGGGTGCGATCAACAGTGCCATGGACACGCTCGCCCCCAAAGATGTAGATACCAAGGCCAAGGTGCAGGCGATTGTCGACACCTACACCAAGATCCTGGCCGAGGCCAATGGCACGGCGGCCGATGCAACCCCATCGGCCGGCCCCACGGTGGAAGACTACGCGCTGATCGGTGCCGACATTGGACTGGGCAGGACCAACGCGGCCGCACTCAACCTGCTGAACGAAGTGGTTGGCAATCTGACCACAGCTGCGGTGGATTCGGTGGCTGAAATCAACGCCTTGGGGGTGGTGGTTGGCAAGGTGATGAACCTGGCCACAGGCCAGCCCAACACACTGACCTTGGAGAATCTGTATCTGCTGGGGTTGCCCAGTTCCGGTCCCGGTGCCATCACAGCTTCCAATTTTGACGTCGTCATCCGGTCGATGGCCAATGCGGGTGGCCAGGCGGTGCTGGACACCTACCGCGAGCTCTTTGGTGTGGCATCAGGCATGGCCACGGTGGTCAACTATGCCAACGACAGCACCCAGACTCCACCGACACTGGACCAATACCGGGCGCTGGGCATCACTGGTGTGACCACAGCCAACCTGGAAGCGGTCAACTCTGCCATTGATGCGAACACTGGGACCAGTGTGGATGCCAAGGCCAAGATTCAGGCCTTGGTGGATGCCTACAACTTCATCCTGGCTGAAGCCAATGGATCGGCATCGGACTTGACCCCTGAGGCGAACCCGACAGCGGCCCAATACTCGCTATTGGGCGCCAACATTGGCACCGCAGCGAGCAGCCCGCAGGCCTTGTCCCTGCTCAACGACGGGATTGCCAATGTGCAAACCACCGATGTCGACACAGTGGGCGAAATCAATGCCATTGCAGCCGCAGCTGGTGCGGTCATTTCGGCAGCCGCGGGTGGCGCCACTGTCACTTTGAGTCAATTGCGTTTGCTGGGCGTGTCCAATCTCGCAGGTTTGTCCCTGAGCAACCTGCAGGCCATCCAGTCGGCGATTGTGGCGACCCACGACTCCGGGTCCGATGTGGACACGGTGGCCGAGCTGAATGCCATAGTGTCCCGGGTCGTTGGTGCGGCGAAGAGCATCGAATTGTTCAGGACGTATGCGGACGACGGTACCACCACAGCGCCTGCTGTGGCTGACTACGCGGCAATAGGGGTGAATGGGGTCAATAGCGGAAACGTTGCTGCCTTCAATTCGGCGGTGGATGGCCTGACGTCGTCCGACGTGGACAGCAGTTCCAAACTGCAGGCCGTTGTGAATGCGTATGCACGAATCCTGGCCGAAGCGAATGGCAGTGCGGCCGATGCAACGCCCGGGGCCAATCCCTCGGCGGCTGACTATGCCCAGGTGGGTGCGAGTATCGGCCTGGCTGCGCAGGGCGTGGCTGGAGGTACGAATCAAGCGTCCAGCGCTTTGGCGCTGCTGGACGACTCGGTGGGTGCGCTCACAGTTGCTTCGGTCAACACGGTGGCCAAACTCAACCAGCTGGCCGCGATTGTGGACAAGATCATGACGCTGGCGCAGCAGTCCACCGGGACGGCCATTCCAGCAAGTGCAGTGACCATGACGGAGCTGTCCAGCCTGGGGCTGAATGTGAGCTTGGTGAATACTTCCAGCGAGACCAATGCCATCTGGCAGGCGATCATCAACAGTGCTGATGATGGTTCCGGGGTGGCCACCGTGACTGCGCTGCAGGCCATCATCAATGCCAACGCAAGCTGATGGCGAGGCTTGCATGGGCTGGTCGCAGGACCAGCGAACGGGCAAGGGTTTGGGTGCTGGTGGCCGGAGCCTGGATGTCCGCCCCCAACTCGTTGGCCGAGCCGCCGCCCGGGCAGGCCCCCAGGACGGCAGCCAGCGCAAGCTGCAACGGATTGGGTGAACTGATCGCGCAAGTGCTGCGCAGCCACCCGGCGATCCAGGCCCGGACCAAGGGGGTGGAGGCGTCGCAGGCTGAAATCGCCATGGCGCGCTGGCAGTTCTACCCTTCGGTATCTCTGGGTGTGCAAAGCGCCAAAGACAGCGCC
>Ga0209480_10001251_pt1 | contig 18741 bp, 15 predicted proteins | sample JI61114C2DNA_FD_187501 | JGI IMG/M metagenome (GOLD analysis project Ga0209480, IMG submission 187501) | Wastewater effluent complex algal communities from Wisconsin, to seasonally profile nutrient transformation and Carbon sequestration -... | ecosystem: Engineered > WWTP > Effluent > Algae... | reverse complement strand
TGGCCGCCCCTGTTGGACATGATGTCGCCGGTGCGGACGGCTTCGGCGAACTCGGCCTTCACCTGGTCGCGGGTGAATTGGGCGAATGCGGGGCTGCCGACGAGCATGGCGGAAGCGATGAACAGGGCGGTGGCTGCAAACTTGGTCTTCATGGCAGGTCCTTTCGGGGTTGCTTGATCGGATCCGGGCAGCGGGACGCTTGTGTCCCCTTGCCTGGGTTGAGTCGCTTGGTTGCGACGTGAAGCAACTGTAGAAAGCACGGTCAGTCCAGAGCATGGCGGCAACATGACAGTTTCGTCACCTGACACCACTGCTGCCTTCGCCGCAGCCGATCGACGTGGCCGCAGCTAAGCAGAGGGGTCTGCCGTGCCCGACCCCGGGGCCCTACGTTGTTCCGCGCTGCCCGCGATCAGGCGTCATCGGAAGCTGGAGAACGAACCGGGTGTGACCGTCCCCGCTGCGCACGGCAATGCTGCCTTGGTGGACACGCGCAATCGAGCGCACGATGGCCAAGCCGAGGCCGCTGCCGCCTGCGTCGCGTGAGCGACCAGGGTCGGCGCGGAAGAAGCGGTCGAAGACGCGGTCGAGATGTTCGGGCGCAATGGCCTGCCCCTCGTTGACGACCTCCAGGCTGGCCGTGGTGCCGTTCGCTGCGATCTCGATGACGACCTTGCCATGCTCCACCGAGTGCCGGATGGCGTTGCTGACCAGGTTGGTGATGGCGCGCTGGATGAGCAGACGGTCAGCCGGAACGGGTGGTGCGTCGCCGAGCACCTGGATGGTCACGCCCCGCTCGTCGGCAATGAGCGAGAGGTATTCCGCCACCCTCCGGGCTTGGACGGCAAGATCGATGGGCTCCGCTTGAATCGGCGCGGCGTCGTGGTCGGCGCGGGCGATGAACAGCATGTCGTTGATGAGCGCGGACAGGCGCTCCAGCTCTTCGACGTTGCCCTCCATGACCTCGCGGAGTTCGTTCACGCTGCGGCCTCTGGACAAGGCCACCTGCGTGCGGCCCAGCAGGGTGGCCACGGGCGTTCGCATTTCGTGCGCCAGATCGCCCGAAAACGCTTCGAGTTGCTGGTAGCCGGCGTCGATGCGCTGGAGCATGCCGTTGAACTCGGTCGCCATATCGACCAATTCGCTGGGCAAGCCCGCCACCGCCACGCGCTGGCCGAGCGACTGGGTGCCGATGGAGGCCGCCAGCCTGTTGAATCGACGCACCGGCGCCATCCCGGTTCTGGCGACGAACCCCGCACCCACTGCCACCAGGGCCAGAAGCAAGGGCAAGGCGAGCAGCGTGGACTTGACGAAGCCCGCCAGCAGCGCGGCGTCTTGGCGCCGATCGATCGAAAGGTAGAACTCGACCCTGCCGCCATCGGCCACTGCGACCGAGCCATGCCAGCCGCTGTACCGCCTGCCGTCGTGTGTCACCCAGGCATGCATCGTGTTCGGAGCCGCTTTCGCGTGCCCCAGTCCGTTGACGGACTGGCCGGCAACGTCCGAAAACACTGCAATGAGCCGTCCCGTCCCGGGTTCGAGCAGGGCGAGGTGCAAATCATCGTGGCCGAAGAACAGGTCGGCAAAGCGCTCCTTCGAATCTCCGATGCCGGCCAAAGACGGCGTCGTGGATAGCAGGCGCACCAGCAACTCTCGGCGGCCCTGCATCTCGACCATGGCGCGCTCGTCGAGTTGCTTGAAGAGGTTCCAGTAGCCGACCGCAACCGTGCCGGCGGCGACAACGATGCCGAACAGGACGCTGGCCACCGCGATGCGCAGTGCCAAGGAGCCCCGCAGACGCATTCCTGTCGCGGTGTCGACCGTCATGCACGCTGCTCGAGCACGTAGCCGACGCCACGCACTGTGTGGATCAACTTGTCCGGAAACGGGTCATCGATCTTGGCGCGCAAGCGGCGGATCGCCACGTCCACGACGTTGGTCTCGGAGTCGAAATGGATGTCCCAGACAAGCGACGCGATCTGCGTGCGGGACAGCACTTCTCCAGCCCGCTGAACGAGCAAGGCAAGCAGGGCAAACTCCTTTGCGCTCAGGTCGATGCGCTGGCCGCCGCGTGTGGCCCGGTGCTTCAAGGGATCGATTTCCAGATCGGCCACCCGTTGCACGGGATCCGATGCGACGGGTCTGCCTCGCTTGAGCAGCGCGCGCACACGGGCCAGCAGCTCCGGGAACTGGAACGGCTTGACGAGATAGTCGTCGGCGCCGAGGTCGAAGCCACGCACCTTGTCGTTGACCTGTGCGCGAGCGGTCAGCATCAGCACGGGCGTCTGCTTGGCCGTTCGCAGCGCCGAGAGGACCGCAAAGCCGTCCAGACCGGGCAGCATGACATCCAGCACGACGAGGTCGTGGTCGCCGTTCATCGCCGCATGCAGGCCATCGGTGCCGTTGAGCGCCACCTCGACCACATAGCCGGACTCCGCCAGACCTTGACGAAGGTAGTCGGCAGCGCGGCGCTCGTCTTCGACGACCAGGATCTTCATGAGCCGGATTCTGCAGGCTGGGTGCCAGCGCGACGCTCCTGAGCATCGAACATTACAACGTCGTCATGATCCAGCCATGTTGTGGTGGGCGTCGGACCCATAGAGTGGGTTCCAGGGGCGAACACACCAGCCGACCTTGACTTCTGTCAATGAGTCTCTGTCGACTGGCACGGAGACTCCCCGCTCACTTCGAACCCCTACTCGATACGTCACCTGCGACCGCCAAGACCATGTTCCGCCACCGTCAACAACTCCGCCTCTGGGCAGCACGCGTGCTGCTGGTGTGGGTTTTTGCCATGGGTGCCGGCGTGGCCAACGCGTGCTTGTCCATGGTAGTGACTGAACCGGCCAGGTTGCCCACGGCACACGGCTCCCAGGCCGCAGACTCGCACCACGGTGGAGGTGAGGCGCCACACGGCGCGACGGACGCCGCGAACTGTGTGGACTTCTGCGACAAGGCGAGCGTCTCGATACCCACGCAAAAGCCTGCATCCGACGACGTGCAGGCCTACCCGCTGATCTGCGTGGTGGCTGCCACCGCGTTGCCCGCACCGGTCCTCGAGCCGGCCAATGCAAGCGTGCCACGCCGGGACGGCGTTCGAGCACCGCCCATACCCATCTCCATCGCCTTCCTGCGCCTGGCGCTTTGACGCCTCGCGCGGCCAGCTGAGCGACACCCGGTCGCTCTGATCGCCACTGGCCAGGCTGTCGAGCCGTTGTCCTGCGACGACGGGTCTGTCGACAGCATCCACTCTGTGCGTCCCTGACTCTCGCGCCGTCCGCGCGAAGTTGCCGACGCCACCCATCCTTCCATCTGGATTCACTGCCATGTTCATGATCCGCACTCTCATTGCTCCCGTCCTGTTTGCTTCCGCCGCGCTGTCCGCGTTCGCACAAACCCAACCTACGTCTGGCGCGTCAGCGCCAATGAGTGGGGCCATGATGTCCACCGACTGCGCCAAGCCGATGGCGAGGCACGACCACGGTGCAGAAAAGGGGATGCCGCGGCCGATGGTCAGGTCCGGCCCGTGCGCTGCAAGCGCATCAGCCACCGCCCCTGACGCTGCTGCGTCGGCAGCGCAGACCAAGAAGCTGCCCAAACACAACCACAGCGCCGAGAAGAACAACTGATGCGCACGCGCCAGTCGTTGACATCGCCAGGAGCCCACTGATGACGACACTTCGACAAACGACCCCGCGGCCGCTGAACGGCAGCTCGGCACACAGGCCGGAGGCGCGGAGTCATGGGCTCAGACGGATGGGGCGCAGCCTGTTGTTCGCCCTTCTGGCCGCCACCGGCTTGTCAGGCCCGGCGGTGGCACAGGAGGCGACCCTGGGCGCAGATCTGAAAGGTCTGCTCAGCTACGCCCGAGCGCAGAGCCCCGATCTCAGGGCCATGCAAGCAGAGGCCGACGCTGCCTCACAGCGCATCGGCCCGGCCGGCGCCTTGCCCGACCCGGTGCTGCGCGTCGAGCTCATGAACATTAACAACTACGGCAACGACGCCTCACCCAGCTTGCTGCCGTGGAAGGTGGGAGAGACGAAGTACACGCTGATGCAATCCCTGCCGCTCTGGGGCAAACGAGACCTGCGTCGCGATGCCGCTGCTGCCGACGCCAGACAGGCCGACGCCAAGACCGACGCCACCTGGGTCGAACTGGCTGCGCGCATCAAGACCACCTACGCCGAGTATTACCGCGCGGCGGGCAACGAACGCCTGGCGGGCGAAGTGCTGGGCCTGATGGCGCGCCTGGAGCAGATTGCCCAGGCCCGATATGCGGGTGGACTGGCGGGCCAGCCGGACGCGATCCGGGCCCAGCTGGAGCAGACGGCCATGCGCGCGGAACTCATCGCGCTCGACAGCGAAAAGCGGCAACTGCGGGCAAAGCTGAATGGCCTGCTGGCACGCGAGGGCACGGCTGCCCTGGCCGACCCTGTGGCATTGCGCCCGCTGCCCGCCCTGACCACGGCCGATGCCCAATCGCTGGTCGACAGGGCCCGCCAGCGCAACCCGCAGATCGCCGCGGAGCTGGCGCGCCTGACGGCAGCCCAGAAGAACCGCGAGCTCACGCAGGCCAACCGGTACCCCGATCTCCAGGTGGGCGTGTCGCCGTCGCAGATGGGCTCACGCATCACCACCTGGGGCGTGATGTTCGAGATCAACATCCCCCTGCAGCAGGAATCGCGGCGCGGCCAGGAGCGCGAGGCCGACGCCATGGTCAGTGCCGCGCGGTCACGCGCCGACGCCCTGTCGCACCAACTGCTGGGCGAACTCGGCGCCAATCTCGCGGGGCTTGATGCCGCGCGGCGCACCGAGACGCTGATCAGGTCCGAGATGCTGCCGCAGTCCGAGCTCGGCCTGCAGTCGGCCGTGGCTGCCTACGAAAACGGCAAGGCCGAGTTCGCCATGCTTCTGGAAGCCCAGCGGCAGATACGCAAGGCGCGGCAGGAACTGCTCAAGTCACAGGTCGAGGCGCAGATGCGCCTGACCGACATCGAACGCATTCTGGGAGAAGACCTTTGAAACCCATCCACGTCGCACTTGCGGTCGTCGTGCTGGGCGCCGTCGGCGCCGGCAGTTACTGGCTCGGTACCCGTGCACCGGCCGCGGCGCCAGACGGCGCCAACGCGGCTTCGGCGACAGCCGATGCACCCAAGCCGCGCAAGCTGCTGTACTACCGCAACCCGATGGGGCTGGCCGACACGTCGCCGACGCCCAAGAAGGACCCGATGGGCATGGACTACATCGCCGTCTACGAAGGCGAGGACGAGTCGGCGCCTGCCGGGTCGGCAGGCGCTGCGGCGTCACCGAACCAGGTGCGCATCAGCACCGAGAAGATCCAGAAACTGGGCGTGCGGACGGAAGCTGTCGGCATGCGCCTGCTGGGGCGCACGGTGCGCGCCGCCGGGCGCGTCGAGCCCGACGAGCGGCGGGTCTACGTCATCGCACCCAAGTTCGAGGGCTATGTCGAGCGCCTGCACGTCAACGTCACCGGCCAGGCCGTCGCCAAGGGCCAACCCTTGTTCGAGGCCTACAGCCCCGAGCTGGTGTCGGCGCAACGCGAATACGCCATCGCGATGCAGGGCACCCAGGCCATGAAGGATGCCGGTGCCGAGGCGCAGAGCGGCATGCGGCAGCTGGCCGAGTCGAGCCTGATGCGCCTGCGCAACTGGGACCTCTCGCCGGCGCAAGTCACGGCGCTGATGAAGTCGGGGCAGGTGCAGCGCAGCATCAGCTTCCCATCGCCCGTGTCAGGCGTGGTGACCGAGAAGAAGGCGCTGCAGGGCATGCGCTTCATGCCCGGCGAGATGCTCTACCAGGTGACCGACCTGTCATCGGTCTGGGTCATCGCGGACCTGTCCGAGCAGGACATCGGCAGCGTCAAGACCGGCGCCGCAGCCAAGGTCACCGTCACGGCTTACCCGAACGAGGTGTTCAGCGGACGCATCACCTATGTCTACCCCACGCTGAAGGCCGACACCCGCAGCGTGCCCGTGCGTGTGGAACTGGCCAACCCGGGCCAGCGGCTCAAGCCGGCGATGTTCGCGCAGGTCGAGCTGGCCGTGGGTGGCAAATCACCCGTGCTGACGGTGCCGGACTCGGCGGTCATCGACACCGGCACGCGCCGCCTCGTGCTGGTTCAAGTCGGCGAAGGAAGGTTCGAGCCACGCGAGGTGGAGCTGGGTGGCCGCGGCGAGAACTTCGTCGAAGTCATCAAGGGCGTGAGTGACGGCGAGCAGGTCGTCGTGGCTGCAAACTTCCTGATCGACGCCGAGAGCAACCTGAAGGCAGCCGTCGGAGGCCTCAGTGGGCACTCGGGGCACGGCAATGCGCCGAAGGGCTCCGAAGCTGCGGCATCGGGTGCGGCGCCGTCTGCCCCCGCTGCCCCCGCTGCCCCCGCTGCCCCCGCTGCACCCGCTGCACCCGCCGCGCCGGCACCGGCCAAAGTCGGCCACAAGGCCACCGGCACCGTCGACAGTTTCGACCCGAAAACGGGCAGCCTGAGCCTCAACCACGGCCCCGTCGCGACCTTGAAGTGGCCGGCCATGACGATGGAGTTCAAGGCCGCGAACACGGCGCTGCTGCAAGGGCTGCGGCCCGGGCAGGCCGTGAACTTCGAGTTCGTGGAGCGGCAGCCCGGCGAGTACGTCGTGACGGCCATCTCTGCGGTGCCAGGCAGTGCAGGCGCGCCACCCACGGCCAAGCCAACGCCGGCACCTTCCGCGGCCGCCGGCTCGCACAGCGGCCACTGAGCGGGGGGCACCATGCTGGCCAAGATCATCCAATGGTCGGGCAGGAACCCGTTCCTCGTCCTTCTCGCCACCCTGTTCGTCGTCATCGGCGGTGTCGTTGCCGTAATGAAGACACCGCTCGACGCCCTGCCCGACCTGTCGGACGTGCAGGTCATCGTCTACACCGAGTACCCGGGCCAGGCGCCACAGGTCGTCGAAGACCAGGTGACCTACCCGCTCACCACGGCGATGCTGGCGGTGCCGAAGTCGAAGGTCGTGCGCGGCTTCTCGTTCTTCGGCGCCTCGTTCGTCTACGTGATCTTCGAGGACGGCACCGACATCTACTGGGCGCGCAGCCGGGTGCTGGAGTACCTGAACTTCGCCTCCAGCCGCCTGCCCAAGGGCGTGTCACCCTCGCTGGGCCCTGACGCCACCGGTGTCGGCTGGGTCTACCAGTACGTGCTGCTGGCCAAGGACAAGACGCTGGCTGAACTGCGCACCATCCAGGACTGGTACGTGCGCTACCAGCTCACCAAGGCGCCGGGCGTCGCCGAAGTGGCCTCGCTGGGCGGCTTCGTGCAGACCTACCAGGTCACCGTCGATCCGCTCAAGCTGCGCAGTTTCGGCATCCCGCTGATGAAGGTATCGCAGGTCATCCGCGACTCGAACCGCGACGTCGGCGGGCGCGTCGTGGAGATGGCCGAAACCGAGTACATGGTTCGCGGCAAGGGCTACCTGCGCGGCAAGGCCGACATCGAGATGCTCGTCGTCAAGAGCGAGGGCGGCACGCCGGTGCTCATCCGCGACATCGCCCGCGTCGAAATGGCCCCTGACGAGCGGCGTGGCCTGTCAGAGCTGAACGGCGAGGGCGAGGTCGTCTCCGGCATCGTGATGTCGCGCTTCGGCCAGAACGCGCTGGAAGTGATCCACAACGTCAAGGCCAAGGTGACCGAGATCTCGGCCGGCCTGCCCGAGGGCGTGACGATCCAGGCCGTCTACGACCGCTCGGACCTCATCCACCGCGCGATCAAGAACCTCTCCTGGACGCTGTTCGAGGAAAGCATCATCGTGGCCGTAGTCTGCGTCGTGTTCCTGATGCACGTCCGCTCGGCACTGGTCGCCATCCTGATGCTGCCGGTCGGCGTGCTGATCTCGATCATCGCGATGCGCATGCTCGGCATGAACTCGAACCTGATGAGCCTGGGCGGCATCGCCATTGCCATCGGCGCAATGGTCGACGCGGCCATCGTCATGATCGAGAACGCGCACAAGCACCTGGAGAAGCTGGACCGGCTCAAACCCGTCCACACCGTTAAGGATCGCGCCGACGCGATGATCGCCGCCTGCCAGGAGGTGGGGCCGGCTCTGTTCTTCTCGCTGCTCATCATCACGGTGTCGTTCCTGCCGGTGTTCACGCTCGAATCGCAGGAGGGACGCCTGTTCTCGCCGCTGGCCTACACCAAGACCTTCGCGATGGCTGGTGCGTCGCTGCTGTCGGTGACGCTGGTGCCAGTGCTGATGCTGCTGTTCATCCGCGGCAAGATCATGCCGGAGGCGAAGAACCCGGTGAACCGCTTCCTTATCTGGGTCTACCGGCCGATCATCGAAGCCGTCATGCGCTGGAAGAAGCTGACCGTGGCACTGGCCGTGATCACGATGGGGCTGTCCTGGTACCCGGCGTCCCAGTTGGGCAGCGAGTTCATGCCGACACTCAATGAGGGCACGCTGCTGTACATGCCGGCCTCGCTGCCGGGCATGTCCATCACCAAGGCTGCCGAGGTGCTGCAGACGCAGGACAAGATCATCAAGAGCTTCCCGGAGATCGAGTCGGTCTATGGCAAGGCCGGCCGCGCCAACACCGCGACCGACCCGGCGCCGACGGAGATGTTCGAGACCGTCATCAACCTCAAACCGCAAGAGCAGTGGCGTGCCGGCATGACCACCGACAAATTGATCGCCGAGCTGGACAAGGCATTGCAGTTTCCCGGCGTCTCCAACGCCTGGACCATGCCGATCAAGGCGCGCATCGACATGCTGTCCACCGGTATCCGCACGCCGATCGGCATCAAGGTCTTCGGCAAGGACCTGGGCGAGATGGAGAAGCTGGCCCGGGAAATCGAGACGGTGGTCAAGGCAGTGCCTGGGACGACATCCGCCTTCGCCGAACGGCTGACCGGCGCCAGCTACCTCAACATCGAGCCGGACCGCGTGGCATTGGCGCGCTACGGCTTGACCGTGGGCGAACTGCTCGATGTGATCGGCACGGCTCTGGGCGGCGAGATGGTCACCACGACGGTGGAGGGCCGTGAGCGCTTCGGCGTCACCGTGCGGTACCCGCGCGAGTTGCGCAGCAATCCCGAGCAGATCGAGCGCGAGGTGCTGGTGCCGATCATGGGCGGCGCCATGGTGCCCTTGGGCCAGGTGGCCAAGGTCGTGGTGGCACGCGGCACGCCGGGCATCCGCACCGAGAACGCGCTGCTGTCCGCCTACATCTTCGTCGACATCCGTGGCCGCGACATCGGCAGCTACGTCGCCGACGCGCGCAAGGCAGTGACCGACCAGGTGAAGTTCCCTGCGGGTTACTACATCACCTGGAGCGGTCAGTTCGAGGGCATGGAGCGTGCCGTCGAGAAGATGAAGATCGTCGTGCCGGTGACCCTGCTGCTGATCTTCCTGCTGCTCTACCTGAACTTCCGCAGGCTCCCGGAGACCTTCATCGTCATGCTCTCGGTGCCGTTCGCTCTAGTGGGCGGCGTGTGGCTGATGTGGTGGCTCGACTACAACCTGTCGGTGGCGGTGGCCGTCGGGTTCATCGCACTGGCCGGCGTTGCAGCGGAAACCGGCGTGGTGATGCTGATCTATCTCGACCATGCCTGGGCGGAAGCGAAGGAGCGCTGCCGCCTTGAAGGTCGCCTGCCCGGGCCGACCGACCTCTACGGCGCGGTGATGGAAGGTGCCGTCGAACGTGTGCGCCCCAAGATGATGACGGTGGTGGCCATCATGGCCGGCCTGTTGCCGATCATGTGGGGCACCGGCACCGGCTCGGAGGTGATGAGCCGCATTGCCGCGCCGATGGTTGGCGGAATGATCTCCTCCACCGTGCTCACGCTGGGCGTGATTCCGGCGCTGTATGCGCTGGTCAAACAGTGGCAGCTGCGGCACACCCCAGTCCAAGACAGTACGGCGCCCACCCATGTGGCGCCAACCACACCCATGCCACCCATGACCACATCCTGAGGACACACTCATGAATCGACGCCACTTCTTTCTCAGCGCGGGAGCGCTCGCGGTCATCTCCGCCCTGCCGGCAATGGCAGCCTCACCCACAGCGCCAGTGCAGGTGTTCAAGAGCCCGACCTGTGGCTGCTGCGGCGCCTGGGTCGAGCACATGCGGGCAGCCGGCTTCACGGTCAAGGTGACCGAAGTCGACGACGCCCCTGCGGAGCGCAGGCGCCTTGGACTTCCCGATCGATACGGCAGTTGCCACACGGCCACGGTTGCCGGTTATGTGCTCGAAGGCCATGTTCCGGCAACGGAGGTCAAGCGGCTGCTGGCAGCCCGGCCCAAGGCCCTCGGACTGGCAGTGCCGGGCATGCCGCTTTCAGCACCCGGCATGGACATACCAGGGCGAAAGGATCCGTATGACGTCCTGCTCATCGGCAAGGAAGGGCAGTCCAAGGTCTTCGCGACCTACCCCAAGTAGTGCATGGACCTACTGACTCCCTTACCTGACTGACTTTGCCTGAACCTTCTGGAGCGGCCATGAATGCGACACTGACAACGGCAGGCAAGCGGCTCGACGAGCGGCGGCGCATGCTGCTCCTGGGCGCAGCAGGTGCTTCGCTCGCTCAGCTTTCAGGCTGCGGCGGCGGCGGCTCGCCCTCGATGATGAACCAGGGCATCAACATGGGCCTCGTCGATCCGGCCGCTGGTGCAACTGAGCGCAGCCTGCCCATCGTCCAGCAGGACGCTGGGGTGGCGGATGGCAGCGGGGGACGACAGTTTGCATTGGCCGTCCGACGTGGCAGTTCGCAGATCCTGAGCGGCGTCAATACGCCCACACTGGGCTACAACGGCGCGCTGCTGGGCCCCGCCCTGCGTTTGCACACTGGCGAGCGCACCACGATTCGGGTTCTCAACGATCTGGACGAGATCACCACGGCGCACTGGCATGGGCTGGTGATCCCGCCGGAGGTCGACGGCGGCCCGCACCAACCCATTGCCCCGGGTGCCACCTGGGAGGCAAGTTTTCCGGTCGCGAACCCGGCCTCCACCTGCTGGTTCCACCCTCATGCCCACGGGAGCACCGGACGTCAGGTGGTGTCTGGCCTGGCAGGCCTGCTGATCATCGACGACGGCACCGTCGGGCCGACGGTGTTGCCCGACACCTGGGGCGTCGATGACCTGGCGCTGGTGCTGCAGGACAAACGCTTCACGGCAGACGGAAGGATCGACTACACGCTCACGGCCAACGATCAGCTCGTTGGGTACGCCGGCGATCGACTTCTGGTCAACGGCGTATTCGGCCCGACGTGGCGGGCACCTCGGCAATGGGTCCGGTTGCGACTTCTGAACGGCTGCAATGCGCGAATCCTGGAGCTGCGACTGAGCGATGCAACGCCGATGCTGCAGATCGCCAACGAAGGCGGCGCGATCGCCGCTCCGGTGGCACGCAGCACCCTCAAGCTGGCCCCTGGAGAACGCGCTGAAGTCCTGGTCAACTTCGGCAACGCCAATGCCGGGCAAGTGACCCGGCTGCTGGCCAGCACGGCCGGGGGCGGCATGGGCATGGGCATGGGCATGGGTACAGGTATGGGCGCAGGGCCGGACACCGAGGTCACGGCATTGACGATGCGCGTCGACCTGCGCCGCCAGCCCGGCGCAATGTCGTCACCACCCACCCGGCTGTCACCCGCGCCGGCCGTCTCGGTCGGTACGGCTGCCACGGTCAGAACCTTCAGCCTCGAAGGCGGGATGATGGGTAGCCCTTTCACCATCAACGGTCGGCGATTCGACATCGGCCGCATCGATCTGGCCGTGCCGCCTGGCGCTGTGGAAGTCTGGCGCTTTGTCAACGCCACCGGCATGGCCCACCCGATGCATGTGCATGGGGTCCGGATGTCGCTGCTCTCGCGTGACGGCAGCACGCCAGCCCCTCATGAGCAAGGCCTGCGGGATACCTTTCTCGTGGACGCCATGCAGACCATCAGCGTCGCGGTACAGACGCCGCTTGTGACGTCCTCGGTACCTCTCATGTTCCATTGCCACATCCTCGAACACGAGGACGCCGGCATGATGGGTCAGTTCGTCACCACTTGACTGCAAATGCCGGGTGAGCTGACCGACGACCGCTCCGGGCAGCACCTCGGAACGATCGTGCAGCGCGGGTGCTTAGCCGCGATCCGGCCGCTTCTTGCCCATCAGGAGCCAGATTGCCACAGCCGCCAGGGCGGTGTAGTTGAGCGCCATGAACCAGGGCGTGATCCATGCGAGGCCATCGAAGCCGCGCTGCGTGAACGGGTACAACACGGGCACCGGGTAGTAGTCGGCCGAGTGCGTGAACACATCGATCACGATGTGCGACCACCAGCCCAGCAGCGGGAGCCAGAGCGTGCGACGCACCGCCCACAGCGCCAACGTGACGAGACCGGCGATCGGCGCGCTGTGCATCACGCAATGCAGGTGGTGCGACAACAACCCGACCAGCGGCGGCAGACCGGGTTCCTGTCCGGGTACCGCCACGGCATATCCCCACAGGGCACCAAAGGTTCCGTCGGCGAAAAGCCACCAGCTTGCGATGGGCAGCAGATGGATCACATCGGGCAACGCCGCCAGCACCAGGGTGACCAGTACAGTGCTTCGCGTCAGCGGTCGCCGACGATGGATCACCGTGGCGCCCGCAGCAGCCCACAGCGTGTGCGCAACGATGTCCATCGCAGTGCCTGTCGTCAGTCTGGCTTCAATTCAGCACCCCGCAGGCGCAGCGCATTGCCGATCACCGACGCCGAGCTCAGGCTCATCGCCAACGCCGCGATCATCGGCGACAGCAGCCAGCCGGTGAACGGGTACAGCAACCCGGCTGCCAGAGGAATGCCCAGCGCGTTGTAAACGAAGGCGAAGGCCAGGTTCTGTTTCATGTTGGCCACCGTGGCCACTGACAGTGCGGTCGCCGTGGCAATGCCGCGAAGGTCGCCCTTCACGAGCGTGAGCTGGGCGCTGTTCATCGCCACGTCGGTGCCCGTGCCCATGGCGATGCCGACATCGGCGCGGGCCAGCGCCGGGGCGTCGTTGATGCCGTCGCCGGCCATGGCGACGACGCGGCCTTCGGACTGCAGCTTCTCGACCAGCTTGAGCTTGTCGGCGGGCTTGACTTCGCCGTGTACCTCTTCGATGCCCAGGCGCTGCCCCACGGCCCGCGCCGTGGTCAGGCCGTCGCCGGTGGCCATCACGACGCGGATGCCGGCCTTGCGCAGCGTCGCCAGCGCTTCGGCCGTGGTCGCCTTCACCGGATCGGACACGGCCAGGATGCCCGCGAGTTTGGCGTCGACGGCCAGGTGCATGACGCTGGCGCCCTGGGCGCGCAGAGCCTCGGCCTGTGCCGCCATTGGCGCCACGTCAACGGCAAGTTGCTCCATCAGCGCGGTATTACCCAACGCCAGTGCCTTGCCGGCGACCGTCCCGCGCACGCCGATGCCGGAAGCGGAATCGAACTGCTCAGGCTTGTCGAGCACGAGCTGCTTCTCCCGCGCGGCCGTCACGATGGCCGCGGCCAGCGGATGCTCGCTGCCCTGGTCGAGGCTGGCGGCCAGACGCAGAACCTCGTCGGCGTCGAAGCCGTTCGCGCCGATCGCCTGCTCGAAGCTGGGCCTCCCTTCGGTCAGCGTCCCGGTCTTGTCGACGATGAGGGTATCGACCTTGCGCAGGTTCTCGATCGCTGCTGCGTCGCGAAACAGCACGCCGTGCGTGGCGCCGCGGCCGGTGGCGACCATGATCGACATCGGTGTGGCCAGGCCCAGTGCGCACGGACAGGCAATGATCAGCACCGCCACGGCATTGATAAGCCCGTAGACCCAGCTCGGTTCAGGCCCGAACAGGCCCCAGCCGAAGAAAGTCAAAAGCGCGGCCGCCACGACGCCATAGACGAAGTAGCCCGCCACCGCGTCGGCCATGCGCTGCATCGGCGCGCGCGAGCGCTGCGCCATGGCCACCATCTGCACGATCTGCGACAGCACGGTGGCGGAGCCCACATGCTCTGACTGCATCACCAGCGCGCCGCTGGTGTTGAGCGTGGCGCCGATCAGCTTGTCGCCCACGCGCTTGGTCACGGGCAGGGGCTCGCCGGTGAGCATGGACTCGTCGAGCGCGCTGCTGCCCTCGACCACCACGCCGTCGACGGGCACCTTCTCGCCGGGCCGCACACGCAGCTTGTCGCCCACGTGCACGTTCGCCAGCGGGATGTCCTCTTCTGATCCATCCGCCGCGATGCGCCGTGCCGTCTTGGGCGCCAGGCCCAGCAGCGACTTGATGGCCGCCGAGGTCTGCGAACGCGCCTTCAGTTCCAGCAGCTGGCCCAGCAGCGTCAGCGAGATGATCACCGCGGCGGCCTCGAAGTAGACGGCGACACGGCCCATTGAGATGAACGAATCCGGGAACACCTGCGGCGTGACGGTGGCCACCACGCTGTAGACGGAGGCCGAGCCGGTGCCCAGGCTGATCAGCGTCCACATGTTGGGGCTGCGGTTCACGACGGATTGCGCACCGCGCACGAAGAACGGCCAGCCGGCCCACAGCACGATGGGCACCGTTAACACCAGTTCCAGCCAACTCTGCGTGGCCATGGCCATCCAGCCCAGCCGATGGCCGAACATCGCCAGCGCCGTCACGACGACCGTCAGCGGCAGCGTCCACCAGAAGCGGCGCGTGAAGTCCGCCAGTTCCGGATTTGCCTCGTCGTCCAGGCTGGGCAGTACGGGCTCCAGTGTCATGCCGCACTTGGGGCAATTGCCGGGACGGTCCTGCCGGATCTCCGGGTGCATCGGGCAGGTGTAGACCGTGCCGGCTGCGGCCGCCGCTTCAGGCGCTGGTGCCATCTCTGCGGCCGGGGCGGGCGGATCGGCAGCTACGGGCTCCAGGTACTTCTGCGGGTTCGTCACAAACTTCGTGCGGCAGCCGGCACTGCAGAACCAGTAGCGCCGGCCCGCATGTTCGGCTTTGTGCGTCGATGCTTCGGTGACAGGCATGCCGCAGACCGGGTCTTGAAGCGCAGGGTTGGCTCCGCCGTCGCCGGCTTGGTGCGCATGCTTCGGCACATCGGTCTGGTCGGCATGATCGTGGCGGTGGGAGTGTGTGTGCATGTCCACGGTGCTACTCCTTTTCGGTCCGGGGTCCATGTCCCCCGTGCCGATGAAACAGGTGCATGACGGGACAGGCCAGAAGCAACAAGTAGGGCCAGGAGCCGGCGATGTGCCCCCAATGCTCACGAAGCACGAAAAAGGCTGCGATCAGCACCACCATCAACAGCGCGGCCCCCCACGGGCGACGCCAGGGGGCGGTGGCTTTGGGCGCAGAACTGTCGTTGTGTGCGGTGTGGTCCATGTTCATGTCCTCTCAGCGCATGTGCGAAGCGACAGCGCATGACGAGCTTGAACCCTTCCATCGTTGGAATGTCAAGCGCCGCCATGCGGTCTGCCTTAAGCCCTTCGGTTGCGGTCACGGCATCGCGGGGCCCCCGCTCAGGCGGGACCTGTGATGGTCAGTGCCGATCGCACACGCTCGAGTCGGGCGCGGACTTCTTTCGCCACGGCCGCGACTTCCGGATTGCTGGTCATCTGCAGCACCGCCACCGGGTCCATGAAGGCGACGACGAGTTGGCCGTCCACCTCCTCGCGAACGACCACGTTGCAGGGCAGCAGCAAACCGATGTCCGGCTCCGCCGTGAGCGCGCGGTGCGCCAGTGGCGGATTGCAGGCGCCCAGGATGCGGTAGGGGCGGCCGTCGATGCCGAGTTTGGCCTTCATCGTCGCCTGGACGTCGATCTCGGTGAGGATGCCGAAGCCCTCGGTCTTGAGGGCCTCGGTCACCTGGGTCACGGCCTGGGTGAAGTCCTGCCTGGGCAGGACACACTGAAAGCCGTAGCTCGAAGTCGCGGCAACGCCGGGGGTGACGGGCATGCTGCTCACGGCGCCGGTCCTCACTGGGTGGCAGGCGAAGCCGGCATGCGCTGCGTCATCATGTCCATCATCATCTGCATCATGGCCATGTGCTCCGTCATCATCTGATGGCGCTGGGCCATGCCGGCGGGCATGCCTTTGCTGTGATCCATGCCGGCCATGCCGCTCATGCCACCCATGCCACCGTGCATCTCCTTCATCATCGCCATGCCATCCTGCATGGCCTTCATGTGGTCGGCCATCAAGGACTGACGTTCCGCCGGGCTCTTGGCGGCCATCATCTTCTGGTGCATGTCCTTCATGGCCTTCATGCGGGGTTCCATGGCGGCCATGGGCATGGGTGCTCCGCCATGGGACATGCCGGGCGACATGCCTGCCGCAGGCGTGGCATCTGTGGCACCTGGGCTGGCGCACGCGGTGGCAAGGGCAGCGAGGGACAGCGCAGCAACGGTACGGATTGCGTTCATGGTGAACTCCTGGTGGGGTGATGGTCCGGGACGGACCAATGGGAATCTGCAAGTGGGGGGCAGCGCGCCGGCCATCGGATGACGGCGCAAGGCGTAGTGCGGCTACAGAACTGCACGGCGCCGGCGGCGTATCGCCTCGACGGCCTGGAAGCTCAGGCTAGATCGTCAGGCGCAGCAGGCGAAGGAAGATCGGCGGACCGACCGAGGCTGGCCGCTCGACGGGCCACCACTGCGCGGCCACTGCAACCTGCACGGCCGGCGACCAAGGAGCGCCGACCAGAAGCACCGGGCCCGGAAGGTCGGCCTGTGAGGCCTTGCTCTTGGCCAGGGCAGAAGACTCGTCGGCACAGAACTTGAGGCAGGTCGCCTTATCACCATGCTGTGCTGGTTCACCACGCCCGCTGTCAGCGTGGTGGTGGGCCGGGCCGGCGTCGTGCTCACATGGCGCGACGCCGGAGTGGCATCCGGCCGCCTGTGCGCCTGCAGCGAGGGAGAAGATGGTTGCACCAGGTTCGACGGTCTGGAGCAGGCAGGCGTTTGCAACCCCCGACCCCAACGCAAACACCCACGCGAACAACGCGACACAAGCGATGTGTCGAAGCTGCCGGTGAGTGAAGTGCAGGGGTCGCATCAGAACGGTGGGTTGGCGCGCCAGAGATCGCGAGCAGGCTCAGCCGCGCAATGGCGCGGGTTCATTGATTCACCCGAAATGTCGATAGCGCCGACCTCTTCAGCACGAAGTGTGAACCCCAGAGCGGCATCTGGAAAGGCCCTGGTCACTTGCGTCCTCGCATGACGACCCAGGCCACGAGGCCGACCACGACGACCAGCAGAACAGGTCCCCAGTAGCCGCCGTAGCCGCCCATCCAGCCAGCACCACCCATGCCGCCGTTCATCATGGTTCCACCCTGTGCCAAAGCCACACCGCTGAGGCCCAGGGGCAGAGTCCTACAGCACCTGGTCAGCGAGCTCTGCATAGGGACTCCTGATGAAAACGGTGAACCCGGGAAGACCCAGGTGCGTGCACATGAGGCCATCGCCGCGCAAGATCATCGAACCGGCCTTTCGAGGGGACCGTACCGGCACGCGACTTCGAACGCTGTGCTCACTTCACGCCCTGGACGAAATGACTTCAAGGCCGCAGTGGAGAGTTTGAACATATGCCTGGAACTAACGAAGGTCTGTTCGCCAACGAACATGGACGTGAGATGGCGCTGGGCCGCGTGTGCTCCGGGAGTCGAAGCACATGGTTCCATGGGACGCAGCCAAAGCCGAAGTGAATTCGGCCGCCCGCGGTGTGCAGGCGGCCGATGCAGCGGCTGACTAGGGCCATCTTCGCGTACCGGGCGGCAAGCTCTCGATGGTGGACCGGGGCGCGCTGGTCGCGACTTATTGCACCTTGTGCATGTACGGGTGCACCTCGTTGCACAGGCCGCTCTCCTCGCCGGCCACCACGTAGTTGCCGGTGCGCTGCGCGTCAGCCAGCTCGGCATTGACCTGGTCCCGCGTCAGGGTCGATTGGGCTTGCTGGACCGGGTAGCGGTTGGGGAAGACTTCGTTGAGCTTCCGACCGCTTTGGCCGACCACCATGTCGCCGGTGCGCTGAGCTTCAGCGAGTTCGGCCTTGACCTGCTCCCGCGTGAGGGTGGACTGGGCCTGTTTCGCCGCGTACTGACCGGGGTAAAGCTCGTTGAGCTTGAGACCGGTCTGGCTGTCCATGATGTCGCCACTGCGGACGGCTGCCGCAAGGTCTGCTTGAACCTGTTCGCGGGTGACTTCGGCGAAGGCCGGACTGGCGACGAACATGGCGGAAGCGATGATGAGGGCGGTGGCTGCAAACGGGGTCTTCATGATGAGTCCTTTCGGGGTTGCTTGATCAGGTCCGGGCAACAGGAAGCATGTGTTCCCTTGCCCTGCGTGAGTCGCTATGTCGCGACGTGAAGCAACTGTAGAAAGCACGGTCCGTCCAGAGCATGGCAGCAACATGACAGTTTCGTCACCTGGGATCTCTGAAGTTGTTCCCCTAACCGACCCGCGTGGCCGCGGCCAGCGAGAGGGTCATGCCGCGCCTCGCCCCGACCCGGCGTCGCGCTCGGCGCTGCACGAAGATCCAGCCGCAGCAACGGGTTGGACGACTGCTTCTATTGCCGCTACTTGCAGTGTCCACAACAAGACCCACGCCCCGGTGCGGCAGCTTCGCTCGGGCCCGCCTCGACCGACACTGGCGTGTAGCCAGCGTCCTTAATGGCTTCCGCCAGTTCCTCAGCGTCCGCCGACACAGGCTCCACCCGCACATGGTGGGTGGCCAGGTCAATCTGAACCTTGGCGTCCTTGTCGGTGGCCTTCAGCGCCTTGGTGATGGTGCTGACGCAGTGG
>Ga0209480_10001250_pt1 | contig 18743 bp, 13 predicted proteins | sample JI61114C2DNA_FD_187501 | JGI IMG/M metagenome (GOLD analysis project Ga0209480, IMG submission 187501) | Wastewater effluent complex algal communities from Wisconsin, to seasonally profile nutrient transformation and Carbon sequestration -... | ecosystem: Engineered > WWTP > Effluent > Algae... | reverse complement strand
GTGCGTAGGGGTTGTCTGGGGTTGATTGCACTTGCCCATCGGGTTGGAACTGCACAGATTTATCAAATGGATCATTGGCCCTTGCAATCAAGAATGGGCTATACCGAGTGGGTAAAAAGTTCAAGAGATTTTTTACACCACCATACAATTCAAATCCATGCCAATAATGAAAAGTAAACTGTACATTTTGCAAACTATACCAGGGGGAGTAAGGCTGCCGTGGATCGAGCGGGCCTAACAATGGCAAACGCATGGGGCTGTAAACATTGCCTGTATAATCAATGTCTAAGTGAATAGAAGGTATGCGATAAGACAAAGACCAAGTACCAGAAAAACGCTCTGTTAAAATTTGCTGTTCTTTTTGTTGGTTATTGTGCAAAGCAACATCCATATAAGTTGCACCAATATTTAATTTGATTCCATTGTTCAATGCAATATCTGCATTGGCAGAAACACCTTTACTTATGGCATGACCATTTAAGTTGGAGTAAATAATTTGATTGGGATCTGTTTCAAAATCACCTACAATTCGATTGTTAAAATAAGTGTAGAACGCACTAAAATCAAGAGTTGTAGCAGCTGAACCCTTTCCATAGATTTTATGGATATAATTCAAATTGATATTGAAGGATTGTTCAGGTTTAAGTTGTTCCGTTAATACTACTTTTCTAGCACCCGATAATGCCGCATGGTCTTCTGTAAATAAATTCACTACTCTAAATCCGGTTCCTATATTCAAACGAAGGAACTGTTGATTGTTAATGGTATACTTATAAGCGATGCGTGGCGTGAAAATATTTCCATGCGCCGAATTATAATCGTAGCGAAGTCCTACTAATAATTTGTGTTGTTGATTAAAACTAATTTCATCTTGTGCAAAAATGCCAGGCAAAATAATTCGCTGTGGGGCTGTTCCCATTTTTGCGCGATCAATTGATCCTGTTGCAGGGGTATTGTCGTTGTAATAGGTATATCGCAATGCAGTACCCAATAAAAAATCGTGTTTGCCAATTGTTTTGTCCCATACCATTTGTGCAAAGCCTACTTGTTGTTTAGCCATGTATAATGTATTGCCATACATGCTGTTTTGATGATGGTGATTCAACGAAAAGGCAAGACTAATTTTTTCAGCAGTGGGTAACTGATAATTGCCTAATAATTCAACACGGTTGGTATAAATACTTTCTCCATAAACAGAATCTGTTCCTCTGAAACCCTTGTTCCAATTCATTTGTCCGCCCCAACGATCTTCATAAAAATATCTAGCCGCGAGATTCAAGGTTTTGTTTTGCTTTTGTTGAATAGACCATTTTTGAAAAACAGAAACGCGTTGCTGCAAAGTCAAATCGGTAAATCCATCTTTATTGTTATCGATGGGATTGCTGTAATTGAAATAATTAATGCCCGTTAACACGGTGGCTTTGCTCCCCACATTAGTGGTAAAACCTAAGTCTGTATTGAGTTCACCCCAGGTAGTTGCCATCATATCTGCGGAAATATGAGGAGCGGTTCCTGTCTTTTTAGTGATCACATTAATTAATCCGCCAATGGCTTCACTCCCATACAAAGTAGATGCTGGTCCTTTTACAATTTCAATTCTTTCAACCATGGAAGCAGGTATACCGGATAAACCATAAACGGTAGATAAACTACTAACTATGGGCATTCCATCAATTAACACCATGGTATAAGCACCAGGTAGTCCATTGATTCTGATTTCACCTGTATTACAAATATTGCAATTGCTTTGCGGCCTTACCCCATTCACATGGAGTAGTCCCTCAAAAATATGAAAGGCTGGATTTTTCTTTAAAAAAGCAGCTGAATACACTTCAACTGGAACTGGACTTTCTACACGTTTTACTTCTTTTAAAGTGCCTGTTACCACTACTTCTGCCAGCTCTGCTTGCATGGGTTTAAGTAAGCGAGAAGTATCAGCAGGAAGCTGCGCAAATAAGCTATAGCCACTGCCCAATATCAATCCTATAAACAATATGAATGTTGAAAATTTCATCTTTCTGAGGGTAAAAGTATATTTGTTAGACGAGCCTAACAAATTTTATTTAGATTTTCACTTATTTTTAGGGCATGCAAGTACTTTCTTATACGGAGGAAAATTACCTAAAAGGCATTTTTAAGCTAACCATTGAAATGGACGATAAACCCGAAGCAGGTACCAATGAAATTGCAACCCACTTAGGCGTAAAGCCCGCTACGGTAAACGATATGCTGAAGAAACTGAAGGATAAAAAGCTTATTCATTACGAACGATATGGTAAATCTTCTTTAACCAAAGAGGGTAAAAAAAGAGCTATTGAGATTGTAAGAAAGCACCGATTATGGGAAACTTTTTTACACGAGAAGTTAGCATTTAATTGGGATGAAGTACATGAAGTAGCAGAACAATTAGAACATATTCAAAGCAAAAAATTGATTGATAAGCTAGACCAATTCTTAAATTATCCCTCTACTGATCCGCATGGAGATCTTATTCCTAATGCAAAGGGCGAGCTCAGTATTCTTCCCCGTAAAACCTTAATAGAAGAATTAGTAGGGCATCAATGTAAAATGGTAGGTGTAAAAGATAATTCAGCAGAATTCTTAAAATACGTAGATCAATTAGGCCTATCTATTAACCAACCCATCAAGGTAAAAGCAAAACAGGCTTACGATAATCAAATTGATATTGAAGTAAATGGCAAGAAGCACAGTATCAGCCCCAAGTTTGCCGAGCAGATCATTATTGTATGCCCAACTTGTAATAAAAAATAAATAAAGAAAACCTTAATCGATATTTACTTCGCCCTGTTTCATTTTATTCAATACTGTTTCGAATGCTGCAGTAGAAAAACGCATAGTAGATCTTAGTTTAATGGCTTTTTCTTCCCAATTAATGGCTTCCACTTTATTGCCTGTTCTATATAGTAACCTTGCATAAGTATCTATCAATTCTGCTGATTCATAAAACTCTAATCCTCGTTTAGCTAATAATAAGGCCTTACTCAAGTATGCAGCATTTTTAGAAAAAGTATATACATCCCATGCGCCTTCATTCAACGCATTGGCATAAAATTGTCCTCGGGGTGTAAATTGTATCATATTACGTTGTACGCCTTGAACAGGAGCGGGTTTACTTAACTTAATACGAATGCTATCGGGAATTTGAGCAAAAATTTCAGGGGGAATTCCCGAACCAGTAGTTTTGAGCAACTTTAGTTGCGTCAATGAATCTTCTTTGCGAATATCTTCAGGCTTTATATTCATATAGTAACGTTCATAAAAAGAAAATACATTACGCATATAATTAACTGTATCATTAACGCCTTTATAATAGGTAAGCATTAGCTGCATATTGGCTTTAGGCCCTTCTTCAGGCTTATCGGTAGTATAAGTAGTTTGCCTAAATGCAGCAACTTGATACGCAAAAGGGAGGTTTTTATCTTCAATTGCTTTATTGATAGACTTAAAGGTAATTCTACTATTAATGACCTGACGTTCTCTCAAAGGCATATTATACCAAGCTATCATGTAATTATCTTTTTGCTTTTCTACAAATTTTTGTGCTGTAGAACCAACAATAGGTGCGCATCTCAAAACATATTGAAGAAAAGAAATAGCAGTTGCTGAATCATCAGGTGCTTTTTGTGTGAGTTCGTCAATAAGATCGGGATGAGGTTCAAATCCAATCTTTAATACTTTGTCTACAAGCTTACGAATCACTACAAAATCACCAACTTTGTTATAGTAATTTTGTTTCAATTCTTTAAACGAACCAGTATTTGCACGCATTTCTGCAATAGCACGTTGAATACCTTGAATATAGGGATATGCCAATGTAGAGCTTGAAGGTAATATTTGTAAAATGTTCAACTGTGCATCAAACCAAATAATACCAAAAAAATCTTTAGGTACTGTATAAATAGAATTTGCTACATTCAACTCAACAGGAAAACGAGGTTGACGTATTAAAATACAATTGCTATCTATACTTTTCTTTGCAGCCACCAATCCTGCTTCGGCAACGTCATTACACTGAACACATTTTTCCGATGTAATTACCAGCATTACTAATTTATTTTCCTTATCAGCTTTTTTAGCAGCTTCTTCTAAAGTAAGTGTTGAAAAATGAGGCTGTGCAAATACACCAACTGAGCATAATGCCAAAAGGATAAAGAAATAAGACTTTAACATAGATTGGTTATTGGAACATAAATATAAGAATCAATAATCAATTTCTAATCGCAACTTATCGCGTAGTTCTCGTACCAAAGGATACTGCTCAGCAATGCGTTCAAATTTTTGTTTGCTGTTTAAACGCATATGCAATGGCACGTCTTCCCTCTCTCCTTCTTCTACTAAGATGGTAAAATTAATGGCTCTGTTATTGAACTGTGTTTGTAATTGGTCGATCAAAACCATTTTTTCACTCTCAATAAATTTCTGTGCAGTAACAGCAGAAACTCGAACGGTAAAATGAATATCACTTTCTATTTCAAGGCTGGCAATTCTAAATGTGCCAACTGCAGAATGTTTTAATTGTTGTTCCAATTGAACAATATACGCATCCCAAAAAGCACGAAGACTTTCCTCGGTTAAAGGCATGGCTTCTTTCACTTCTTCAATGTCATAATTACTACCCGCTTTCTCTTTTAGTGCTTCTAATAAAGATTTCTTTGGCCCAGTTTTAATTGTGCCAACGGGAGCAGGCGCTGCGCTGCCTCGCACGGGTTCTGTGCTGCTTGGGTTTGTTTGCGCAACAAATAATTTTGCACCAGCTGAAGTATTTGCATTACCGGGTTCCGCATTTATAGTTGGCTGCGATGCATTGCTAGCAGGCTTCACATCAGGTTGCCTAGAAGATGCTGGCGGAGCAGGTGGTGCCAGCGACTGAATCAATTTGGTTTTAAAGGCAATGGGTCCGTCAACTCGTTTTTTTTTAATTACCCCGCCTTTATCGGAAGTAAGTTCAATGGCTTGTTGCAAGAAGCTCAACTTTATTAAGGCAAGCTCAACATGCAAACGCTTGTTGCGGGCCATTTTATAATTAACTTCTGTATCGTTTAAAATATTTAATGCACTCACTAAATAACTCAATGAAGTTTGCCCAGCCACTTGAACATATTTAGGTTGCATTCCTTCTACCACTTCTAATAAAGAAGCAGATTTAGCGTCTTTACAAACCAAGAGATTCCGAATAAATTCAGCAAAGCCATTCAATACCAAATCACCTTCAAATCCTTTGCGGTTAATTTGATCAAACAGCAGCATCGCTCCTGCCATATCCTGCTTTTGCATGCAATCTAGCAGTTGAAAAAAATAATCTTCGTCTAGAATATTTAAATGCTCAAGTGTATTTTGATAAGTGACTGTTCCGTTCGTAAAGCTTACAATCTTATCTAAAATACTCAGTGAGTCTCGCATACAGCCCTCACTTTTTTGCGCAATCACTTGCAAGGCTGCTTTCTCTGCATTAATCTTTTCTTTGTCTACAATTTCTTGTAAGTGCTCTACCGTATCGTTGTTGGTAATTCTTTTGAAATCAAAAATTTGACACCTACTTAAAATGGTCGGTAAAATTTTATGTTTCTCTGTAGTTGCTAAAATAAAAATGGCATAAGGAGGTGGCTCTTCCAATGTTTTCAAAAATGCATTGAACGCACTTGAGCTAAGCATATGAACCTCATCTACAATATATACTTTGTATTTTCCAGCTTGTGGAGCAAAACGCACTTGCTCTACTAGTGCGCGAATATCATCCACCGAGTTATTACTAGCCGCATCCAACTCATGAATATTCATGGATGTACCTGCATCAAAAGACACACAACTATTACAAGTATTACAAGCCTCACCCTCTGCAGTTTGATTGGTACAGTTAATGGTTTTTGCCAAAATACGGGCACAAGTAGTTTTACCCACCCCTCTTGGTCCACAAAACAAAAATGCATGCGCTAATTGGTTGTTGCGAATGGCATTCTTTAGCGTAGTGGTAATATGTTGTTGCCCCACCACTGTATTAAAGTTTTGGGGACGATACTTGCGTGCTGATACAATGAAATTATCCATAGAAATTGCTGCAATATAACTTATTTATAATCCATCTCGGGATGCCTTTCAAAAGGAATTTTTTCGTTGAATATATAACGGAAAGTAACCATTCTTCTACTCTGCATACCCCCTAGGCTTTTGTAAATATTCACCATTTTAGGGTTCCAATCTCCAGCCCAACCCATTTCGTATTGTTCGTACCAACCCTTCCCCTTTATAAAGCGGTCTACTGCGTAAATAAGATAACTGTCCACTCCCAATGCTTGGTACTTAGGTACTACCCCAAAAGCCAATCCAGTTAATCGCTTATTGGTTCCCCTCCATTTCATCCATAACAGTTGCAATTTTTGCAAGAGCCCGAGTTGCCCATTAAAATGTTTAAAATATTGGTTGAGGTCTGGAATATTAATAAACATGGCAATGGGATCTTCTTTGTAATAAGCAAACCATACCATTCGTTCATCCATAATGGGTTTCATTTTTTTGAAAAGCTTTTCCACTTGCTCTTTGGTAATTTCTTTTGCTTCCCCGTGTTGCGCCCAAGCTGCATTATACACGGTAGCAAAATCTCCTGCGTATTTACTTAACTGACTCAATTTTACATGCCTGGCTGAGTAACCTGGTTTTGAATTAAACTTAGCGTATCGTTCAGGGAATTTCTCCGGTAGTGGATCTTCTACATTTAAATAATAATAATATTGGTTATAATAATTCTTAAACCCATACCCCTCAAATAAAGCCTGGTAGTAGGATGGATTAAAAGACATTCCATACATGGGCTCTTTGTCAAAACCCTCTACCATTAAGCCCCACCATTTATCTCGATCCCCAAAATTAATTGGACCATCCATGGCTTCCACACCCATTGAAAACAACCATTCCTTGGCCGTATCAAATATTAAATTGGCAGTAGCTTGATCGTTGATGCAATCAAAAAATCCAACTCCGCCCGTTTTAAAATCAGTGCCTTTATTAATGTATTTATCGTTGGTGAAAGCTGCAATTCTACCAACCAACAGGCCATCATCGGTATAGGCAACCCAACGTTTGGCTTGCCCCCATTTAAAATTTTTATTCTTAACAGGATCAAAAACCTCATTTACTTCATTGTCTAAAGCACGGATATAACAAGGATTTGCTGCATTCATGATAGCATTAACTGCTAAAAAATCCTTGACTTGTTCTGCATCTTTTACTTCTACTATTTGCATATCCTACTCTTTACTTTTGAAATAATTTTTCAGCCATTTTTTGATCGTGCTTATAAATATCTCTTCTAAAATGCAACTCTCCTGATTGATCTACCCATGCAGTAAAATACACCAGGAAGACGGGAATTTTCTTTTTTAAAGTAACCCATTTTTCTTTTTCTAAATACATTAAACTATCAATAGCTGCACTTGTATAATTAGGCTGATCACGCAATAAAAATTCAGCAAATTTTTTAGGCTCAGCAATTCGTATACAACCATGACTTAACCCTCGATTGGTTTGTGTAAACAAATTTCTGTTGGGCGTATCATGTAAGTAAATACTGAAATTGTTGGGGAATAAAAACTTAACTCTACCCAAAGCATTATTAGCACCCGGCTTTTGCCTGATTTGTGGAAGCCCACCAATGTATTGGGTTATTTCCATATTGTGTTTCGCTATATAACCAGGGTTTCTTCTGATAGCAGGTAAAATTTCGTTGCGAACAATACTTTCAGGTACATTCCAATAAGGACTGAAAACAACGTATTGCAAATTGCCATTGAAAATGACGGTATTATTTGCAGACGAACCCACAATTACATTCATTTGTAAAGCAATTTTTCCTTGCTCAAAAACACGTAACCTGAATTCTGGAATATTCACTAAAACAAAAGTGCTGTCTTGTTGTGGAGGCATCCACCTTGCCCTTTCCATGTTAATGAGTAACTGCTCTATTCTTTTTTTGAGTGGAATATTTAAATCGGCAATGACTTTATTTCCAATCACACCATCTACATCAATACCATGACGTTCCTGAAACTTTTTAATAGCCAATACCATGCTGGTATCAAATATATTGTTGTTGGTGAGGGTATCCGATTGTAAAAAAGTCAACCGCTTTTTTATTCGTCCAATTAGTTCACTACTGTCTCCACTTCTCAACGATTTTTTTACAGCAGGCAAAGAATCAAGTACTTCTTTTTTTTGCAGATCCAGTAAACGATACAACCATTGCTCCATTCTAGGATACTGCAAACTAACTGGCGCGTAATTGATTGGGGTGCCTGATTTTTTCTCAATTACAGAATCTAGCAGTGCGTGCAGATTTACTTTTTTTCGAGGAATATACCAACCCAAATCGGCTAGATTAATATCAGCACCTTTGTACACTTTGGCTGCATACTTAAAAAATTGACCAGTAAAAAGTAGCTCTGTATTTAATACATCTTTATTTTCCTTAATAGCGTTTGCAGGTTTATTGGCGTAGACATTATATAAGTCGTGAAAGCTTTTATTGAAAAGGCTGCTATCAGTTAAACGCGTAATATGATCGTTTTGCAAATTGTAGAAATGGTGTGCTTGTTCGGACAAACCGGTAGAATCGAACCAAGCATATTCAAAATTTCGATCAGTATAAAAATCAATCATTTGATCTTCAAATTCTTTTACCCAACTATTGGCCGAAATAAATTGCAGTAAAGAAACACTGTCTAAAAAAAGGGGATTGTAAGAAGTAGCAACAGTAATAGAAGGGTCTCTGATTACTTTTTTCTTTGCAGAACCCCATCTACAAGAAAAAGAAAGCAATATCAAAAAGCCTAAAAAACATACCAACGGATTGCGCATGCTGCTAAGGTACAAATTGTATAATGATTATCTATGTTGTAAAAGAACAGCAGCAGCTATTCCAGCTGTCTCAGTTCTGAGTCGAGTGTTTCCTAAACTAATCATGGTAGCCCCGGCTTGAGCGGCCATTTCAATTTCCCTTGGGGTAAAATCCCCCTCTGGACCAATGAGTAACAAAGTATTTACAGACTGGTCAATCGATTGAATGGCTTTTTTCTCGCCAGGCTCACAATGTGCTAAAAGTAGTTGGCCATTCAGTGGTTGTTGAATCAGCTGTTTAAACTGTATAGGGTCGTGTAATATAGGCTTATAGGTTTGTTGACTTTGCAACATAGCCGATACCAAAATTTGTTCCCAACGTTCTTTTTTAAAATGGGTTCGTTCTGTTCTTTCTGCAATTAAGGGATAAAATCCTGTGATTCCAATCTCTGTAGCTTTCTCTAGAAACCACTCCATTCGAGCTGCATTTTTTACAAAAGAAATAGCAATACTGTTTTGAGGATTGGGTGAAGGCATTTGTTCAAAAGCAGACAATTGAACTACTGTCTTTTTTTTATCAGCAGCAACTATTTCACCTAAACATTTTAAACCAAGACCGTTGGTTAATGCAATGATAGATCCTGTTTTCATTCTCAAAACAATACTACAATGCTTACTAGATTCTTCAGAAAGTGTAAACAAACCTGGTGTTGCAGGCAACTGGGCTTCGTAAAAAAAAGGAATAGACATATGGATTTTACTAGAAGGGTTGATCGTTGTCTATGCCTTCATCAAAATCAGTGGTGTTATTCATCTTACTTCCTTTTTGAATAAAGAAAGCTGTTTCTCCATTTCCCTGAGAAGCAGAAGATGGGCCCACCGATTTCCAATTATTAGGACCAGTTTCGGCATCCATATCTTCAAATTTCTGGATATCTAATTTCGCACGCAGTTTAATGGTTTCTAAAGAACCATTTCTGTGCTTTGCAATACGAATATGGGTTTCACCAGTAATGCTCTCGCCCATTTCATTGTTGTTTACTTCATAGTAGTCAGGACGGTAAATAAACATTACCATGTCGGCATCTTGTTCAATGGCTCCAGATTCACGAAGGTCACTCAATTGAGGCATTTTACTTTCCTTTCTGGTTTCCACCGCACGACTCAACTGACTTAGTGCAATAATAGGAACTTTCAATTCCTTAGCCAATGATTTCAAGTTACGAGAGATATTACTGATTTCTTGTTCACGATTTCCACCTCTATCATTGCTGCCACTCATCAATTGCAAATAGTCGATGATGATAATGCCCACATTGTGCTTATTCACCATTCTACGGGCTTTCGCACGAAACTCGAAAATATTTAATGCCGCCGTATCGTCAATGTACAAAGGGGCATTTTCTAATTTTTTAATCCCCTTGCTATGCAATTGTTGGTATTCGTAGTCTTCTAATTTACCGCGACTAATTTTTTCCATTTTAATTTCACTCTCCGCACTTAGAATACGCTGCACCAATTGAGCAGCACTCATTTCAAGAGAGAAGAAACCCACTCCAACAGGTTTGGTAGGATGTAAAGCCGCATTGCGAGCGAGGTTCAGGGCAAAAGCCGTTTTACCCACTGATGGACGTGCAGCCAAAATAATTAAATCGGTAGGCTGCCAACCATAGGTTACTCTATCAAGAGAAGCAAAGCCACTTGGTACGCCAGATATCTCATCTGTTTTTGTTCTTAGTTCATCAATACGTGTGATGGCTTCAATTAAAACACCTCCAATATCTTCAAAATTTTTCTTCAAATAATTGTTGGTAATATTGAACATCTTGGTTTCAGATTCATCCAATAAATCAAAAACATCGGTTCCTTCTTCATAAGCATCTCCAATAATTTCGCCGCTAATTTTAATTAACTCGCGTTGAATAAATTTTTGTAGTACTATACGAGCATGTGCATCAATATTGGCAGTAGACACCACCGAGTTGGTAAGCTTGGTAACAAAATAAGGACCACCAATTAAATCTAATTTTTCCTGCATTTTCAATTCTTCCACCACGGTCAAAATATCTATCGGAATAGATTTTTGTTGCAGGCTTTGCATAGCCAAGAAAATATATTGATGCGCGTCAACATAAAAACACTCGGGTTTAATAATTTCCGAAACGGTATCAAATGCACTTTTCTCTAACATCAACGCACCCAAAATAGCTTCCTCTAGTTCCTTTGCTTGAGGAGGCACTTTGCCATATACCATTGTGCTTAAATCTATCGCTGGTTTTCTTCTTTTTCTGTCTTTATTTAAACTAGTAATCTCCATGCTCAGTTTTGCTTATACTTTTAAAAACTCCAAATGATTTCCCCCAACCCATGTTACCGAATTGTTAACAGATTAGTAAGGGGGAGCGAATATAATGGTATGGAATTGGTACTGGAAATTTTTTTCGGCTCTATTTATTCCACAGCTAATTCCCTGCTTATCCACAGCAATTATGCGTCTATTCACACAAAGTACTAAGCTTATCCCCCATTTTCAAAAGTTTTCCTCTATTATTTGGAGAAATTAACATTCCCTGGTTAACAAAGAAAATTCAGAAAAATAGGGCTGGTTTCAAGGGAATGAACTAAGTATAAAGACAAATGGCTAAAACTTAGTCTACCTTTATAACCTATGATACAAGCATACAATTACGATACAGTAAGTGAAGCCTTAAACGACTTAGCAAAGCGCGGATATACGCACGACTTTAATATCCACGAAGAAGCAGACTGTTTAATATGCGCCAATACAATGACACAGCTATCTCCCGAAGAGTTTGAAATTGTAGAAACCTATCGTTTTGAGGGAGATACCGATCCTGCAGATGAAATGATTGTATTTGCCATTTCTTCCATCAAGCACAACTTGAAAGGGATCTTGTTAAATGCCTATGGTATCTATGCAGATTCGGCTACTTCTAAAATTGTAGCTAAGCTAGAAAAAAATGCATCCCCAGTAAAACCAATTAAGCGTGCTGAATATTTAAAAAAATTAAGCCGTGAACACCACCATGGATTACTACTGGCCTGGAAAATAAAGACAGGGTTTTCTAAAAAAATACCAGCTGAACGTATAAAAAAATATACGGATTGGTTTTATTCAGCACATTTGAAACCACATTTTCAAGAGGAAGAAAAGTACGTATTTCCCATATTAGGTAATGACAATATTTTAATACAAAAAGCAGTTCAAGAACATCAACAACTTGCTCAACTTTTTAACGAAACAGATAATTTAGAAATGGCATTAAAACAAATAGCCATTGATTTGGTAAACCATATTCGATTTGAAGAGCGGATTCTTTTTAATCAGATTCAAGCAAAAGCAACACCAGAAGAAATTACCATGATAGAAGCATTACAAACGAGTGAATCCTTTATTGACAATACAACCGATCCATTTTGGAACTAAATACAAGAAAGAAAATCATTGTTGTGGGGGGTGGTTTTGCAGGAGTACAACTCATTAAAAATTTAGATAAGAAGCTATTTGATATATTATTAATTGATAAAATTAATCACCATCAATTTCAACCACTATTTTATCAGGTAGCAGCTTCTCAGTTAGAACCAGCAAGCATTTCCTTCCCTTTAAGAAATATTTTTAAATACAAGAAAAACCTTCAAATCCGTTTAGCAGAACTACTTTCAATAAATAGTTCAGCTAATACAATTGAAACTTCAACTGGGGTATTCCATTATGATTTTTTAGTACTTGCAGTTGGCTGTACCACCAACTTTTTCGGGAACGAAACAATAAGGCAACACAGTTTTACTTTGAAAACAACAAATGATGCAATAGAAATTCGAAATCATATCCTTCAAACCTTCGAAGACATTATTTCTGCAGAAGAAAAAGACAAAGCTGCTTTATTAAATTTAACCATTGTAGGTGCAGGACCCACAGGCGTTGAATTAGCTGGAGCATTTGCAGAAATTAAAAAAGATATTTTACCCAAAGATTATCCTGGAATCAACTTTGCTCAATTCAATATCAACTTAATTGAAGGCAGTAAGGATACTTTAAATAGCATGAGTGAGCTTGCGAAAAAGACTTCTAGAAAATACCTAGAAGAAATGGGGGTTCACATCATCACAGAAACGTTTGTCAAAAATTATGATGGCCTTACACTCGAATTAAATAATGGGAATACCATACAATCAAAAACAGTTATTTGGGCAGCAGGGGTAATTGGTAACAAAATAGATGGATTGTCCACAACCGTAATGAAACAAGGGAATAGAATAACAGTTAATAGAAACAACTTAGTAGCAGAAACCCAAAATATTTACGCAATTGGAGATATTGCTTTAATGGAGACGCCTAAGTACCCGAAGGGCCATCCACAACTAGCCAATGTGGCTATTAATCAAGCAAAGAACTTGGCAAGAAATCTGAAGCGCCAAGAGAATAATATTCTTCAAAAAGAATTTGAGTATACCGACCTCGGATCTATGGCCACCATTGGTCGGAACAAAGCAGTAGTAGATTTACCCTTTTACCATTTCAAAGGATATTTTGCTTGGTTAGTTTGGATGTTCTTACACTTGATGCTCATTTTAAGCGTAAGAAACAAACTCATCATTTTTATTAATTGGGTTTGGGCTTATTTTACCAAAGACACATCCCTTAGGTTGATTTTAAATCAAAAAAAATAACGGAGCAAGCTTCTTATTCTTTTCTCTTTTGGTGAATGGTAAACTGCGGAGTTAGTGGATACACATTGATTAATTGAAGCGATTTAACCATATGCAAAGTGCCATTTTTATACTTTAAAAAATGAGGCGTTTTTAAGTGCAATTCATACGCAGCTTTACTAGCATATACTTCTAAAATGGTAAAATGAGTAGGACGTAAAACTTCAGCCATTGGATAAATGGTGAGCACCCCGGGTTCTTTTTTTAGTGCTTGCTCCACACCTTCTTTTAAAAAAGATTTGTACTCAGTTAAATAAGCAGAATCAATTTCTAATACTGCCAATCTAGTAATGGTTTCTTTGGATTGAGCATTTGTATTTTGATGAGCTAGTAACATAATAAAAACCAAGAGGATTGATTTAAAAAAGGCGTTTACCTGCTTCATTTTGAAATGATTGATGATTTTGCAAAAATCGTACATAAAGCCCAATCTCGCTCACTTACGCCGAATACCTTAAATTCGCATTTTTAACCATCGTCGCTTTATTATGACTATCAGTTACAATTGGCTTTGTGAATATTTACCGGATGCAATAGAACCCGCTCAATTGTCTAAAATCCTTACTTCTATTGGTTTAGAAGTAGAGAGTTTAGAACAATACGAGAAAATTAAGGGCGGATTAGCGGGCGTGGTAATTGGAGAGGTATTGACTTGTGAGCAGCACCCTAACGCAGATAAACTAAAATTGACCACTATTAATATTGGTAAAGAAGCTCCATTGAAAGTAGTTTGTGGCGCAGCCAATGTAGCAGCATTGCAAAAAGTAGCTGTAGCAACAGTGGGGGCAACCATCTATCCAATGACAGGGGAGCCCATGACTATGAAAGCCGCTAAAATCAGGGGCGAAGAAAGTCAAGGGATGATTTGCGCAGAAGATGAGCTGGGACTGGGTTATAGCCACGATGGCATCATGGTATTACCGAACCACCTAACACCAGGAACCCCTGCTGCAGAATACTTTAAACCTTATTCGGATTATATATTTGAAATTGGGCTTACCCCCAATAGAATGGATGCCATGAGTCATTTAGGCGTTGCACGTGATGTGGCCGCTTATTTAACACATCATCAAAAAGAAACCCGCGTTAAACAACCTTATGCCAATGGTTTTAAGGCAGACAACAACGATGCTCCAATAAAAGTAACCGTAGAAAATTCCACCGATTGTCCTAGGTATGCAGGAGTAACCATATCCGGTGTTACTGTAGCCCCTTCTCCAGAATGGCTGGTGAATAAGTTGACGGCTATTGGGGTTAGAAGCATCAATAATATTGTAGACGTTACCAATTATATTTTGCACGAAACCGGCCAGCCCTTACATGCATTCGATTTGAAAGCCGTTACAGGTAATGAAATCATTGTAAAAAATGTAGTAACAGGTACTAAATTCACTACCCTAGACGACAAAGAAAGAAGCTTGCATGCAGAAGACCTGATGATTTGCAATGCCAATGAAAGCATGTGTATTGCCGGTGTTTTTGGTGGAAGCAAAAGTGGTGTAAACAATGAAACCACTGCTATCTTTTTAGAAAGCGCTTGTTTTCATTCCACTACCATTCGTAAAACTTCTATGCGTCATGGATTAAGAACCGATGCAGCCACTCGTTTTGAAAAGGGGATTGATATTTCTAATACAGCGAATGTACTCAAGCGTGCAGCGCTCTTAATTAAAGAAGTAGCAGGCGGAACCATATCATGCGATTTAATTGATATGTACCCGAATCCTAAACCAAAGACCACGGTAACCATAAAGAATCACTACCTAAAAAAATTGAGTGGAAAGAATTATCATGCCGATAAAGTGAAGCGAATTTTAACTTCATTGGGTTTTGAAATAGCCAAAGAGGGATTAGACGAGCTCATGGTAGAAGTACCTTACAGCAAGCCAGACATCAGCATTCCAGCGGATTTAGTAGAAGAAATTTTACGCATTGATGGGCTAGACAATGTAGAAATACCTACCATGATCAGCATCAGCCCATCAGTTGAAAAACTGGGTATCAAAGAAAATCTCAGAGAAAAAATTGCTTTGTTTTTAGTAGGCAAAGGGTTTACAGAAATACTGACCAACTCTATTACCAATAGTAAATATTTTGACGAAGCCACTGCGGCCAATAGCGTTAAAATGATGAATAATTTAAGCGCTGAATTAGACGTGATGCGCCCTTCTATGTTAGAGAGTGGGCTTGAAACCATTGCTTATAATGTGAATAGAAGAAATACCAATTTGCAATTGTTTGAATTTGGTAAAACCTATTTGGTAGACGGAGAAGGATTTAAAGAAGAAGAACATTTTTGCATTTTTGCTACCGGCAATATTGCAGAACAAGGATGGAGAAATAAAACAACCCCCATTGATTTTTATGCAATGAAGGGATTGGCAACTGCTGTATTACAGTGGTGTGGCTTGCAAAATATTAGCTTAGAAGAATCGGCGGAAACCACTGATACAGTTAGTATTTACGCCAACAAGCAGTTATTAGGGACTTTGCAAATGGTAGGCAAAAACAAATTGAATCAATTTGATTTAAAGCAGCCTGTATTTATGCTTGACTTTCCTTTTAGCAACTTGGTAAAAGCCGTGCAAAAAATAAAAGTGGTGTACAAAGAAGTCAACAAATTTCCAGCTGTACAAAGAGACTTAGCATTGGTGGTAAACAAACAAACCCGTTACGAGCAAATTGAAAAAGCAGTGCAAGGGCTTAAAATAAATAAGCTTCAACAGATGAATTTGTTTGATGTGTTCGAGAGTGATAAATTGGGTGCCGACAAAAAATCAATGGCAGTTAATTTCACTTTTTCCGACGATACCAAAACATTAACTGATAATGAGATTGATGCAATGATGAATAAATTGATCAAATGTTTTGAGAAGGAAATAAATGCTGAAATAAGAAAATAACGCCTAATTTTCTACTATGGCTGTATTGAATGAACATATTACTGAATTGCAAGAAAAATTGCAAGTACTGTTGAAAGCCTATCGACAAGTTCAAAAAGAGAACCAGCGACTAGAAAAAGAGTTGAATAGCGTTCAACAGTTGCAATTAAGCAATACTGCTGCTTTGAGCGTATTAGAACAAAAATTAGCAGCGGCTAGAATGAGTTCAGGAAGCTGGGATCCCGAAGAAAAAATCAAATTGCAAAAACAAATTGATACCTATCTTAAAGAAATAGATAAATGCCTGGCGTTGCTGCACGCTTAATACCATGTCTGAATTAATACCTGTAAATATTGTTGTTGCCGACCGGAACTACCGATTAAAAATTGAATCGTCAGACGAAGAAATGGTGCGCAAGACTGCCCAAACCATCAACGAAAAAATAGCCGAATTCAAAGCCAATTTCGCGGGCAAAGACACCCAAGACTATTTGGCCATGGTATTGCTTTGGTTTGCTACTGAGCAAAAAGACAATGCAAAACTGGCTTTACTGGCCGATGAAACCGCCAAACAATTGAAAGAACTGGCCCAATCCATCGATAAAGCATTGGAAGAGAATAGCTAATTTATTGCTGTACTCAAAAATCTCCTATCTTCTTGTTATCTTCGTAGCAAGTCAATTACTTATTATATATAAATGAGATTTGATCTGTTAAATAGAATTGTGAACGTTTTAAACCCTTGCCAAGAACATGGATCCAATAATTATTTCCATCATATCAGCTGTAGTAGCCCTAGTAGCGGGTGTTGTAGCGGGTAAAGTCATTTTTGCAAAAAACACCCAGAAACAAGTTGAAGACGCCGAATTACAGGCACAAACCATTTTAAAAGAAGCTGAACTAAGAGCAGAAACCGTTAAAAAGGAGAAGCAATTAGAAGCCAAAGAAAGGTTTGTACAATTAAAATCGGAGTATGAGCGCGATGTAAATGAGCGCAATCGCAAGATTGGCGAAGTAGAAAATCGCATCAAACAAAAGGAGATTACCATCAATCAAAAGGAAGCCAGCATTGAAAAGCAGGTGAAAGAAAACGACGCCATCAAAGAAAATTTGAACCGTCAGATTGAGTTGGTTAATATCAAAAGAACAGAGTTAGAAAAGCACCAAGAAGAGCATATCCGCCGTTTAGAAAAAGTAGCTGGCTTAACTGCTGAAGACGCTAAAGCACAATTGATTGAAAGCTTAAAGCAAGAAGCCCATACACAGGCATTGGCTTTACAACAAGAAATTATTGAAGACGCCAAGCAAAAAGCCAATAAAGAAGCACGTAAGATTGTTATACAGTCTATTCAACGTACTGCTGCTGAGCATACCATAGAAAATACCGTAACCGTATTCAACTTAGAAACCGACGAAATAAAAGGACAGATTATTGGTAGAGAAGGTCGTAATATCCGTGCCATTGAAGCAGCCACTGGGGTTGATTTAATTGTGGATGATACGCCGGAAGCCATTATCCTCAGCAGTTTTGATCCACTTAGAAGAGAAATTGCCCGCTTGAGTTTACAGCGCTTGGTATCCGATGGACGTATTCACCCTGCTCGTATTGAAGAAGTAGTGGAGAAAACCCGTCGTCAATTAGAAGACCAGGTAATGGAAATTGGAGAGCGCACTGTGATAGAAATGGGCATCCATGGATTACACAAAGAGTTAATTAGAATTGTAGGTAAAATGCGTTTCCGTTCTTCTTACGGCCAAAACCTATTGATGCATAGCCGTGAAACAGCCAATTTATGTGGGATTATGGCTTCCGAGTTAGGCATGAACCCTAAACTGGCTAAAAGAGCGGGCCTATTGCACGATATAGGCAAGGTTCCTGATGAAGAAACCGAATTGAGCCACGCATTATTAGGCGCTAAATTGGCCGAGAAATACGGTGAAAACCCTGCAGTAGTGAACGCTATTGGGGCCCACCATGATGAAATGGAAATGTTGTACGTGATTTCTCCTATTGTTCAGGCTTGTGACGCCATCAGTGGTGCAAGACCGGGTGCTAGAAGGGAAATTATGCAGCAATACCTGCAAAGAATCAAAGATTTAGAGAACCTAGCATTGGCTTACCAAGGGGTAGAGAAAGCGTACGCAATTCAAGCAGGACGTGAGTTACGCGTGATTGTAGAGGCAGATAAAGTAAGCGATGTAGACAGCGATAAACTCAGTTTTGAAATAGCACAAAAAATACAAACAGAAATGACCTATCCAGGTCAAATTAGGGTGACG
>Ga0209480_10001245_pt1 | contig 18776 bp, 17 predicted proteins | sample JI61114C2DNA_FD_187501 | JGI IMG/M metagenome (GOLD analysis project Ga0209480, IMG submission 187501) | Wastewater effluent complex algal communities from Wisconsin, to seasonally profile nutrient transformation and Carbon sequestration -... | ecosystem: Engineered > WWTP > Effluent > Algae... | reverse complement strand
ACGCACGCACCAGGCCTGACACATTCGCGTGGTGGGCGACCTGGACGAGCTGCTGGCCGAACTCGGCCGACTGCGGGCGCAAAACCAGCGCCTGCAGGCCGATGCGGCCGCGCACGCCGCGGCGAACGAGAAGTTTCGCGTGCTCTTCGAGTACTCCTCGGACGCCCACCTGATCTTCGATCAGAACGGCATCATCGACTGCAACAACGCGGCGATCGCGATGCTCCGCTGCACCGACAAGACGCAGGTGCTCGAGCTCCACCCCGCCGAGCTGTCGCCCGAGCGTCAGCCCGACGGTCGCCTCTCGCTCGAGAAGAGCGTCGAGATGGACGCGACCGCCCGTGCGCGCGGCCACCATCGCTTCGAGTGGATGCATCGACGCCTCGACGGCGAGGACTTCCCGGTCGATGTCACGCTGACGCCGGTGCTCCTGTCGAGCGGGCCGGCGCTGCTGGTGGTCTGGCACGAGCTGACGGAGCTCAAGCGCCGCGAGGCCGAGCTCCGCGCGCAGCTCGATCTCATCCGTCGACAGCAGGCGGAGATCTACCGCCTGTCGATGCCGGTCATCGAGGTCTGGAAGGGCGTGTTGATGGTCCCCGTGCTCGGCGCCCTCGACCGCGAGGCCGCCGCGTCGCTCACCACGCCGGTGCTCGCGGCGATCGCCCGCACCGGCGCCCGCGCGATCATCATCGACCTCACCGGCCTCACCGGCGCCGACCTCCCGACCGCGCACCACCTCGCCCGCTTGCTCACCGCGACCCAGCTGCTCGGCGCCGAGGGCATGATCGTCGGCATCAATCCTTCCGTCGCCCAGGCCTTCATCGCCGCCGGCGCCGAGTTCCCGCGCGTCCGCACCCTCGCGACCCTGCGCGAGGCGCTGCAGCGCTGCCTGCAAACCAGCTGAGCCCCGGCCGACCGGCGCTCAGCGGTCGTCGCCGCGACGCAGCTGCGGCAACCAGACCACCAGCCGCGCCAAACCCAGCAGCACCGCGACCGCGACCGCGAACTCCGCGACCCCCAGTAACGGCGCCAGGCCGATCGCCGGACCCAGCGCGACGCAGAGCAGGAACAGCGCGGTGAAGCCGGGGCCCGCCGCGGCTCCGAGCAGCAGCGTCGCCGGATGCGTGCCCGCGCGCAGCCACTGCAGCAGCCCGGCCAGCGCGAGGGCGGCCAGCGCCAGCGCGCCGAGGCCCGCGAGCGGTCGACCCTGGCGCCGCGCCAGCGCGTCCAGCAGCGCGCCCGCGGCGTCCTGATCGCGGAAGGGCCCGGTCATCCCGGTGAGCAAGACCTCGCCGGGATGCGGGCGGTAGATGCTGACGCCGGGGTTGCCGGTCGGGGCCCGCTGCGGGTGCATGGGGATCAGCGCGAGGCTGGTCTCGGCGCGCTCGGCCGGCAGACGGGCCCCGTGATGGACCTCGACCGCGAAGCGATAGCTCGGCGGCTCGAGGTACGGCCCGCTGTGGTCGGGCAACAATTTGCCGAGCTTCTCGATGTCGATCTCGTCGCTCCAAAACCGCAGCCGCCCGAAGGCGAGTCGGTTGCGGACGCGGATCCTTCGATCCAGCGCGGGGTCCTCGCGGTGACGCAGCACCGCGGTGTCGGCCGCGGCGAGGAAGTCCCACGGCGGGACCTCGAGCTCCCCGAGGCCATTCACGAAGCCGAGCTCGAGCCCGCGCGCCGGCGGATCGAGGCGCAGATGCGCGACGGTCCCGGGCACCAGGCCGCCATCCACCGGCGCCGCGAGGGCCAGCGGCGGGGCGCCCTCACCCCGGTCCGGGTAGGGGCCGGCGTAGTTGAGCGTGATCAGGTCGCGCAGCGCCGGGCTCGGCGGGGCGTCCTTCGGCCGCGGCTCGAGGACCAGCGACATCCGCTCGCCACCGGCGAGCTTGAAGCCACGCAGCACGCCGGCCTCGAAGCGATAGTCGCCGATGTTGAGGAAGGGCCCGACGAGCGAGCGCGCCGTCATCAACTGGCGGATGTTGATCGTCGGGTCGACCGGCCGCAGCTTCAAGAACGGACCGACCTTGGTGTCGATCAACTCGCGGGTGACGGGGATCCGCAGGTCGAAGCCCGGGTTCGCGCCGCGCACGGGATCCTTGTCGCGCAGGATCACCGTGTCGACCGCGCTCGTGAAGTCCCAACCCGGCGCCGCGACGATGTTCTCGTCGCGGAACAACTCGCCGTAACGGTGACCCCGCGGGTCGGCGCGCAGCACCACCGGGTACTTCTGCCCCTCCTCGAGCCCCGCATCCGTCGGCAACACCACCAGCTGTCCGTACTCGCTCGGCGCAAGACCAGACCGCAGCGGCCGCTCCAGCGCCAGGAGCTCGCGCCCCGCGACCTCCACCGACTCCGTCGACCCGCTCACCGCGGCCGCGAGCCCCGTCAGCAGCGCCACCGCGGCCGTCACCAGCGGCGCGCTCCAGGCCCCGCGACGACCCAGCGCCGCCGCCTGACCGAGACCGCCGGTCGCCCCGGCCACACCCGCCCGCAGCACGCCCTGCGCCGCCGCCCCGAGCACGCCGCCCGCCGCCGCCGCCCCGCCGAAGGCCTCGCCCGACATGCTCGCGAGCACCCGTGACAGCCCCGCCGCGTCGCCGAACATCAGCGCCAGCATCAACGCCACGTGCACCGCGAGGCCGAACAGCGCGACCGGCCCGAGCCACCGGCCGGACCCGCGCAGCGCCAGCGCCGTCAGCGTCGCGAGGCCGAGGCCGATCGCCCAGGGCGCGGCGCCGACGGTCAGGCGCGAGGCCTCTGCGACCTGTTGGGCGTGCAGCGCGGCGCCGGCGACCAGCGCGGCGAAGGTCGCGGCGAGCGCCTGGCTGACCATCAGCGCCTGTCCGATCGGCCTGGTGCCGCGGGGCTCATGCAGGGGCCCAGTCAGTCGCGCCTCGGTCCCCTGGATCGCGGCGCCGGCCAGGCAAGCGAGCACCAGCCACACCAGCGCCCCGGGGCCGCCGATCTGGAGCGCGAGCAGGGCCCCGACAACGCCGGATAAGCCTGCGCCGGCCAGGCCCAGGACCGCGCTCTGGGTGGAGCCCGGGACCGCGCTCGAAGTGGAGGGTGCGTGGCGCGGCGCCCGGCTCAGCAGGGCCGCGAGGGCCGCGAGCCCGCCGGCGGTGAAGACGACGAGCACGAGGGCCCGAGCCAGCAAGTCATGGGCGCCGCCGAGGGCCGCGGGAGTGAGTGCGAGCATGGGTTCTCAGGGGGCTGACGGAGGTGCACAGGAATCGAACCTGCCCGGGAAGCTCCTCGCATCCTGCACCGGTGTTGAAGACCGGGGGCCGCACCAGCGCGCCGAGCACCTCCGCGGCGCAGCATAGACCAGGGAGGTGCGCGGGGGGAAGGCGGCCGGACGCTCACTCCTCGGTCGGCGCTTCTTCGGAGGTGATCCCGCAGGCCTCGATGCAGCCGGTCGGCATGAACAGGGCGTCGCCGCGGGCCTGGAACACGTACTGCGCGGAGGTGCCGTCGCTGTTGAACAGCCCCTCGGGCAAGGGCTCGAAGCGGTAGGTCGACGTGTACCCCTCGTACTCCGCGACGGCGATCGTGGTCGTCTTGGGGTCGGCTACCTCTCCGCCCTCCGGCGCCCGCTCCGTCCACGTCATCACGCTCCCCTCGTAGGTGTAATCGAAGCAGCGGCACTCGAACTCGTTGACGTCACACAGCGTCTTGGTGAGGTCGGTCCGGCCCATCGAGTCGCGACAGCTCGCCGCCGCCACCACCCCCCCGGTCGCCTCATCGAAGTTGCCGAAGTGCAGCAGGAAATTGTCCACCCGGGAGCTGGCGTCGAACGGCTCCAGACCCTTCCCGTCGATGTTGTAGAAGAGCAAGGCCCAGGTGCCCGCTTCTTCGAACAGCACGTCGCGGCCCTCCTCCTTACAACCGCTGGCGAGGACACAGAGGGCACAGAGGGCTCCAGGGAGGAACTGCTTGAGGGTGCGCATGAGGCTCCGCCACGCTACCACATGCCGGACGGAGGGGTGAATTTGGACCTCGGCGCCGGGGGGGCGGCGAGGATTCCCCCCGCGGCGTGGTTGACAGCACCCGGCCAGGTGTTTAGCTTCACGCGCGCTGTGCCCGCTAAACGCGACTATTACGAGGTTTTGGGGGTCGAGCGCGGTGCAGCCACGCCCGACATCAAGAAGGCCTACCGCAAGATGGCCATGCAGCACCACCCGGACCGCAACCCGGGCGACGCGGCCGCCGAGGAGCGCTTCAAGGAGGCGGCCGAGGCCTTCGAGGTGCTGGGCGACGACAGCAAGCGCAAGCTCTACGACCAGTTTGGCCACGAGGGCCCGTCGCGAGCCGGCTTCAGCGGCTTCCAGGGCACGGACGAGATCTTCAGCCGCTTCGGCGACCTGTTCGGCGACCTGTTCGGCAACCTCGGCGGCCAGGGCCGGCGCGGCGGCCCGCAGCGCGGCGCGGACCTCAAGACCCGGGTGGTGATCCCGTTCGCGGAGGCCGTCGCCGGCATCGAACGCGAGATCACCGTCCCGCGCCGCGACGCCTGCGAGGACTGCGACGGCAGCGGCGCCGCAGCCGGCACCAAGCCGGAGACCTGCCAGACCTGCCACGGCCAGGGCCAGGTCATCCACCGCCAGGGCTTCTTCACCGTGCAGACCGCCTGCCCGCGCTGTCACGGCGAGGGCCAGACGATCGCCAGCCCCTGCCGCGGCTGCGGCGGCACCGGCGTGGTCCAGAAGGAGACCACCCTCAAGCTCAACATCCCCGCCGGCGTCGACGACGGCCAGACCCTGCGCATCCCCGGACGCGGCATGGCCGGCACCAAGGGCGGCCCCGCCGGCAACCTCTACGTCGTCGTCGCGGTCGAGCCGGACCCCCGGTTTCAGCGCGACGAGTTCGACATCCACAGCAAGATCACGATCTCCATGGTCCAGGCGGCGCTCGGCTGCACCGTGAAGTCACCGGGCCTCCAGGGCGAGGTCGAGGTCGAGATCGACGCCGGCACCCAGCCCTCCCACGTCATCGTCCGCAAGGGCAAGGGCATCCCCGTCCTCGGCGGCCGCGGCCACGGCGACCACCACATCCACGTCGAGGTCACGGTCCCGACCAAGCTCTCCGGCGATCAAGAGGAGATCCTTCGCGAGCTGGCCGAGAGCTTCGGCGAGGCCGTCAGCGAGAAGAAGGGCTTCTTCAGCTCGCTGCGCAAGCGCAAGCGCTAGGCCACGCGCTGGTGCCGTCGCAGAACGGCTCGCGGCGTAAGCGCGAGCGCCAGGCCACGCGCTGAACGGCTCGCGGCGCAAGCGCGAGCGCCAGGCCACGCGCTGGTCGGCCTCGCTGCGCAAGCGCGAGCGCTAGCTCATGCGCTGGTGGGTACCGTCGCAGAACGGCTTGCTGCTCGAGTGCTTGCAGTTGCAGAGCGCGACCTCGCGGGTCTCCTTCAGGCGCAGCTTGACCGGCTTGATGTCGGTGATCTCGTGGGTGCCGTCGCAGAACGGCTGGGTCTTCGAGCGCCCGCAGGCGCACCACCAGTAGATGCCCGGCTCGAGCGTGAGGACCTTTGGCTCACAACCGGCGACGAGTGGCAGGTCCGTGCTGGGCTTGTCCGTGTCCGCGTCCGACATGCCTCAGGTCTACACCGAAGCCGCGTCGCGCGGGTCGCCGCGTGGGACCCTGCGGACAGGCGCTCCTTCGCGCACGAGCCCCTCGACCAGCACCCGCGCGTAGAGGCGGCTCCAGCCCGGATGGCTCTTGTGGGAGATGCGCCCGAAGCTGCCGTCCAGGAAGCTGCCCGCGATCGTCCGACACGGCGGCGCCGGTCCGGAGATCTCGAGCAGCACCCCGTCGGCGAGGAGCAGCCGGTCACCCGCCTGCAGGGTCTCCCAGTCGAGGCCGGCGATCGTCAGGTTCTCGCCGGTGGTGCCCGGGGCGATCGGGTGGCCCTCGTCCGCGAGCGCGGCGATGCGCTCGCTCGCAAACAGACACACCGCGCGCTCGGGCCCGCCGTGGTGCTCGAGGTCGAGCTGGCGGTCCCCCGCGACCCCGTGCGCCGTCAGCAACGCGGCGACGACCGGCAGCTTCGGCACGCCGCCCGCGGCCGCCACGTTGACACGCACGACCCGCGCCGCGTGCTCGCTCGGGTCCCGGTCGCTCATGACCTCACTGGACGCTCAGGTCGCGGCCACACTTCTGGAGCTCCTCCATGGTCGTGGCCTTGATGGCGCAGTCGACCTCGGCCTTGTTCCCGCGCTCGTTGCAGTCCTTGAGCAGGTCGGAGCGCATGCCCTCGGCGACCTGCCGGGTGATGTCGGCCGCCGGACCCTCCTGGCCCGCCGTCATCTGCTTCACGTAGTTGTCCGCGAGCTTGTTGCAGTCGTCCGCGGAGGGCTTCCCGCCGCAGGCACCGGCGGCGAGAGAGACGATGAAGCCAGCGGCGATGATCAGAGCGGAGTTGTTGCGCATGGGTTGTCCTTGTCGGGTCGGCAGGCTAGCGGAGGCCCTCCGGCTGAGCAACTATCTCCCCACCGTCTCCATGCGAGCGCAGCGCGGCGGCCTCGTGCTGGTGCGAGGACGCGACCGGGCGCCGCGCCGGCCCTCAGGCCTCGTCCATGAAGGGGTAGCGGTGGCTCGTCAGGCCGGCGAAGTTCTCCTTGATCGTCCGCGGGGAGATCCAGCGGACCAGGTTGAGCATGCTGCCGGCCTTGTCGTTGGTGCCGCTCGCCCGGCTGCCGCCGAAGGGCTGCTGACCGACCACCGCGCCGGTCGGCTTGTCGTTGATGTAGAAGTTGCCCGCCGCGTGGCGCAGCGTCGTCGTCGCGGTGGCGATCGCCGCCCGGTCCTGGGCGAAGATCGCCCCCGTCAGCGCGTACTCGCTGCTGCGCTCGCACAGCGCCAGAGTGTCCCTGTACTTGTCCGCGGGGTACACGAACAGGCTCAGCACCGGCCCGAACAGCTCCTCCTTCATCGTCCGGTAGTCCGGCTCCTTGGCGACGACCACCGTCGGTCGGATGAAGTAACCCTCGCTGTCGTCGCACTCGCCGCCGAAGACCTCGTCGACCCGCCCGCCCTGGCGCGAGCGCGCCTCGTCGATCGCCTCCTTGAGCTTGCCGTAGCTGCGCGCGTCGATCACCGCGCCCATGAAGTTGCGGTAGTCCTCGACCGGCCCGACCTTGATCCGCGGCAGCTCGTCGGCGATGCGCTCGCGCAGCTGCGGCCACAACGAGTCCGGGATGTACGCCCGCGACGCCGCCGAGCACTTCTGGCCCTGGTACTCGAAGGCGCCGCGCAGCAGGTTGTTGGCCAGCGACTCGACGTCCGCGCTCGTATGCGCGAACACGAAGTCCTTGCCGCCGGTCTCGCCGACCAGCCGCGGGTAGGCGGCGTAGTTGTCGATGTTCTGGCCGATGCTCTTCCACATCCCCTTGAACACCGGGGTCGAGCCCGTGAAGTGCACGCCGGCGAGGTCGCGATGGCCGATCACCGCGTCCCCGACCTGCGCGCCCGAGCCCGGCACGAAGTTGATCACCCCCGGCGGCAGCCCGGCCGCGTGCAGCAGCTCCATGATCACGCTGCCGCTCAGCACCGCCGTCGACGCCGGCTTCCACACCACGGTGTTGCCGCACAGCGCCGGCGCGGCCGGCAGGTTGCCGGCGATCGAGGTGAAGTTGAAGGGCGTGACCGCGAACACGAAGCCGTCGAGCGGCCGGTACTCGACCCGGTTCCAGGTCCCCGGCGCCGAGATCGGCTGCTCGCGGTACAGCTGGGTCAGGTAGTGGACGTTGAACTGGAAGAAGTCGATCAGCTCGCAGGCCGCGTCGATCTCGGCCTGATACGCCGTCTTCGACTGCCCGAGCATCGTCGCCGCGTTCAGGCGGTCGCGAAACTCCCCGCGCAGCAGGGTCGCGGCGCGCAGGAACACCGCCGCCCGGTCCTCCCAGTCGAGCGCGGCCCACTCGCCGCGGGCCGCCTGGGCCGCGACGATCGCGTCGTTCACGTCCTTCGCCCCCGCCTGATGAAACACCCCCAGCGGCTTGCGCCGGTGGTGCGGGCAGATCAGCGGCGCAGTGTTGCCGGTGCGCACCGCCTTGCCGCCGATCCACAGCGGCACGTCGAAGCTCTGACCGGCGAGCCCGGCGTACGCGGTCTTGAGCCGCGCGCGCTCGGGGCTCCCCGGCGCGTGGCCCTGCACCGGCTCGTTGATGGGTTCGGGGACGCGAAACAGACCAAAGGACATCGGCGAAGGACTCCGGAGGGTGACGGGAGCATGCCCGGAAACCCGCGCCCATGCGATGGCCGCCGCAAGCGGACGCTGCTCACGTCGACCCCCCGGCGCCGCCGTTCGTTCGGGTCCGGGAGGTCGGCCCGCTCAGCGCCGTGACCGGCGTCGCCGCGGCCACGCCAGGGCCGCGAGCGCGAGCAACGGGGCGAGCGGTGCGCCGACCTCGGCGTCGATCACACAGCCACGACCGGCGATCGGCGACGGCCCGAGGTCGGGCGCCGGCGGGGCGATCCGCGGCGCCTCGCGGCTCGATGGTTTGGTGCTCGGCGGTCCGGTCTGCGGGGCGTTGCCCGCCCCCAGCAGCGCGAGGTCCTCGTCGGCGCTGCTCGCCAGCCGGGTCCGCGAGCAGCGGTTGTCGGTCAGCGCGCCCTCGCCGTCGCGCCCGGCGTAGATGACGTAGACCTTGCCCACCGCGAGGATGCGCTCGCAGGCCGAATCACTGGCCCGCGAGCCGAGCTGCGCCGCGGCCCCGAGCTCGCCCTTCCACACCCGCAGCACCTCGAGCTCGTAGCGGATCATCGGGAGGTCCTCGCCGCGGCCCGGCTCGAGCCGCAGCTGCTCGACCCGGGCCTCGAACACCGCTTCGGCGCGTTCCACGGCGATCGCGGGGGCGGGCGGCGTCATGCATGAGCAGGCGCGGGCTGCGTGAGGAAGCGCCCAGAGGCCGAACACCGCCGCGACCCAGGCGTGACGAAAGACGCGGCGCAAGAGAGGTTGCCCGGGCAAGCTCCGCAAGCTACCCCCTGCGGGGTCGCCGGGGCAAGTCAGCCCGATGCGCGGGTTTGGCGAGCCGGCGCGAGGCCGCCAGGCCAGCGACCATGCGCGCCGCGCCGCGCCGCGGTTCAGGGCGGGCAGATTGCCAAGCACCCGGCAAGTGCCTTAGATAGCGCCGCATCGCCGCGGCGAGGCGAGAGGTTCGAGATGCTCACGGTTTCCGAAATCACCAAGTCCTACGGCGGGAAGGTCCTGTTCGACGATGTCACCACCAGCTTCGAGCCGGGGCACCGCTACGGCCTGACCGGGGCGAACGGCGCCGGCAAGTCGACCTTCATGAAGATCCTCGCCGGGCAGCTGGAGCCCGACAAGGGCACCGTCTCCAAGCTGCCGCGCACGCGCCTGAGCGTGCTGCACCAGGACCACTACCGCTACGAGAACGACCGCATCCGCGACGTCGTGATCATGGGCAACAAGAAGCTGTGGGCGGCGATGTCCGAGAAGGAGCGCCTGCTCGCCAGCGGCGAGATGAGCGACGAGATCGGCATGCGCCTCGGCGAGCTCGAGGGCACCATCGCCGAGGAGAACGGCTACGGCGCCGAGTACGAGGCCGAGCAGCTGCTCGAGGGCCTCGGCATCCCGACCGCCGAGCAGGAGCAGCCGCTGAAGAACCTGACCGGCGGCATGCGCCTGCGGGTGCTGCTGGCCCAGGCGCTGTTCGGCAACCCGGACATCCTGCTGCTCGACGAGCCGACCAACCACCTCGACCTCGAGTCGATCCACTGGCTGTCGAACTTCCTGATGGAGTACCGCGGCGTGCTGGTCGTGATCTCGCACGACCGCCACTTCCTCAACGAGGTGTGCACCCACACCTCGGACGTCGACTACCAGAACATCATCAGCTACACGGGCGGCTACGACGACATGCTGCGCCAGAAGATCCAGTACCGGATCTCGGCGGAGAAGGGCAACGCCAGCAAGCAGAAGAAGATCGCCGAGCTCAAGGAGTTCATCCAGCGCTTCGGCGCCAACGCGAAGAAGGCCAGCCAGGCCCAGTCGCGCCGGCGCGCGATCACCAAGATCGACCTCGTCGACCTCAAGCGCTCCAACATCGCCCGGCCCTTCATCCGCTTCGACCCCAAGGCCCAGAGCGGCAAGCTGGTCCTCGCGGTCGACAAGCTGTCCAAGAGCTTCGACCACCCGGTGATCAAGGACCTGACCTTCAACGCCACGCGCGGCGAGAAGATCGCCGTCGTCGGCCCCAACGGCATCGGCAAGACCACCCTGCTCAAGCTGCTCGCCGGCGTCTACGAGCCCGACCGCGGCAAGATCACCCAGGGCCACGAGGTCGTGCTCGGCTACCTGCCGCAGGATCACGAGGAGGGCATCGGCAAGGCCGACAACATGACCGCCTTCCAGTGGCTCTACCAGTGGGACCCGAAGTCCACCGTCGAGGAGATCCGCGGCCTGCTCGGGCGCATGCTGTTCCCCTCGGAGGACGCTGACAAGCCGGTCAAGGCGCTCAGCGGCGGCGAGACCGTGCGCCTGCTGCTCGCCAAGCTGACCCTCACCAAGCCCAACCTGCTGCTGATGGACGAGCCCACCAACCACCTCGACCTCGAGTCGATCCGCGCGCTCACCGAGGCCCTCCAGCGCTACGAGGGCACCCTCATCCTCGTCAGCCACGACCACTCGATGATCGCCGAGGTCGCCACCCAGGTGCTCGAGCTCAAGGGCGAGCGCGGCTACGACCTGTTCCCCGGCAGCTACGAGGAGTTCCTCGAGAAGACCGGCAAGAACGACAAGCGCTGAGCCCGGGCCCACCAGGCCCCCACACAAGCGAGCCCGGGCCGACCAGGCCCGGGCTCCTCTCGTTCGACGAGCGCCTCGCTCAACCCATCGGCTTGCTGCGGAAGGCGCGGGCCTCGTCCTGCTCGGGCCGCCAGACCTTGACCGCGCTGAGCGAGCCGTCCTTCTTGACGTTGACCTTCATGTACATGCCGCCGTGCTCGCAGCGCAGGTCGAACATCCCCATGTGCTCGCTGACCATGCGCACCCGCTCGAGCTCGCAGCTGCCGCGCTTGCGGACCCAGAGCGGGGCGAGGCGGTCGGCCCACGCGTGCTTGCCAGCGCCCGCCTCGCGCCACGGCATCGCGGCGAGCACGGTGTCGAAGGCGCTGGCGACCGGGGCGGTCGGCTCGACGCCGACGACGCCGCTGACCACCCCGACGATGCGCGCGTTCCGGTCGAGGCGCAGGTGGACCTCGAGGCCGCCGCGCTCGCAGGCGAAGGCGAAGCGGGCGCGCCTGGTGCCGTCCTGCCAGACCGGCTGCATCTCGCCGCAGTCGCCGACCTGCGCGTGCAGCCACGTCAGGTGGTCGCGGTGGGCCTTGGCCTTCGACGGCCTGGCGAAGAGCTCGGCGACCCGGCCCTCGTCCCAGCTGTCCAGGTCGTTGAAGACGGCGACGTACTCGCTGGCGACCCGCGGCAGGTCGTTCGCATCGAGCACAGGAGATTTTGCGCAGCCCCCGAGACCGAGGGCCCCCAACAACATCAAGCCCAGAAAGCGCATCGCCGGACGGTAGCAGGCGACGAGGTCGCCGTCGACGGGGGCAGTGCGCGGCTAGAACTGCTCGCGCGCGCTGAACACCTTCTCGACGTACTTCTTGCTGCCGTCGGGGATGCCGCGCTTGCCGGCCTTTCGCCACTTGAGCACGTGGCCGGGGCCGCCGTGATAGGCCGCGAGTCCGAGCTTCACGTCGCCGTCGAAGCGCTTGATCATGCGCGAGAGGTACAGGCTGCCGGCCCGGATGTTGAAGTCGGGATCATAGGGTCGCGACCGCTCGCCGAGCCGCTCCGCCAGCTCGCGCGCGGTGGCTGGCATCAGCTGCATGAGGCCCTGGGTCCCGCCGGGCCCGCGGGCCTTCGCATTGAACTTGCTCTCGACCCAGATGACGCCGTTGATCAGCCGCGGGTCGAGCTGAAACTGGCGGGCCGCCGCGTGCACCTGCGGCTGCACCGCCGCGATGTCCTGGCGCTGCGCCGCCGGCCAGCCCGGCTCCGCCCCGCTGCCCGAGGCCATCCCGGGAGATCGCGTCTCGTCCATGCGTGAGCCCGCGCATCCGGCCAGCGTCAGGGTCAGGCCGAGCAGGAACCACGTCACTGTCCACGCGCCGTGCCCCGACGGTCGCCAGGGCGCGTCGCGCCGGATCCGCCGCGCAACTGCGCGAAATTGCCGGGATCTGGTCGAGGTGGTCATGTGTAGTTGTTATCCTACATATGGATCGGCTTCGGCCTCAATTTTTTAGCATCACCGCCAGGACATCAGGTGTGCGGGCAATTTCCCCGGTTGCTCGGGACAACGTGGCCTCAACCATGAGGAATGTTCGGTACGATGACCGCTGTGCTCCGCCCAGGTGTGGGGTCAGCCTTAAACGAGGAGATGCGCCCATGAGCAAGCGATCGATCCAAGCGGCGGTGGGGTCCCTGGTGGCCGGGACATGGTTGATGATGCCGGGCTCGGTGAGCGCGGCGGGTTATGACCCCTACGCGGTGGTGCCGGCGGGCCCGCGGACGATCGACGTGTCGGAGGCGCTGCGATCGCCCGACGAGTACCGGTCGCTCCCGCAGGAGCAGCCCGACCTGAAGAAGCTCGGCCAGGGCGCTCTGACGGCCGCTCCGGCGGCGCCCGGCAAGACCCCCGAGGGTTGGGTGCAGCTCGGCGAGGTCGTCCAGCGCGAAGAGATCGCCATGGGCCTGAAGGAGATCGACCCCCAGCCCTCCGCGGCCTTCGAGGACATCGAGGGCAACCAGTACCCGCGCAAGGGTACGCTGTTCCTGAACTTCAACGGGGCCAAGCTGCTCGGCGGCGGCGGCGACAACTCCGCGGAGAACAAGTCGTCGCTGGCGCGCACGGGCATGTATCCGGCGTTCTCCAAGTCCGAGTCGGCGGCGCTGGCGATCATCCAGGCGGTCAAGGAGGACATGGCCTCGTTCGGCGTCCGCATCGTCTATGAGAAGCGGCCGAGCAAGCTGGTCCCGTACACGATGGCGATGATCGGCGGCAGCTGGACCGACGCGAACCTCGACAGCCCCGCCGGCGGCGTCGCCCCGGGCACCGACTGCGAGGCGCGCTGGCAGCGGCACGTCGTCTACGTGTTCGACAACAGCGCGTCGACGGTCGGCCAGGAGGCGGCGCACTCGTGGGGCCTCGACCACACGATGGGCGGCGACCGCATCATGAGCTACCAGGCCGGCAGCAACAAGAAGTTCGGCGACAACTGCCAGGACCTGTGCGAGGAGGCCTGTCAGGGCGCCAACTCGATCGGCTGCCGCAAGATCCACGAGAAGTACTGCGGCGAGGGCAGCGAGCAGCAGAACGACCTCGACGAGCTCCACTTCATCTTCGGCACCAACGAGCCGGACACCGAGCCGCCCGTGGTCACGATCACCGAGCCGGCGGACGGCGCGGAGTTCGAGAGCGGCACCGACGTGAAGGTCTTCACCGACCTGCGCGACAACTACGGCGGCCTCGGCTGGAAGCTGCTCGTCAAGAAGGACGGCGAGGTCCTCATCGACGAGGTCGCCTACGACGGCGCCGAATCCTGGCTGCTCGCCAAGATCCCCGACGGCGCCTACGAGGTCACGGTCCAGGCCGAGGACCACGCCGACCACGTCGTCAGCGACGTCGTCACCTTCACGGTCGGCGCCGTGGCGGGCGGCACCGGCACCGGCGGCTCGGACCCGACCGAGACCTTCGACGGCAGCGGCGGCGAGCCGGGCGGCTCGAGCTCGGGCGGCTCCGACGACAGCGGCGGCCCGGCCAGCGACAGCGGCACCGCCGGCTCGGGCAAGGACGACGGCGGCTGCAGGATCTCCCCCCGGGACGGCGCTCCCCTCGGCCTGCTCGCGCCCCTGGTCGGCCTCGGCCTGGCCTGGCGGGCTCGCCGGCGTCAGCGCTGAAGGTCGTCGTGGTCCTTCGTCACGGGCGCCTCCTGGCGCCCGTGGTCGTTAATCGGTCCGGGCGGGCCCGGGCGGCGTCTGCGCGGGCGACCCGAACATGTGACCTCGGCCGTTCGCGCCCGGCTTGACCCCCCGGGGTGATTTTCGCTATAGGCCTTGTCCCCTCGCGCTCGGCGGGGCCTTTCATCTCCGAGCAGTCGCAACCACCTCGTGGTTGCCGCCCGGGCGGGCGCATCGCCCTGAAGATCGAGTTTCCTCGTGAGCGAGCAACAGCAAGCCATCATCCGCACCGGCGGCAAGCAGTACCGCGTCAGCCCCGGCTCCGTCCTCAAGGTCGAGAAGCTCCCCGGAGAGAAGGGCGCCTCGCTCGACTTCGAGGTGCTCCTGGTCGGCCAGGGCGAGACCGTCCAGATCGGCACCCCGCTGGTCGCCGGCGCGAAGGTCACCGGCCAGGTCGTCAGCCACGGCCGCGGCACCAAGATCATCGTCTACAAGTTTCGCAAGCGGACCAACTACCGCAAGAAGCAGGGCCACCGCCAGGCCTACACCGAAATCAAGATCACGGCGATTCACGGCTGATTCACCGAGGTCGCTGGGCCTGTCCTGACAGACAGGTTCGCGCCCGGGAGAGACGACGATGGCACATAAAAAAGGTCAAGGTTCAATCAAGAACGGCCGCGACTCCAAGTCCCAGCGACGTGGCGTCAAGAAGTTCGGCGGGGAGCTGGTTCGCGCCGGCAACATCCTCATCCGACAGGTCGGCAGCAGCTTCCACGCCGGGCCGAACGTCGGCACCGGCAAGGACTACACCCTCTTCGCCCTGGTCGACGGGACCGTCCGCTTCTACAAGCGTGGCTTCGAGCGCCGCGCCTTCGTGGCCATCGACCCGGTGGCCAACGAAGCGGCGGCCGACGTCGCCGCGGCGGCCGAGTAGGCCGGCATGCGCTTCGTCGATCAGGTCCGCATCGTCGTTCGTGCTGGAAACGGCGGTGACGGCCTGGTCGGCTGGCGGCGCGAGAAATATGTCCCCGACGGCGGTCCCGCCGGCGGTGACGGCGGCAGCGGCGGAGACATCATCTTCGTCGCCAACGACCATTTAACCACGCTGCTCGACCTCAAGTTTCGCCAGCACTTCACCGCCGTGTCGGGGCGCAAGGGCGGCCCCAACAAGATGACGGGCCTCAGCGGCGAGGACCTGGTGGTCAAGGTCCCGGTCGGCACGATGGTCTACATGGAGGGCATCGCCGGCGAACCCGGCGAGCGCCCGCCGTGGCTCGCGGACGTCGACGACAGCGACGGCATGGAGAACTTCGGCGGGGTGACCTGGGCGGAGGACGGCGAGGACGAGGACCTGCCGACGCCGCTGCTGAGCGAGCCGGGCCGCCGCAAGTCGAACGACGGTGAGCTGCCGCCCCAGCCGGGCGAGCTGCTCGGCGACCTGACGACGCCGGGCCAGCAGCTGGTGATCGCCCGCGGCGGCCGCGGTGGCCGCGGCAACGTGCACTTTCGGACCTCGACCAACCGCGCGCCGGACTACGCGGAGCCGGGCATCCCGGGCGAGGCCTTCTGGCTGCGCCTCGAGCTCAAGCTGATGGCCGATGTCGGCATCGTCGGCTTCCCGAACGTCGGCAAGTCGACCTTCATCCGGGCCATCTCCCGCGCGCGGCCGAAGGTGGGGGACTACCCGTTCACGACGCTGGTGCCGCAGCTCGGCGTCGCGTCGCTGCCCGACGAGCGCTCGCTGGTGGTCGCTGACGTGCCGGGCCTGATCCGCGGCGCGAGCGAGGGCAAGGGCCTCGGCCTCGAGTTCCTGCGCCACCTCGAGCGCACCCGCGTGCTGCTGCACCTGCTGGCCCACGACTTCGGCGAGGGCCGCGACCCGCTGAAGGACCTCGCCGCGCTCGAGCTCGAGCTCAAGCGCTACGGCACGATGTTCGAGGGGCGCCCGCGCGTGGTCGCCATCAACAAGATCGACACCCCGGAGGCGCAGGAGCTGCTGGCGCCGCTGCGCAAGGCGCTGCGAGCCCAGGGCATCCCGCTGTTCCCGATCTGTGCGCTCACCGGCGAGGGCGTGCCCGAGCTGATGGAGGCGCTGTGGCGGCGCGTCGACATGGTCCGCCGCATGGCCGCGGTGCCCGCCGACGAGCACGGCCAGCACGACGAGCACGACGAGCCGTAGCGCAGCACTAGCGCGGTCGGATATGCGCGACAGGGGTCGGGCACCGGGCCAGGCCCGGTGGCACGGTGCTTTCGCGCGTCGTGATTTGCTAAGGTGGCGTCCTCGCGGGGCGATGGTCGGCCCCGGTGTGGTGGATGGAGGAGTGGGGCATGCGGAACAACAATTGGTTCTTGGTGGTGGGTTTGTTGGTGGCGAGCGGCTGTGGGGATGGGGAGACCCGGGAGACCTCGCTGGGCACGATGACCACGATGACGACGGTGCCGGGCACGACCGCGGAGGGCTCGAGCACCGGCGAGCCCGGGAGCGGGAGCGGGACCACCGAAACGCCGACCACGGGGTCGAGCGTGGGCGGCACCGGGACGGGGACCAGCACGGGTGAGGGGACGAGCTCAGGGACGACCGCCGGCGTCGGCTGCGAGCCGCTGCTCGAGTGCGGTGAGGACTGCGTCGACATCAGCAACGACATCGCGCACTGCGGCGGCTGCGACAAGGCCTGCGCGCCCGGTGAGCTGTGCGAGGACTCGAAGTGTCAGTCCGCATGTCCCATGGGGCAGGTGGAGTGCGGCGGCTCGTGCTTCGACACCAACAGCAGCCCCGATCACTGCGGCGGCTGTGACATGCCCTGCGACGCCAAGGAGGTGTGCATGGCCGGACAGTGCGCGCTGACCTGCGACCCTGGACTCGAGGTGTGCGGTGGCGGCTGCGTCGACCTCCAGAGCGACGCGGCCCACTGTGGCATGTGTGACAAGGCCTGCGCCGGCTGCGAGGTGTGCGGGGCGGGCACCTGCGCGCTGCCGGCCGCTCCGCCCGCGCCGGGCATGATCGTCGGCGAGCTCAAGCCCTGCCTCAATGCGCAGGGGGCCTATTCGGTGCCGGCCGTGATGGGCGCGACCAAGTACACCTGGACGGTGCCCCCGGACGCCATGGTCGTGCTCGGCCAGGACACCAACATGGCGACCATCAAATTCGCCGCCCAGAGCGGTCAGGTCTGCGTCAGCTTCAATGACGGCTGCGTCGAGTCGGCCAAGTCCTGCGTCGACGTCGCGCTGCAGGGCGCGTCCGGCAACAAGACCTTCAGCTTCACCGGCGGAGCCCAGGAGTTCGTGGTCCCGGCCTGCGCCCTGAACGTCACCGTCGAACTGTGGGGCGCGCAGGGCGGCGGCGCCAAGTGCTGCGACAACAGCATCCAGGACGACGGCGGCAAGGGCGGCTACGTCAAGGCGAGCCTCGCCGCGAACCCCGGCGACAAGTGGCAAGTGTACGTCGGCGGCAAGGGCGTGACCGAGGGCGCCGGCGGTTGGAACGGCGGCGGCCCCGGCAGCCAGTACGGCGCGGGCGGTGGCGGCGGCTCCGACGTGCGCATCGGCGGGGTCGGGCTCAACAACCGCAGCCTGGCAGCCGGCGGCGGCGGTGGTGGCAATTGCGGTTGCCCCGACCATGGCGCGGGTGGGGCCGGCGGCGGGCTCACCGGTGACATCGGCAACTCGCTGAACGGTGGTTTCATCGGCGGCGGCGGTGGCACGCAGAACGCCGGCGGCACCGCGGGCTCGGCGCCCGGTCAGGCAGGTGCGGTGGGCGTCGGTGGCGGACCGGTGAGCTACCACGTCGCGGGCGGTGGCGGCGGCTGGTACGGCGGCGGCGGGGCCTATGCCTCCGGCGGCGGCGGTGGGTCGTCGTACTACGGCAACGCGATGAACGCGTCGACGCAGAAGGGCCTGCGCACCGGCAACGGCGAGGTGAAGATCAGCTGGTGATCCTGAGGGCCGCGGCGGGCTCGCTCGCCGCGGTCCATCAAGAAGTCATGAGTTCATGAAGTGATGACCTCATGGTGTCGGTCGGCGCGATCAGACCAGGCGCTCGAGCTCGTGCTCGAAGCCGCCGGAGAGGATCGGGAACCGGCACCAGGTCTTCGGGTCGAGGTTCTGGTCGTCGAGGTGGAAGGAGGGCGCGTAGCGCTCGCGCTTCCACTGGTTGCGGCTCCACAGGCGAAAGAAGCGCTTGACCCACACGAGCAGCTGCGGCCGGTCGTACTGCGGGAACCGGGCGGCGAGCACGTGCATGCACTCCTGCGGGCTGCGCTTGTCGCGGATCGCCGCGCGCTCGATCGCGTCGAGCAGCGGATACGGCATCAGGTCCGCCTCGTCGGTCTGGGCCTGCTCGGCCGGGCGCAGCTCGGCGGTCGGCTGTTGCACGTTCACGGCGCGCAGCGCCGGCAGCGGGGCCAGGCCGGCCGGGCCGGTGGCCTCGACCCAGCTCAGCCACTCGCGCAGGAACGCCTTGTCGATGCCCGCGATCGGCGAGAGGCCGCCGCAGGTGTCGCCGTCCATCGTCGCGTAGCCGACCGCGGCCTCGCTGCGGTTGCTGGTCGCCAGCAGCAGGGCGCCCCGCAGGTTGGCGATCATCCACACGCCCGGGGCGCGCACGCGGGCCTGGATGTTCTGCAGCGCGATGTCGTCGCGCTCCCAGGTCAGCTCGCGGCCGATCGCCCGCTCGACCGTGCCGACGTAGCCGCGGACCAGCGGCTCGACGTCGAAGACCAGGAACTCGGCGCCGACCGCCTCGGCGACCGTGCGCGCGGCGTTCAGCGTCACCGCGCCGCTGTTCGCGGTCGCCTGATACACGCACACGAGCAGCTGCCGGACCAGCGCGCGCGGGTCCGCGGCCAACGGCTGGCCG
>Ga0209480_10001242_pt1 | contig 18790 bp, 11 predicted proteins | sample JI61114C2DNA_FD_187501 | JGI IMG/M metagenome (GOLD analysis project Ga0209480, IMG submission 187501) | Wastewater effluent complex algal communities from Wisconsin, to seasonally profile nutrient transformation and Carbon sequestration -... | ecosystem: Engineered > WWTP > Effluent > Algae... | reverse complement strand
TTAGTATTAAAGAGCATGATCTTTTCTTAAAAAAAGAAAATAATGTAGTGCTCATATTACGGGCAGATGTAAAAAAGCAAAATTAATTCTTGATCTTAACGCCCGTTAGCGTAGCAAATCTATATTTTGTCATTTTTTACTTTCTCAAATACTCTGATGTACTTACCTTAGCAAATTGTTAAATTAAAACTAAACCAAATTTCGACATGAGAGCCAAGTTTTTTTTAAGTACTATTTTTAGCTTAATCGTATTCGCATCTTACTCGCAAGATGCCGCAGTAAGTGAAGAAGAGTTAACCAAGTATGCTACTGTAATGGATTCAATTTCCGAAATGACAATTAATTTTCAATCATCGATCTCTACCATGGTTAAGGAATCTGAGGCAATAACAGGAACACGCTACAATGAACTTTCCAAAATAATATCTGACGAGGCAAAACTGACAGAGGCAAAAGCAACGCCAGAGGAAATTGCCTTTATTAAAGACGTAGCTGAAAAAAAGAAAACAGAAACCTCAAAAATCAATCAGGCATTTCAAGCTTTGGTTAAGGAAAATCTTGGTGGTGCCACATACAATAAAGTAAAGAAAGCGCTTGCCGCTGATACGGAATTAAAACAAAAGTATGATGTGTTGATTGAAGAATTAGCAAAGGATAATAAAACTGAAGAAGGAGCGACAGACCGTCATTAACCTACTTACAACAAAGTAAAAAAGTTGAATGAAATCATTCAACTTTTTTTTATGCCTCGTTAGTTTGAATCATCTTAGTAGCCAGCACCGATCCAAAATCAGAAAGTATTTTTACTTATTGGGATTCGCTCCAAAAATCAGTCTTGCAGTTAATAGTAGGTTTAGCGTTTAAACTTATCTCTCAATTGAGCCAACTTGTCTTCCATCGTCTCAACAGCTTTTACAGGAGACTTTGGCTTAGGAGTTCGTTCTTGCTTCGTTATATTTTGTACAGGTGTAGATTTTCCAAAAGGATCACTCTTCAGCGATAATGCTATTCGCTTGCGCGGAACATCCACTTCTAAAACTGTTACTCTTACCTTTTGCTGCACGGCTACCACTTCATTTGGATCTTTTATAAAACGATCGCTCAAATGACTAATGTGAACAAGACCATCCTGATGCACGCCCACATCCACAAAGGCTCCAAAGTTGGTTACGTTAGTCACAATACCAGGAAGACTCATTCCAATTTTTAAATCTTTGATTTCATGCACACCTTCTTCAAATGAAAAGACTTCGAATTTATCGCGTGGGTCACGGCCTGGCTTTTCCAGTTCAGAAAGAATATCCGTTAACGTTGGTAAGCCTACGGCCTCCGTAACATATTTTTTGAGATCCAATTTCTTTCTTAACTCTGCGCTCGTCATCAAATCTTTAACCGTGCAATTAAGATCACTTGCAAATTTTTTTACAAGCTCATAACGCTCGGGGTGCACCGCACTAGTATCAAGCGGGTTTTTTGAATCTCTTATCCGAAGAAAGCCTGCACATTGTTCAAATGCTTTATCACCAAGGCGCGGAACTTTACGTAACGATTCACGATCTGAAAAAGCTCCATGCTGATTTCTAAACTCAACAATACTTTTTGCCAATTGAGGCCCAAGTCCGGATACATACGCAAGCAACTCTTTACTTGCTGTATTCACCTCCACACCTACCGAGTTTACACAACTCATTACTACATCATCCAATCCGGCTTTTAATTTTACCTGATCTACATCGTGTTGATATTGCCCTACACCAATAGACTTCGGATCAATCTTAACTAACTCAGCCAATGGATCGGTTAACCTGCGGCCAATTGAAACTGCACCACGCACAGTAATATCATGATCGGGAAATTCTTCGCGGGCAACTTCGGAGGCTGAATAAACCGAAGCACCACTTTCATTTACCATCATAACTAAAATCTCTTTGGGCAAACCAATTGATTTTACAAAGGCTTCCGTTTCGCGACCGGCAGTGCCATTGCCAATAGCGATGGCCTCAATCTTAAAGCGATCGCTCAAGCCCAAAACAATGGTGGCCGATTGGGTGGTTTGCCGTTGAGGTTCGTTGGGATAAATTACTGTGTTAAATAAAAGTGCTCCTTGCTCGTCAAGACAAACTAATTTTGTTCCTGTGCGAAAACCTGGATCAAGCGCTAGCACTCGCTTTTGTCCAAGAGGTGATGAGAGTAATAATTTTTTGAGATTAGCCGCAAACACATGTATCGCATCCGTGTCGGCTTTCAATTTAGATTCAACGCGAACTTCAGTTTCTAGCGAAGGTTTTAACAAGCGCTTGTAAGAATCTTTAACTGCTAAACTTACTTGTTCCGCAGCAGCAGAACTTGATTTAATAAATTGCTTTTCAAGAGTTTGGATTACTTGCTCTTCCGCTGGCTCAATGTCAAGCGTAATAAATCCTTCTTTTTCGGCCCTGCGCATTGCAAGCAATCGATGCGAAGGAGCTTTTTTAATTGGTTCTTTCCAATCAAAGTAATCTTTAAACTTCTGCGCGTCATCGTTTTCAGCTTTTGATTTAATTACAGCCGCTTGCACAACACCTTCTTGCCAAAATAATTCGCGCACTTTTTGCCGGGCTTCCTGATTTTCATTTATCCATTCAGCAATAATATCACGCGCTCCATCCAATGCTTCTTCAATATTGGCTACACCTTTCTCTATATCAATATATTGAGAGGCATCTTTTCCTAAATCAAGTGGACCCTGTTCAAAAATAGTGATAGCAAACGGTTCCAATCCTTTCTCGCGAGCAATACTTGCGCGGGTTTTTCTTTTTGGCTTGTAGGGCAAATAAATATCTTCTAATTCATTTAGCGTCTCCGCCTCCTCTATTGCTTTAGCTAATGCGGGTGTTAATTTTTCTTGTTTTTCAATCGACTTAAGAATAGCCTCTTTTCGCTTATCTAATTCGGTTAATTGTTCGTGCCTATCTCTAATTGCAGCCAGCACAACTTCATCAAGGCTTCCGGTCATTTCTTTTCGATAGCGGGCAATGAATGGTATGGTGGCTCCACCTGCTAACAACTCAACAACACATTGAACCTGCTCTGCCTTTAAATTAACCTCAGCAGCAATTTTTAGAATATTCTTTTCCATGAAAAACTTATAGTGGCGCGAATTAAAATATTTTAGGTTGGAATAAAAACTAATAGGAGAAATTGTCTGAGAAATTATTTGCTATTCCAATTTGCAGCATGATCTAAAATGTTTGATCTATCAAATAAAAACATGGCGCGATTGTTCTGAATATTTAAGTAAAATATAGTATTTAATCAACACACACAACTACATTTGAGAATTGCTCTACATATTGACTTAGCTATGAAACATTTCGCATTAATCACCATTCTGTTTTTGGGCACGTTAGGCACCAGCATCGGTCAGAAAAAAAATAAAGATCCATTCCTCTATTTTCCCGATAAGGAATGGGCACACAAGCGGCCAGAAGAAACAGGCGTTGATGGCAACAAGTTGAAATTGGCTATTGACTTTGCGGTTTCGCACGAAACAAAAAATCCGCGGAGCATGGAACAAAATCACTATCAAACTTTTGGCCGCGAACCATTTGGCGATGCTATTGGGCCAATGAAAGACCGCGGAGCGGCAACCGGTATCGTTATCAAAAATGGTTATGTAATTGCCGAATGGGGAGAACCCCTTCGACCCGATATGACACACAGTGTATCAAAGAGTTTTCTTTCAGCAACAATTGGGCTTGCTTATGATCGTGGTCTGATTAAAGATATTTTTGATTCCGTTTACAAATACATGGCCCCGATAGAAATTTATAAACCAATCGAAACAGGTAACAAGGCAGATGAATTTGGAAAGTCGCACATGCTCGAGTTGTTTGATACACCCCACAACAAAACAATTACCTGGAATGACATGCTTCGCCAAACAAGCGACTGGGAAGGAACGCTTTGGGGAAAACCTGACTGGGCCGATCGCCCGAGTTCCAAACCATCAGAATGGCTTACTGTAAAAAGAAATCCTTCGGGTTCCGTTTATGAATATAATGACACCCGCGTAAATGCACTGGCCTTAGCTGCGCTTAATGTTTGGCGCAAGCCGCTGCCACAAGTTTTGAAAGAAAATATTATGGATGAGATAAATGCTTCAACCACCTGGCGATGGTATGGATATGATAACTCATGGATTGTAATGGATGGCACTATCATGCAATCGGTAAGTGGTGGCGGCCATTGGGGTGGTGGCATGATCATTCACGCATATGACATGGCTCGGTTTGGTTACCTAACGCTGCGCCAGGGAAAATGGAATAACAAACAATTGCTATCGCCTCAATGGATGGCATGGTCCTATACACCTACCTCAGCACAACCTACCTATGGTTTTATGAATTGGTTTTTAAACACAGATAAAAAATTTCTTCCAAGTGCGCCCGCTTCAGCTTTTGCGCATATGGGCAATGGCACAAACATGGTGTATGTAGATAGAGAAAACGATATAGTGGCTGTTGTTCGCTGGATTGAAAACGACTCGTTAGATGGATTTATAAAAATGCTTTTAGAATCTGTTAAATAAAAACAGTGGTCATTTTTTTGACCAGCTCTAATTAATCTTACTATAAGACATTGTTTAATTGCTCTTTTATTTTTTCCAGTTCTTCTTTCATCATCACAACATGCTGTTGCATTTCGGCATCGTTAGCCTTGCTGCCAATGGTGTTTATCTCGCGACCAATCTCCTGCGAAATAAATCCAAGTTTTTTACCACTGGATTGTTTTTCGTTCATACCTTTTAAAAAATAATCGAGGTGAGTTTTTAAGCGCACACGCTCTTCATGTATATCCAATTTCTCGATGTAGAAAATGATTTCCTGTTCCAAACGATTTGCATCAAAGCCCTCGCTACCAAAAAAGTCAGTAATATTTCCTTTTATCCGGTTGCGGATTTTTTCAATTCGGGTAGGATCAATTTTTTCTACTTCCAAAAGTCCTTGGCGAATATTCTCTATATAACTCTCTAGTTTATCCTCTAATGATTTACCTTCCTCTGCGCGAAAGTCATCACATTTATTTATTGCCTCTGCAAGCATCAATCGCACCCCTTCCCACTCGGCCGGATCCAATTCTTCTTTTCCGTTAGCCTGCACTACATCGGGTGAACTTAGCGCCAATTGAAAGAGCGAATCGTGCCCGGCTCCAACTTTATCAGCCAATTTTTTCAACTCATTAAAATAGGTGGCAAATAATTCTTCATTGTATTGTTGCCGCATTTCTTGCTTAACGCCCGATTGAAACTCAATACTTACTGAGACTTTCCCTCTTTCCAGTTTATCTGTAATCAGGTTGCGAACTTCCAGTTCCTTCTCAATAAATTTTTTTGGAAGTCTTAAACTTAAATCGAGAAATTTAGAGTTCAGGCTTTTCACTTCAATCGAAATGGTTCCATCACCAGACCCAGCCGACATCTGGCCATAGCCAGTCATTGATTTAATCATGATAAGAATTAAAAAGAATAAAAATTACGTGCTAAGGTATCTATTTTTAGATAAACGAATCGTGCTTAAAAATCAAACCCAAGCGTGAAAGACAACCGAGGGTCTTTTACAGAATAGTTTTCTACTGGCCACGCAAGGTCAAACTTCATGTAGTAACCAAGCATCATGGTGCGTAAGCCAAATCCATAACTGTATAGCCACGGATTTAAGTATTCATTCAATTCAATTAAGAACGGACTTCCTGATGGGTCTTCAGGTACCACGCGTTTGCGAACGCTATTCTTTGTGTTGAATGGAAGTGCGCCCGTCCAACTTGAGCCAATATCATAGAATGCTGTGAATTGTAGGTTGCGGAAAAAGTTAGAGGTAATTGGACCATTGGATAGCGCGCGTATCAATGGAATGCGCAATTCCGCATTGGCCATAGCCACACTATTACCATAGAGCGTGGCATAATCAAACCCACGTAGGTTTGTTGCAAATTCAGAGAACAGCAGGTTTTCATTGAATGTTCCTACTTTACTAACCAGTGGATTTTGAAGACCATGATAATTCAGTTTATTACCCAACCAGTTATCCATTCCACCAAGCATATATTTTTTAGGTGAGTTGCCTAAAAACGTACCCGCAAATCCACGCACCGCAAAAACAATTTCGTGATAGATTTTTTGATAGTGTCTAACATCTAAAGAAATTTGAGAGAAACTCTTCTGGTTATTTCCCAGTGCCTCGTAGTGAATAGCACTTAATTTGCCGCGGGTGCCCTCAATAATATTCATTCCTGTAGATAGTGAATTATCATACACTAACTCCGCCTTGGCGCCTGCATAAATTTGTTGTTTTGATGGCATGAAGACAGGACCTGAGGCCTGAGGCTGAAGCAAACCCCGATCTACAAATTGAGTATAACCACCAAATGGTTTTAAAGAAAAACGTGTACGAACGGATAATGGCAGGGATGCTCCAAATTCAATTTTCTGGAATGAATATTTCTGATTTTCAATTTGTGCTATGCCTTCCTGTGGTGTTTGCCAAAAAATAACTTTACGATCGAACCGCACACTATAATCAATCCTTCCGGGAAGATATTGAAACTCACCATACACATCTCCACTCTTAAAATCGAAGGCAGTTTGAATGCCACCTAAAATTCTATAGTTCTCGAGTATATCATTCATTTGCGTTTCTATTTTCATACTAAAGCCACGCAGTGGGTCAATCACAAAATTGGTTAGTACATTTTCATAACTGAATTTTGGCGCATAGGCAAATGGACCGGTCACCCGGTTTGATTCCTTGGCTTTCATGTAGCGTGTCAAAAATGTTTCGCTAGGTTGCTTTGCCTTTACAACTTCATCCTCAAAAACATAATCATCAGTATTTAGTGGCTTAACCGCAGGCGTTACCGGTTTTATTGTATCGGTTTTTGCGGGTGCATCAAACTGATAGTCATCGGTATTGATTTCACCTTTCTTTACTATCGTACTGTCTTTTTTTATTTGTGGCTGCGGTTGTTGCGGCTTCTGTTGACTTGATGTGTCCTGCTTTTCCTTTAGTCGGGAATTTATCAAATCTTTAATGGACATACTTTTCACCGGCTGCTCATGCTTTCTTTTTTCAGAAACAGACTTTGCTTGCTGCACTTCTTTTCTGCGCGATGCCGGAGTAAAAATCTGTCGATCGAAATTAAATTTATCTATAATAAAAATATCTTCACTTAAACCTTTTGTGGTTACGAGAGCAAGCGATCGATTGTAAAAGTCAAGATCAAAATCTTTTATACTTGAATTAAAATTAGTGATCTGTGAATAAATACCTGTTGGCCGATTAAACTTAAACAAGTTGACAATGCCACGTTGATCACTTAAATAATAAAAATTATCTACATCAAGCGCCTTTGGATGAAAATCCATACTTAGAGTATTTGTCAGGCGCTTTACCTCAACGGTTGTGGTATCCAGATTGAAAAGAAAAAGATTATAGGTAGCAGAAAGTTTTGAGTAGGCGCCTACTTTAGTAGAAACGGAATCGGTTGTTCGGTTTGAACTGAACACAATTGTATTTGTGTTAGGAATAAATCCCGGATCAAGGTCATCGAATAAATCGTTGGTTAGTCTGCGCGTTCTATCCCTGCGGCTGCTTATCAAAAACAAATCATTCTGGCCTGCTAAATCAGCACTTAATACGGCTAACCTCCCATTACCGGAGAAATTAAAACTTCTAATGTTACTAAACTGATCTAGCTCGCGGGGCAACTTACTTTTTGTAACCAGATCATAGAGCCAAAAAACATATTGACCATTTTTAACTCCAATAACACCAAGTGTATTTGCATCAGACCAACTGAGTAAGGGAATTGTAAAATCTACATTTTGCTTTATTACTTTATTGCCACCATTAAGAATTACGGTTTCTCTGCCATTCTCCAAAGACTTAACACGTACCGTAAATTTGCCACGATCATTTTCAGCGTATGCAACTTTTTTTCCATCAGGACTAATTTTTACGGTTGTGTAAACAATCGTCTTTCTATGCTTGGGACTAAAGAGAGCCGAATCCGAAGGTGATGCATAGCTTTGTGAAACTCGTGTAGCCATCGAAGAATAGTAATCCTTCCATTCCATCATCAATTGTTTGAACGGAACACCAAGTGTTATAAGCACGCTCTTCTCTTCATTGCGAATGATGCGTGTATAGTTAAGAATATTGTTGATGCTGCTCTTCCCATACTTTTCAACAATAAAATTCCAAACGGATTGCCCCATCAAGGCAGCATCTTTGCCTGTAAACTTAAGCGCCTTGTTTACACGCTTACTAACAACTAATTGTCTGGTAAAGTCATCCATCTCTTCATTCCAGCCTTTAGCCACGTATAGCGAAGCTCCATCCACAAACCAATCGGGCAGATTTAGAAAAACCGCATTTTGAAACATGTCTTTCAGGTTTCCACCAAACATCATTTCGTTAAGCATCAAGTCAGAAAACTTGAAGATCAACTCTTCTTTAAATTCCTGAAGCGTGCCAGGGTGCGCAATCTCTACATACGGTTTAATAAATTCAGTCTCGCCACCCGAGGTAAACTGATTTTGATTAAGGCCAATATTGCTTTGCTGCAAATCAGTAACAGAATTGTATAAAAAAACTTTTGTTTTCTGAGGTGGGTAAAACCCTATAAGGTCGGTTATCCGATCAAACTCGCGCTCAAGGTATTCGAGCGATTCCTGAGCAACCGCTTTGCGATCGTCATAATAATAAACATCAAAGTTTTCGGAGCTAAGGTAATTCCAACGAAACTGCTTGTATTGAATGCGGTTTTTCCCAAATGTTTCCTGCGCACGCTGTGCATGGGTATTTGTATACGCCAAGCCTAAAACCATTGTGATTATCAAAAACCGAAACATTCCACTCATACTTTCTCTAGGATTTCGAAGATAACGATTTAAACCTTTTAATATTGACTTCAGGTTGAATTTCCGCCTTACCTAAAAGCCAATTAGCTAACTGGGCAGAAAAATAAGGCGCTAAACTTACTCCTTTAGTGCCCAATCCATTAAAAATAATAACATTTTTTAAATCCGGATGCTCACCCAAAATGGGTCTACGATCAGGTGTTGTTGGCCGAAATCCCCAATCTTGGGAAATAACTTTATAAGGTATTTTTAGCAAGACTTTCAACTTCTGTTCTAACTCCATGCGGCCAGCCTCAGTGGTTGAGTTTGATAAATTTTTTGTCTCATACGTTGCCCCTACTCTATATTGATTCGTTTCGGCAGCAGGCACCATATAAACACCTCTATTATAAATGAGTTCCGGAACTTCGGATAATTCTACCAACAAGGTTTCACCCTTTAAAGGTCGGATGGGTAAATTTGGTAATAGGGTGGAGCTTAAACTGCTTATGCCATTGCAAAAAATTATCTTTTCTGCGCTATACTCTTTATAAGAAACTTGCGATAACCCAATTTCTAATTGGCGCTCATCAAAAGGCTCGAGTACAAAAGAGTTACTTATTTGTAAGTAACTTCTTACTGCCCGCATAAATTCCCTTACATCCAAGAACCCACACTGTTTTAAAAGCAGGCCTCCAAACACATCATTCACTTGATGACCATATTTACTTTCTGTAAAAACTTTATCAACATAAGGACTAATGGTGGCATCTGAACTTAAACCCATCCATTGATTTTGTTCTTCAATAGATTGAAATGGTCGGTAAAGTGGTTGGGGATAGAAAAAACGATGTTGAAGGCTTTGCTCTGCTGATTTATAAAATCCATCGAGTTCATTAAATAATTTATCGGCCATCCAGGTGCGTGTCAGTAACTTTCCCGTTATCGGATTAAACAATCCGGCAGCAATGGCAGAGCTTCTATTTTGAGTTGGCTCATCAAAAACCAAAATGCGCTTACCGGCTTTTAGCAACCGTAAGGCTAAACAAGAACCAGCAAGACCTTGGCCTACAAGTATGTAATCAAATGATTGAATAGTGATAGTTGTCTAGTTGAATGGGTAAAAATACACACATCAAAGTAAGATGAGAAGGCGGAGCCCTCATTTCCCATAAGCCGTCAGTTTTGTATTTTTACAATTCTATTATGATTCAAATTCAAGCCTTTACATTTAATCCGTTTAGCGAAAACACCTATGTGGTCTATGATGAAACCGGGAGTGGAGTCATTATCGATCCGGGATGTTATGAGCCTGAAGAAAGAACAGAGCTGACTAAGTTCATTGAAAGCAATAACATTAAAATAAAATACTTACTCAACACCCATTGCCACATTGATCATGTGCTGGGTAATGATTTTGTAAAAGAGAAATATAAAGTTCCGTTTTTAATTCACGCCAAAGAAGAATCTGTTCTAAAAGCAGTGAAAGCCTATGCTCCATCGTATGGATTTGCGATGTATCACGAAGCTATACCCGATCAGTTTATTAATGAGGGTGAAGAAATCTTATTTGGCTCAACAAAACTGAGTATTCTCTTTTTGCCCGGACACGCACCCGGTCATGTTGGTTTTTATCATTCCGAATCTAAGTCATTGTTCAGTGGTGATGTTCTGTTTGAACGAAGTATTGGCAGAACGGATTTACCAGGGGGTGATCATAAAGCATTGATTGAAAGCATTCGCAAAAAAGTATTTACACTGCCCAATGAAGTTGTTGTTTATCCCGGCCACGGAAATCCTACAACGGTTGGCGAAGAAAAAGTATCGAACCCATACTGTGCAGTTTCATTAGGCTCCTAAAAACATGACTCGACATATTCCCAATTTTCTTACCTGCTGTAATCTTTTGTGTGGATGCATGGGCATTGTATTTTGCTTAGAGAATCGCGCACTTCCAGCCGCCTATTTTGTGTGGGCGGGCGGTGTATTCGATTTCTTTGATGGCTTTGCCGCGCGCTTACTTAAAGTATCGTCACCTATTGGTAAAGAACTGGACTCACTTGCGGACGTAGTTACATTTGGCATACTACCATCCCTGGTCATGTATAAAATGATTGGTGCCGTAACTACAAATGAGTGGCTCCCCTATTTCGCCTTTCTAATAGCTGTCTTTTCAGCCTTGCGTTTAGCTGTCTTCAATGTAGATGAAACCCAACACGATTCTTTCAAGGGATTGAACACTCCGGCTAATACAATATTCATCACTTCCCTTGTTTTTTTACCAACGTCATTAAATAACTGGGTGCAGCAGGATTGGGTTTTAATGCTAATAACACTTGCCTTTTCATTACTGATGGTCTCCCGCATCGATATCATTGCGTTCAAATTCAAAAATTTTTCGTGGGCAGATAACAAAGCAAGGTTTACTTTTCTTGCCATAGCCGTATTACTAATCATCTTAATGGGGAAGGCAGCTTTACCCTTTATTATACTTTTCTATATTCTCTTTTCGTTGGTGAGTAAGGCATTAAGGTGGGTAGGTTAAAATAATTTGATCCTTGCGAAATTTTTCCAAAATAGTAAGCATCCTTTTTTTACTGGTAATTCAATTTGATTTATCAGCGCAATCCGTCTTACAGTCAGGAAATTGGTATAAGTTTTCTGTAGCCAGCGATGGGGTAGTAAAAATAGATTACAAACTTCTTAAGAGTGCGGGCTTAAACCCAGATCAGGTTGATCCTCGAAATATAAAAATTTACGCTGCACAAAATGGTATGCTGCCTCAGCCCATAAGTGCTCCGCGAAAAAACACGTTATCACAAATCGCTATTCAGGTAGTAGGCGAGTCGGACGGTAAATTCAATACCAGTGACTACATACTCTTTTATGGTCAAGGGCCAGATACCTACCAATACAACAATCAAAAAAAAATGTTTGAGTATGAAAATAATTTATACTCCGATAAGAATTTTTATTTTCTAACAATAAGTGCCGAGCCAAGCAATAGAATTGCCGCGGGCGAAAATATAAATGGAACGTTTCCCATTGTATCAGACTATGAAGATATTGGCTATTACGAAACTGACAAGTACAACATTCTTAAATCTGGACGGCATTGGTTTGGCGAACAATTCGATTCAAACAAAGAAGCAACAATTCGATTCGATATTTCTGGTGTGATTGAAAACTCTGAGATTAGTTTGGTGTCTCACGTGATGGCTCAATCTGTAAATAACTCATCGTTTCAACTTTCATTTAATAACAATCCTGTTTTAACTCAACCAATTGATCCAATTCCTAACACCCGCTATGGCATTAAGGGTGTAATGAAAGCCGATACTATAATTATAAATTCTAACACAGTTGGTGCACCCGGTAGAAATAATCAAGACATTAAATATCAATTCACCAAAGGCAGTTTAGGCTTATCAGTTGGCTATCTTGATTTTATAATAATGACAATTAAAAGAAAATTAGCGTTGTATGGCGATCAAGCTATTTTTCGTTCTTCGTCAAGTCTATCAAATTCAATTTCAACGTTTGAGATTGAGTCTGCAAATGCAAATACGTTTGTCTGGGATGTCACTGATCCCTTTCAAGTTATTGATCAGCAATTCACCAACAACAACAGCAAGATTAATTTTTCAACAAACTCCCAAGTATTAAAAACATTCACTGTATTTAGTGCCTCGAATCTTAAAGCCCCTGCATTTGATGGCAGCATTCCCAATCAAAACTTAGCAGCTATTGGCACGCCAGCATTCCTAATCATCACCCATCCTGATTTTATAAGTGAGGCTCAACGGCTGGCAAATCATCGCCAAAACAAATCAGGCATTAGTGTTGGGGTAGTTAATATAAATCAAATCTATAACGAGTATAGTGGCGGCAAACAGGATATAACTGCCTTACGCGATTTCATTAAAGACGTTTATTCGTCAAATTCATTCTTAAAAAACGTCTTACTTTTTGGTCGTGGATCATACGATTATAAGAATCGGGTGCTAGGAAACACAAACTATATCCCCATTTATGAATCACGCAACTCACTTAGTCCACTTGAAACATATGCTTCTGATGATTACTTAACTTTTCTAGAACCCAATGAAGGAGAGTGGGGCGAAAAGCCGGCACAAAATCACACGATGGATATTGGTATCGGTAGATTACCTGTAAAAAAATTAGAAGAAGCCAAAATCATTGTTGACAAAATAATTGAATATGAAACAAATCCATCAGCGTTCGGCACTTGGCAAAATGAAATGCTTTTCGTTGCCGATGATGGTGATAACAACATTCATAACACACAAGCCGATCAGTTAGCAAACTCGATTGAAGTATTAAATCCAAATTATACAGCTAACAAATTTTTTCTCGATTCATACGATCAAATAACACAACAAAATAGTGGCAATCAGTCAAGTCCTGATGCAAGCAAAGCTATTGACTTAGCCATTAGAAAAACTCCATTGATTGTAAACTACACGGGGCACGGCTCCGAACGTGTTTGGATGGATGAGCAAATTCTTGATGAAACCCTTATTAAAAGCTGGCACAACGTACCACGGTATCCACTGTTTGTTACGGCCACTTGTGAGTTTGGTCGCCACGATGATCCCTTTCAAATTACCAGTGGTGAGCTAACCTTGTTGCAAAAAAAAGGTGGTGGCATTGGAATTGTTACCAGTGCGCGCCCTGTAAATTCAAGTACAAACTTTACGCTCAACAAAGCATTCTATGAATCCCTATTTTCGAAAGAGAATAACAAATACAAATCAATGGGAACAGTCTTTCGTGAAACAAAAAATAATAGTATCAGTGGAGTGGCTAACAGAAATTTTTCCCTTTTGGGCGATCCATCCATGACGTTAGCACTTGCTGAAAATCAAATCGTCTTTGATGAAATAAAGACAAGCGATGGATCATCCGAATTAAAAGGCTTATCCACAGTAACGATTATTGGTCATCTTGAAAATGAAACTGTAATACAAACCAACTTTAACGGAGACATATCACTTACACTATTTGATAAAGAAGTTAATGCCGTTACCAAAGGCGATGAAAATCCACCATTCAATTATACAACCCGATCCAATTCACTTTTCCGCGGCAACTCAACGGTTAACCAAGGTTCTTTTGAGATGGAGTTCATTATGCCAAAAAATATTTCAACCGAATTTGTTACTGGAAAATTTATTGCTTTCGCTTCTACTAAAGCAGGAGAACTTGCCAACGGCAACTCGCTTAATACAATTGGCGGTTTAGAGCCTTCACCAAATATTGATGCAACTCCGCCAACCATTCAATTGTTTTTGGGTGACACAACTTTTATTGCTGGTGGCATTGTGGGGCCTAACACACAAATTGTTGCTCATCTGTATGATAACAGTGGGATAAATATTTCATCCAACCCAACAGGCAATGAAATAATCGCCTCAATAGATGGCGGTCAAAGTTTTATTCTAAACGATTACTATTCGGCAAATACTAAAACCTTTAAGAAAGGAACTCTCGACTTTCCTTTGGACGGCCTCGAAAAAGGAAAACATACGCTTACTTTATCAGCTTCCGACACATATAACAACCGGCAAACAAGCACCGTGGATTTTGTAGTTACGGATGGCGCACAAATTCAAATTGAAGCATTCACAAACTATCCTAATCCATTTTCCGGTTCTACCACGTTGGAGTTTACACATACACGTCCTGGAGAGGATTTAGAAGCTTTTGTAACTATTTATGATATGGTAGGCAATGTACTGTTGAATCAATCTTTTGAAATTACCAATAGCCAATATCGGGTGACCTTGGCCGATTGGGATGGAAAATCAGCTCACGGAACAAAATTAAGCAATGGAATATACGTGGGTAAGGTTTCCGTTCGTTCACTACTTGATGGCTCTAAAAATGAGCAGTTTACTAAGCTAATTATCCTGAATTAAACTACCTTTACCGATTATAACTTTGACTATGAAGAGGTTAAGTATACCTATAGCAATCACTCTTTTATCCATACCGTTTTTCACGATGGCTCAAGTATCGTCTGGAGCTACGTTAATTGGTCAGGACTCAACTAATCGGGTTATAACTACTGCTGTTCCTTTTTTAACAATCACCCCCGATGCGCGTGCCGCTGGTATGGGCGATGCTGGCGTAGCCACTTCGGCTGACGTTAATTCAGCCTATTGGAACTCTGCAAAGCTTGCCTTTATCGATAATGGATTGGGTTATGGAGTATCAGGATCGTACACTCCATGGTTAGGAAAAATAATCAACGATATGTATGTGTTTTACCTTTCGGGATTTTATAAGATAGGTCGCGAGCAAACGGTCGCTGCCTCAATGAAATATTTTGATTTGGGTGAGATTCAATTTAAAGGAGTAAGCAATGAAGACCTTGGAAGATTTAACCCAAGAGAATTTGCTTTTGATGTTACCTACTCAAGACTACTAACCGAGCAACTGTCAATAGGCGGTGCCTTGCGATATATCCATTCAAATCTTACCGGTGCTTTAACAACGGGAAATATTGACGCCAGGCCAGGTAACTCTGTAGCTGTTGATTTGGGTATTTATTACACCAAACCATTTTTGGCTAACAACAATACGCTGTCACTTGGAGCAGCCATTACTAATCTAGGCGCTAAAATTTCGTACTCTGATGCCAACAATCGTGACTTTATTCCAACCAACTTACGCTTGGGTGGAGCTTACACATTGGAACTGGACCCAAAAAACAAACTCACTTTTGCATTGGATTTTAATAAGCTTTTAGTGCCTAGTCCACCAAAAAATAATTCAACACCACTATTGAGTGGCATCTTTGGCTCTTTTACGGATGCGCAAGGTGGTTTTAAAGAAGAGGTCAGAGAGGTAATGACTTCTCTTGGTGTTGAATATTGGTATGATAAAACCTTTGCCGGAAGATTAGGATACTTCAATGAGGCAAAAGATAAGGGAAATAGAAAATACCTAACCGCAGGGGTTGGGTTTAGATATCAGACCTTTGGAGTTGATGTCGCCTACTTGGTTCCTACAAACAAAAGGGAAAATGCATTGGCTGAAACAATCCGATTTACCATCATGCTTAACTTCGCGGGTAAATCAGGAAAAGAAGATTCTGTTACTGATAATTAATCATGCTCGATAGAAAGTCTGCTCCGCAGTGTGCCGAAATAAAGAATTTTCATCTCCCTGCTCCAGAAATACTTGAGTTAACCAATGGAATCCCGTTGGTTCTTTTTAAAGATGTACAACAACAGGTTCTTAAAATAGAACTTGTCTTCAATGCCGGAAAGTGGTTTGAGACAAAACGAGGGGCAGCTCACTTTACAGCTCAAATGCTTGAAAAAGGCACGCCCAATAAAACATCTTACCAGATTGCCGAAGTATTTGATCGTTTTGGTTGCTCCGTTGAAGTCAGTGCAGGATATGATTTCACATCTATTTCGCTCTATGTTCTTTCTAAAAATATAAATAAAGTCTTACCTCTGTTTTGTGAGATTGTAACTTCTCCATCCTTCCCCGAATCAGAATTCTTATTATTGAAAGATGTCTTTAAACAGAATTTAAAAATCAATAGCAAAAAAAATAGTTATGTAGCAGGGAAAACTATCCGCCAAAACATTTTTGGAGAACAACATCCATATGGAGGGTCAGTTGAATCTGATGATGTTGATAAACTTACTCGGGAAGATTTACTTCACTACTTTAGTAATCATTTTGTCCTTCACGAAGTTTACATTACTGGATTTTTATCTACAAGTACTAAGCAACTCCTTATTTCTGAATTGTCAGGAGTCAAATCAACTGCTATACAAATCACGAAAGCAATCTCTTCCAACACTAATGAAGCATTTTCTCAGCACATTGAAATCCTCGGTAGCGTTCAATCTTCGCTTCGTCTAGGTAAAAAAACAATAAACAGGAGTCATCCAGATTACCCAGCTTTCGTTCTCTTGAACCATATTTTAGGTGGGTATTTTGGTTCCCGACTAATGAAGAACATCCGCGAAGAGAAAGGACTAACGTATGGAATTCACTCCTCTATAAACACATTAAAAAATGATGCGCTTTTTTTAATTGGCACTGATGTAAATAGAGAAACTCAGGATCTTGCTTTTTCAGAAATTAAAGCCGAGATAAATAAACTTATTGAAGAGCCAATAGAGCGGTCTGAATTAGAGGTAACTAAAAATCATCTCCTGGGAAGCCTTCAGCTTGAAACAGCAAATCCGTTTTCAATTCTTGAAAAGATAAAAACAATTCGGTTAAATCAACTCAACCCCAATTTCTACAACACACTGTTTAAAAACATTCTTACTACCGATGCCGCAACCCTTAAACGAGTGGCTCAATCTCATCTTCAATCAGAAAGCCTGTTCCAAGTTAGTGCTGGCTAAAACGTAAAGTTTAACCTTATCACTCATTTGATCCGCTTTCTTTTGCGGCCTACCTTGGCTATCGCTGCAAGTCTGTCCGTCACTCATGCTCACTCACCGGAGTTTATCCCGATTTTTATCGGGAGGCTTTCCACTTCTATCCCTGGCCGATAGCTCTCTGGTTGCGAAAATGTATACTCATAAAAAAAGCCTTCGTAGATTTACGAAGGCTTTAGGTAATAAAAATAGGCAACGACTTACTCTCCCGGGTTTTACCCTAGTACCATCAGCGCGGGTGGACTTAACTTCTCTGTTCGGAATGGGAAGAGGTGATCCCCACCGCTATAGTCACCTTAAGGTTTTGAGTCTTGAGTTGATAGTCTTAGTCTCTAGCAATTGTATCTGCTATGGACTATCGACTAATAACTATGGACTTTTTCAATATCGTTGACATAATTGACAAAAGAGCAGTGCAAGTATTTAAAGTAAAAGTTACGAGCACATAGACTTACCTGCCGAAGCGTTGCCGCGAAGGCAGGTTTTTGCTGAAGCGAACGGGTAATTAGTACTGCTCAGCTTTGCCATTTCTGGCTTTACACCTGCAGCCTATCAACGTCATAATCTCTGACGTCCCTTAATGGAAGTCTCATCTCGAGGTGGGTTTCGCGCTTAGATGCTTTCAGCGCTTATCCCGTCCCAACATAGCTACCCGGCAGTGCCGCTGACACGACAACCGGTACACCAGCGGTTAGTCCAACCCGGTCCTCTCGTACTAAGGTCAGATCCTCTCAAACTTCCTACGCCCATCACAGATAGGGACCGAACTGTCTCACGACGTTCTGAACCCAGCTCGCGTGCCACTTTAATGGGCGAACAGCCCAACCCTTGGGACCTTCTCCAGCCCCAGGATGTGACGAGCCGACATCGAGGTGCCAAACCTCCCCGTCGATATGAGCTCTTGGGGGAGATCAGCCTGTTATCCCCAGCGTACCTTTTATCCTTTGAGCGATGGCCCTTCCATGCAGAACCACCGGATCACTATATCCAACTTTCGTTCCTGCTCGACCCGTCGGTCTCACAGTCAAGCACCCTTATGCTATTGCACTCCACGTACGATTACCAACCGTACTGAGGGTACCTTTGAAAGCCTCCGATACACTTTCGGAGGCGACCACCCCAGTCAAACTACCCACCACACAATGTCTCCGCCATAGGCGGATTAGGCATCAAGAAAATAAAGGGTGGTATTTCACCATTGGCTCCCCAAAACCTAGCGGCCCTGGATCAACGCCTCCCACCTATCCTACACATCATTCTCCCAATACCAATGTGAAGCTATAGTAAAGGTGCATGGGGTCTTTCCGTCCCGTGACGGGTACACGGCATCTTCACCGTGACTACAATTTCACCGAGCTCATGGCTGAGACAGCGCCCAGATCGTTACACCATTCGTGCAGGTCGGAACTTACCCGACAAGGAATTTCGCTACCTTAGGACCGTTATAGTTACGGCCGCCGTTTACTGGGGCTTC
>Ga0209480_10001240_pt1 | contig 18826 bp, 14 predicted proteins | sample JI61114C2DNA_FD_187501 | JGI IMG/M metagenome (GOLD analysis project Ga0209480, IMG submission 187501) | Wastewater effluent complex algal communities from Wisconsin, to seasonally profile nutrient transformation and Carbon sequestration -... | ecosystem: Engineered > WWTP > Effluent > Algae... | reverse complement strand
GCAGGCGCGTCTATAGTCGCCAGTCTCGTGCTGGTCGCCTGCGCACTCGGTCTGCTGCTCGCGGCCTCGCCCGCGGGCGGCACCGCCGTCGATGAGCCCGGTCCGCCGGACCTCATCATCGGCGGCAAGGAGGCGCGCGCGCGGCGGGCCGCGGGCGAGTTCGCGGCCCGCCGCTATCCGCAGGCGGCACGCGACTACGAGGCGCTGTTCGCCGAGTTCGACGAGCCTGACTTCTTGCTCGCGGCCGGCCGCAGTCGGCTGGCCGCCGGACATCGAGCGCACGCGGTCGCCCATCTCAGTCGACTGGTCGCCAGCGGCCTGCTGACGGCGAGCGCGACCCAGGTGGCCTACGGCGAGCTCGCGGCGGCGCAGCGGGGGCTCACGCCGGTGACGCTGCGCGTCGCGTTGCCGACCGACCTCGACCACAGCCCGAAGGTCTCCGCCGAGTATGTCGCCCCGTTCGCGGCCGAATCGCGGCCCGCGCTCGAGTTTCCGCTGCCGGGCGGCCCGGGACCGGAGCGAGTGTTGCTGCTGCAACTCGACCCGGGCGCGTGGCGGCTGCGGGTCGACGACCCGGCGCTGGCGCCCGTGGACGTCGGGATCGACGTACTCGTCCAGCGGGGCCACGCGCTCAAGCTCGACCTGCGACCGCGCGAGCCGGGCGAGAGCTCGCCGCGACTGCGGCTGCGGCTGGTCGGCGTGCTCGGCGGGCTGGGTGGAGCGGCGCTCGGGGCTGGCATCGGCGTGACGGTGGTCGGCGACTTGCGCCTGCGACGAACGCTCGCACGCGGGTCGGGGACTTGCCTCGAGCAGCCCGGGTGCAGCCAGGATCTGGCGGACACTGCCGGCCTTCGCAGCCTCGGCGCCGGCATCCTCGGGGCCGGCGCGGGCGCGACGATCGCCGGACTCACGGGGCTCATCCGTGACCCGGAGCGGCGCCGACGGCTCTGGCTGAGCGAGCTGGCCGTCGGCGGCGCCGGCATCCTCGGCGGAGGCGTCGCGGTCGCGCTCGCCGCCCGCGGCTTCAATCGCGACCACGTCGAGGACGACCCGCTGGGGCTCGTCGAGCGACGCGCTGCCCAGCACACCGTGGCCGCCGCGGGTCTCGGCCTCGGCGGTGGCCTGGCCGTCGCCGCCGCCGTCGCCCTGCTGCACACCCGCAGCGACCGGCAGCGCCGGCCCCGGCCGGCCCTCGGCCTGGGCCCGGGCGGCGTCCGAGTGAGCGTCACGGGGCGATTTTGAGCGCGACGCTCAGGCTGAGCGGAGCGCAGGCAGCCTCGAGCGACCTGCGACGCGTCGGCGTCTTCGCACGAGCTTCGCGCCCGCTACCGCTGGAGCGCTCGAGCTACTTGCGACGCGTCGGCGTCTTCGTGGGGGTGGTGGCCGCGGGCGCCTTGGCCTCGGACTCCTGGACGCCGCGCCTGGCCGCGGCGCCGGCGTTGGCGTCCTCGCGATCGAAGCACAGGTCGCCATTATCCTTCTTGAGGATGTCGATCTGGTCCTTCGCGGCCTTTTGATACTGGGCGCTGGCGCCGGACTTCGGCCGCAGCAGCGCCTCGAAGTAGGCGATCGCGTTCTTGCACTGGCCGAGCTTGGCGAAGCCGAGGCCCGAGTAGTACAGCGCGTCCGCCACGATCGGGTCGTCCGCGTACTCTTGAATGAGGCGGTAGAACTGGCCGAGCGCGCTCTTGTAGTCGCGCTCGCTGAAGAAGGTCAGGCCGACCTTGAAGTTCGCCTCCGGCAGCTTCGGGTCGCCCGGATAGCGCGAGATCACCGTGCGCCACAGCTGGCGCGAGAGCTTGTAGTTCTTGCGCTGGAGCTGACGCTCCGCCTCCGACCACAGCTCGTCCTTGCCCTCGGGGATGCTCGTCGCCTCGTTGAGCTTCTCCTCGAGCGTGCGCAGCCGCTGGTCGACCTCGGCCCGCAGCTCCTGCTGCGCCTGCTGGCTCGACGAGGACACCAGCTCGGCGTTCTCGGCCGCGCCGCGCAGCTCGGCGGCCTCGACCTCGACCCGGTCCATGCGCGCGCCGATGCCGGCCTGGCTGCCGCGCAGCAGGGTCTCGGCCTGGTCGAGCTTGCTCTGCAGCTCGGCGAGCTTGCGGTCGGCCTCGGCGAGCTGCTCGTCGAGGGTGGCGCCGCGCGAGTCGGTCGACTGCTCGATCTTGCTGAGCTTGGCGGCGAGGTCGTCATGCTGGGCCTTGAGGACCAGGCAGCCGGACGAGCCGGTCGCGCCGAGGGCGGTGAGCACGAACATGGCCCCCAGCAGAGCGCCGCGCGGGCGGCTCGCCGAGGGACCAGGATTGGAGGAGCGGGAGGCCTTGCTCACCAGCACGAGCTCACTGCCAGACGAACTGGACGCGGCGGTCCTTGGCCATGCTCGCGTCATCGGTGCCGGACGACTCGAGGTCACCCTTGGAGACGACGTTCATGCGAGTCGGGTCGACGCCGAGCTGCTGCAGGAACTCCTTGACGTTGTTGCCGCGCTTGTCGGTCAGCATGATGTTGTACTCCTCGGTGCCGCGCGAGTCGGCGTGGGCTTCGAGGATGACCGCGCGGGTCTGGTTGGTCTTCATGCACTCGGCGAGGCCCTTGAGCTTCTCCTGGTCGGCGGGCTCGAGGTTGGGGCTGTCGAAGCCGAAGAACAGGGTCTCGACCTCGGGGCAGGGGCTGGCGCCGCCGCCCTCGGAGACGCCCGAGAACACGCAGTTCCCGTTGTCGCAGATCTCGTCCATCGCGCACTGGTCGTCGGTCTGGCACTGGGTGCCCATGGGGCCGTCGCCGCCGGGGCTCGAGCAGCGGCCGGTGCCGATGTCGCAGGTGCCGGGCTGGCAGTCGAGGTTGTCGGAGCAGGCGGCGCAGGCGCCGGCCTTGCAGACGGTGCCGCCGGCGCAATCGAGGGTCTGGGCGCAGGGCTTACCGATGCCGTCGGCGCCGACCGGACCGCCGACGATCGCGGCGGGGTCCTGGCAGCGGAACTCGGCGCACTTCCAGTTCGCGCCGTTCGGGCCCTTGCCGTTGCAGTCGGTGTCGATCTTGCAGTTCTGGCACATGCCGTCGACGCACTTCTCGTCGAGGTCCACGTTGCAGTGCTTGTCCTTCTTGCACTGCGGGTACGGCGGCGGCTTGCACGCCGTGGTCGACAGGCCCATGACGGCGACGCCGAGGGCGAGCAGATGTGGAGTCAGGCGGGACAGCATTGCGCGCATTGTGGCGGCTCCGGGAGGGCGAGGGAAGTTTCCGACGAAAGCGATTTTTCGGGGGCAGGGCCGTGGCGGCCACAGCGTCCGAGGGTGCGTTGACGGGCGGCCCAGGCATAGCCTTGCACCGCGCGTAGTGTCAACCACAGCGCCGATCCACGGGTCGCTCCAGGGTGCGGGCTCCAGAAGGATCCCCCGACCGATCTCCGCCACGGATCTCCCGCACGAGCGCGGGCTGGATCTGCCGGGGAGGGCCCCGACCCGCGCGTCTCGGGCGGCGAGGACGGGGCCAGGGGCGAGGCCGCGAGCTGCAGGGGCCGCTCCGGGCCGCAGGCTGTCGTACGACACGCTGCGCAGCTCGCGCGAAGCCTGAACGCGGCCCCGAGGACCTCGGGCGCCGCGTGGCTTTTGCTTCTGCATCAGCTCTGGCATGGTTCGCCGCCATGGCGCCGGTCGACCACAAGACGATGTTCGAGATCTACCGCGAGACCGATTATAATCGCGCCTTTCGCTGCGTCTTCTTCACCGACCTGGACGAACACAATCGCGGCAAGGAGATCGCCCGCGCCGCCGCCGGGGAGACCGTGTTCTCCGGCTTCATCGCCGACGAGCGCAAGCCCGCCGCCCGCGAGGCGATCGAGGGCATCGTCGACGACCTCAACGCGATGGACGGCGACGACGCCTGCCTGTCACCCGGCGAGTACCAGCGCCGCCTCGGCGAATTTCTCGTGCCCTGACCCCGGCATGTCGTCCGCCCTCGCCACCGCGGCCGTCCGCGCCGCACTGACCCCTGCGCTGGTCGCCGCGGTCCTGGTCCCGGCCTGCGCCGCCGAAGCCGACACCGAGCCGGCCGAGCTCGTCGAGCTCGGCGTCGAATTCGACCTGACGCCGCGCGCCGACCCGGCCCGCGCCGCGCCGCTGGCCTGGCTAGCCCCGACCCTGTGTGCGCAGGTCTATCGCGTCCGCATCGACGAGACCTACCCGCCCGGCCTCGAGGAGCGGCTGCACACCCGCGCCGAGCACAGCGATAGCTTCTTCGTGATCTCCGGGCCGCTCGCGCAGGGCCAGGAGTTCGTCGGCCGCCTGGTGTATCGGGGGCCCAAGACCCAGGACCGCCCGGTGCTGCGAGACTTTGCGATGTCGGCCGAGCTCGCCGGTCCGGCCTCACCGGACGCGCCGTGCCGCGAGCGCACCTGGGACCCGGTCGAGGACGCGCTGGCGCTGGGCTGGCCGCAGCTGCCGGCGCGCCTGGTCGCGCGCGGTGAGACCTGGCGAGGCGCCCGCGTCGAGGCGACCTGCAACCGCTCGGCCTGCGTCGACCCGAAGACCGGCGGTGGCGGCCGTGACAATCACTTCCGGCCGTGCGCGACGATGTCGTGGCGCGAGCGGCTGGACGGCCTGTACACCCTCGGCGACGAGCAGGTGGCGCAGATCTCCAGCTTTTGGAGCGACGGTCATCCGCTGGGGGAGGCGCTGTGGAGCGAGCGCAGCGTGGTCGTCTCGGTCGAGCACGGGCGGCTCTTGCACAGCCAGACGCTGATCCACCACGGCTACTCCGGCATCGAGCGCGAGGTCCGTGTCGACGCGATCGACGGCTGCCCGGGTGGCCTCGTCGCCGCCGGCTGGAGCCCAGACCCGGCCCTCGTCGCCGCCCGCGACGCGCTGCTCGCGGCCGCCGAGGCGCCCGGGAGCGGCCAAAATCACTCGAGGAAGCAAACCCCGGAGCGGGGGCGTTAGGAGCCGATGGACAAGATCGTCATTCACGGCGAACAGCGCCTCACCGGCGAGATCCGGATCCTCGGGGCCAAGAACGCCGCCCTCCCGATCCAGTGCGCCGCCCTGCTCACCGACACGCCGACCACCCTGCGGCACGTGCCCAGGCTCAGCGACGTCAAGACGATGGGCGAGCTGCTGGTCGGCCTCGGCTGCACCGTCAAGGGCGACCGCACCCTCGTCATCGACCCCGCCGGCGTCGCCTCGGGCCCGCTCGAGGCCCCCTACGAGCTGGTCAAGACCATGCGCGCCTCGGTCACGGTGATGGGCCCGCTGCTCGCTCGCTACGGTCGGTGCCGGGTGTCGCTGCCCGGCGGCTGCGCGATCGGTGCCCGGCCGATCGACCAGCACCTGCGCGGCCTCGAGGCCCTCGGCGCGAAGATCCACATGGCCCACGGCTACGTCGATCTCAAGGCCAGGCGCCTCAAGGGCGCGAACTTCAGCTTCGACGTCGTCACCGTCGGCGGCACCCAGAACGTGATGATGGCCGCCGCGCTGGCCAGGGGCACCAGCCGCCTCGAGAACTGCGCCCGCGAGCCCGAGGTGCAGGAGCTGGCGATCGTCCTCAACAAGATGGGCGCGAAGATCCACGGGGCCGGGACCTCGGCGATGGAGATCGAGGGCGTCGACATCCTCAACGGCATCGACCACGCGATCCTGCCCGACCGCATCGAGGCCGGCACCTTCATGGTCGCCGCCGCGATCACCCGCGGCGACGTCTTGCTCGAGCACGCCCCCATCGACCACCTGCACCCGGTGATCGCCAAGCTCGAGGAGGCCGGCGCCATCTGCCGGGTCGAGCCGCGCGGCCTGCGGGTGATCGGCCCCGAGGCGCTGCGACCGATCGACCTCGTCACCCGGCCGCACCCCGGCTTCCCGACCGACATGCAGGCGCAGATGATGGTGCTCGCGACCGCCGCGCACGGCCAGAGCATCATCACCGAGACCATCTTCGAGAACCGCTTCATGCACGTGCCGGAGCTGTGCCGGCTCGGCGCCGACATCCACGTCAACGGCAACGTGGCGATCATCAAGGGCCCGGCGAAGTACACCGGCACGACGGTGATGGCCACCGACCTGCGGGCGAGCGCCAGCCTGGTGCTCGCCGGGCTGATCGCCAGCGGCAAGACCGAGATCCGCCGCGTGTATCACCTCGACCGCGGCTACGAGACCCTCGAAAAGCGCCTCCGCCAGGTCGGCGCGAAGATCCGCAGGTTCCATGGCGCCCCCAACTGACGGCCTCACCATCGCCCTGCCGAAGGGGCGGATCTTGACGCAGGCGATCCCGCTGCTGCGCCAGGCCGGGCTCGACCTCACGCCGGTGCTGGCGAACGGACACGACCGCCGCCTCCTCTTCGACCTGCCCGGCGGGGTGCGCGTGCTTTTGGTCAAGCCCGTCGATGTCCCGACCTACGTCGAGCACGGGGTCGCGGACCTCGGTGTCGCCGGTTACGACACCCTGTGCGAGGAAGCGCGTGACCTCTACGAGCCCGTGGACCTGGGCGTGGGGGCCTGTCGGCTGGTGGTCGCGGAGCCCGCCGACCGCCCCGTGACCCTGCGTCGGGGCATGCAGCTGCGGGTGGCCACCAAGTATCCGCGCCTGGCCCTGCGTTACTACCGCTCGCGCGGGATCCAGCCGGAGATCATCCCGCTCGCGGGCTCGGTCGAGCTCGGTCCGATCACCGGGCTCTCCGACCAGATCGTCGATCTAGTGGAGAGCGGCGAGACCCTCCGGCAAAATAACCTGCGGGAGGCAGATACTATTCTTCACGTGACCAGCCGGCTCATCGTCCATCCGGCGAGCCTCAAGCTCAAGCCAGCGGCTGTCACCCGCATCATCCGCACTATCCGCATCATCGCCGCGGCCTGCGCGGCCGACCTGCCCCCCGCGAGGACCGCATGAGCAAACACGACGACCCGGCCCTGGTCCGCGCGGCCCTGATGCAGCGGCTCAAGGTGCACACCCGCATCAGCCAGCAAGCGCTGGGTCCGACGCCCGAGCAGCGCAAGCGTTTCGCCTCGTCGCTGCCGGACATCCTCGCCTTCGGCGACCGCCGCTACGCAGCGGCCCACGTGGTGCTCGACTGGGACCACCGCATCCCCAGCGAGGCGCTGCTGCTGCGGCTCTATTTGAGCTACACCGACCGCGAGGCGGCGGAGGTCGAGGTCGCGTTGAAGGCCCGCGACCGGGAGATCGACGCGGGCAACCTGTACCCGGAGTTCGACGTCCCCGACTACGGGGAGATCGACGCCAGCGAGACCTACGTCGGCCTGGTCCGCCCTGGCGGCACCGAGGTCGAGGAGCTGCGGTTCTTCAGCGACTGGCGCAAGAGCGTCCAGCAGCCGGTGGTGCGCGACGTCCTGGCGGCCGTCCGCACGCACCCCGGCTACGAGCGCTCGATGAAGGAGCGCAGCCACGACAACCTGGGCCCGCCGGTGGTGATCGGCTGGTCGCCGCCCTGCCTCGCCAACTCGAAGCACTGGGCGGTCGAGGTCTGGCTGCTGGTCGACTTCGACGGCCACATGGGCCGCGCCCACGTCTTCATGGTCGACAGCAAGCTGCGGACCGTGACCCGCGAGTTCTTCACCGAAGTGCAGATCGGCTAGCGCTCGACGGAGCCCGGCGCGCTCTCGTGAAGCGTGACGGTCCGGGCCAACTCGGGCGCCAGGCGCGGCAGGGTCAGGAACAGGACGCCGCCGTCGAGGTGGGCCTCGCCGTGGGCGCCGTCGACGATGTCCGGCAGCTGCACGCGACACAGGAAGCTCTCGAAGCCGCGGTCGACGCGGAAGCCCTCGTGCCGTCTGCGGGGCATCGCGGGACGGCCATCGACGCCGGGCCTGCGCTCCTCGCTCCTCGGGTACGCCCTCAGGGTCAAGGTCGCGCCGTCGATCGAGATCTCGAGCTCCTCGGGGTCCATCCCCGGCAGCTCCGTGCTCACGCGAATGTAGGCGTGGTCCTCGGCGACGCGCAGCGCCGGGAAGGCCATCACGGGCTCGCAGGAGGCGCACGGCTCGCCAGCGCAGCGCCCCGAGGGGTCGCAGGGCGCCTGCGTGAGGGTCGGCTGCTGGGCCGTCGCCTGCGCTCTACAGAGTTGAAGGTACATGGCTCGCTCCCCCGGTCGTCCATTCGAGGAGCGGCCTCACGAAATTGTGTAGTACCCGAAGCTGCGGATGCCACTTTCACCTCCCTGTCAGGGCCCGAAAGATCCTCGCGGACGCGGCCCGTTGCGCGTCAACCTTGCTGGCTCGCCCCCACGGCCCGTCGAGCCCGGTTAGAGGGCCTGTTTAGCGACCGCGAGCCCTGCGCAGGCGCTGCTCGTTCGCGGCGTGGTCCGGGGTCGGCGCCGCCTCCGGAGCGTCGGCGTTTCGAACGCCCGCGGCGGCCAGGACGCCTAGGCGATCGCCTGGCCGCGTTGATACACCGCGGCGATCAGCGGCGAGCCGGCGTGATAGACGAGGTCGCGATAGTCGGGCGTCGCGAGCACCAGGATGTCGGCGCTCATGCCGACCTCGAGGCGACCGAGCTCCTGCGCGAGGCCCAGCGAGCAGGCGGCGTTGTGGGTCACCGCGCAGACGGCCTCGGCGGGCGAGAGCTTGCAGCCGTAGCAGGCCAGCGCCAGGACCAGCGCCAGGCTCTCGAGCGCGCAGGAGCCGGGGTTGCAGTCGGAGGCGACGGCGACCGGGACGCCGACGCGGACCAGGGCGCGGCCGTCGGCGAAGGGCTTGCCGAGCACGAGGGAGGTGCCGGGCAGCAGCGTGGCGATGACGCCGGCGTCGCGGAGGGCGGAGCGCTCGTGGTCATCGAGGTGGAGGAGGTGGTCGGCGGAGAGGGCCCCGAGCTCGGCGGCGAGCAGGGCGCCGCCGGTGTGTCCGAACTCGTTGGCGTGCAGGCGCGGGCGCATGCCGAGGGCGCGCGCGGCGAGGAGGATCTGGCGGGACTCGTCGGGGGTGAAGGCGCCGCGGTCGCAGAAGACGTCGCAGTAGTCGGCGAGCTGTTCGGCCGCGACCGCGGGGAGGATCTCGAGGCAGACGCGACGCAGGAATTCGGCGCGGCCCTCGGGGCCGCCGCGCAGCTCGACGGGCAGCGCGTGCGCGGCCAGGCAGGTCGTGCGGACGCGAGCACCTGTCTCTTGCGCCAGGCGCCTGGCGATCCGCAGCTGGCGCAGCTCGGTCGTCAGGTCGAGGCCGTAGCCGCTCTTGATCTCCACCGTCGTCGTGCCGCTGCGCTGCATGCGACGCAGCCGGGCCGCGCTCTCGGCCAGCAGCTCGTCGTCGCTCAGCGCCCGGGTCTGGCGCACGCTCGAGAGGATCCCTCCGCCCGCGGCGAAGATGTGCTCGTAGTCGGCGCCGCCGAGGCGCTGCTCGAGCTCGTCCTTGCGGTCGCCGCCCCACACCAGGTGCGTGTGGCTGTCGACCAGCGCCGGCAGCAAGGCCTTGCCGCGGCAGTCCACCTCGCTCGCCCCGCGCATCGCCGGCCGGTCCCGCTCCGCTCCGAGCCAGGTGATGCGGCCGCCCTCCATCACCACGCTCAGGTCGCGGCGCACGCCGAGCTCGGCCTGCGCTGCGCCGGCGCGCGACCTGTCCTTTGGGCCATCCGCGAGCGTCAGCGCCTGGGCGGCGGCGACCAGGACCGTCGCGCTCACGTCGCCTCCGCGCCGCCGTCCGCGTCGAGGAGGGTGGTCCGGCCGGGGATGCGCACGTCGTGCTCGCGGGCGAAGTCGAGGGCCTCGTCGTAGCCGGCGTCGACGTGGCGGACGACGCCCATGCCGGGGTCGGTGACGAGGACGCGGGCGAGGCGGCGCGCGGCGCCCGCGGTGCCGTCGGCGACGACGACCATGCCGGCGTGGAGGGAGTAGCCGATGCCGACGCCGCCGCCGTGGTGGACGGAGACCCAGGAGGCGCCGGCGGCGGTGTTGAGCAGGGCGTTGAGGACGGGCCAGTCGCCGATGGCGTCGGAGCCGTCCTTCATGGCCTCGGTCTCGCGATTGGGGGAGGCGACGCTGCCGCAGTCGAGGTGGTCGCGACCGATGACGATCGGCGCCTTGACCTTGCCGGTGCGCACGAGCTCGTTGAACAGCAGGCCGGCGCGCTCGCGCTCGCCGTAGCCGAGCCAGCAGATCCGGCACGGGAGGCCCTGGAACTGGATCTGCTGGCGGGCGAGCTCGATCCAGCGGCGCAGCGCGACCTTCTCCGGGAACAGCTCGAGGATCGCGCTATCGGTGGTGTAGATGTCCTGCGGATCGCCCGACAGCGCGGCCCAGCGAAACGGGCCCTGCCCGCTGCAAAACAGCGGGCGGATGTACAGCGGGATGAAGCCCTTGATCTCGAAGGCGTCGGCGACCCCGGCCCGCTGCGCCTGGGCGCGGATGTTGTTGCCGTAGTCGAAGGCGATCGCGCCGCGGTCCTGCATCCCGCGCATCGCCGCGACGTGCTTGCCCATCGCCGCGACGCTGCGCACCACGTACTCCGCAGGGTCGCGCTCGCGCAGCTCGGCGGCCTGCTCGAGGCTCATGCCGTCGGGCACGTAGCCGTGCAGCTCGTCGTGCGCGGAGGTCTGGTCGGTGACGATGTCGGGGATGACGCCGCGGCGCAGCAGCTCGGGCAGGACCTCGGCGCAGTTGCCGAGCAGGCCGACGCTGAGCGCCTCACCGGCCGCGCGCGCGGCGTCGAGCAGGCGCAGGGCCTCGTCGAGGTCGTCGCTCTTGCGCATGAGGTAGCCGCTGGCGATGCGTCGCTCGATGCGCTGGGGGTCGACCTCGACGCAGAGGATGGCGCCGCCGTTCATGGTCGCGGCGAGGGGCTGGGCGCCGCCCATGCCGCCGAGGCCGCCGGTGACGACGAGTCGGCCGCGCAGGTCGCCGCCGAAGTGCTCGCGGGCGCAGGCGGCGAAGGTCTCGTAGGTGCCCTGGACGATGCCCTGGGTGCCGATGTAGATCCAGCTGCCGGCGGTCATCTGGCCGTACATCGTCAGGCCGAGGGCCTCGAGGCGCTGGTGCTCGGCGAGGGTCGCCCACTTCGGCACGAGCAGGCTGTTGGCGAGCAGCACGCGCGGGGCGTCCTCGTGGGTCTTAAAAATTCCCTGGGCGCGGCCGCTCTGGACGATCAGGGTCTCGTCGTCGCCGAGGTCGCGCAGGCTGGCGACGATGCGGTGGTAGTCGGGCCAGGAGCGGGCGGCCTTGCCGGTGCCGCCGTAGACGACGAGGCGCTGCGGGTCCTCGGCGACCGCGGGGTCGAGGTTGTTCATCAGCATGCGCAGCGCGGCTTCCTGCTGCCATCCCTTGCAGGACAGCGTGGAACCATGGGGGGCGCGGACGATCGGTGGCATGGCCGGGCGATCGTAGCCGCGGCGGGCGGCGCCGCTGCGGCCGCCCGCGTGCGGACTTTCACGGGTTTCAGCGGATCCAGAGGATCGGGTCCTTGAGCACGTTCCAGCCGATGCAGCCGACGTGGATCGACGGGAAGTTGACCACCGCCGCGACGTCGATGGTGCTGGCGGTCGGCAGCGCGACCGGCGTCAGCGCGGCGTTGAACACCGCGCCGGCGTTGTAGTGGGGGTTGCCGTTCACGCGCGGGGCGTCGTTGGCGGACTGGACCAGGATCAGCTGCTGGACCGTGTGACAGCCGGGCGGGTTGTTCCACGGGACGCCGTTCCAGCTCCAGCCGGTGTCGCTCGGGGCCAGGCCGGTGGCCTGGTAGTTGACCGCGGGCACGTTGTTGTAGGGCATCACGGCGTAGGTCGGGTCGGGTTTCTCGGCGAAGATCCAGAACTTCGTGCTCTCGGACACCGCGACCTGGGTGTGCGGCAAGCTGTAGTTGAGCTTCGACAGGTCGCTGAGGTGCACCAGCGAGATCCACCCGCCGCCGTCGACCGTCATGTCGCAGTAGACCTGGAAAGACTCGCCGTCGCCCGCTCCGTCGGGGTCGATGCTGTAGACCCCATCCTTCGCCTCGGGCTGCGCGTCCTTGACCTGCTTGCAGCTCTTCGGCACCACGCACACCCCCGCCTCGCAGGCGGCCGTCTCGCAGTCGGTGTCCACCAGGCAGCCCTGGCCGAGCTTGCAATCGCTGCAGCTCGCGCCGCCGCAGTCGATGTCGGTCTCGCTCCCGCTCTCGAGCCCGTCCATGCAGCTCGGCGCCTTGCATAAGGTCGTGCACGCGTCCGACTCGTCGCCGTCGCCGTCGTCGCAGTCCTCGACCCCGACCTGCACGCTGCCGTCGCCGCAGCTCGCCAGCGCGCAGGTCGTCAGGCAGGCGTCGCTGTCCTCCTTGTTGCCGTCGTCGCAGACCTCGCCCTCGTCGACCTGCAGCTTGCCGTCGCCGCAATTCGGGGCCGCGCAGTCGTTGCCGCACTTGTCGTTGTCGACCTGATTGCCGTCGTCGCAGCCCTCGCCCGGGCCGACGAAGCCGTCGCCGCAGGCCGCGTTCTTGCAGCCGCTGACGCACAGGTCGTCATTCGCCGCGTTGCCGTCGTCGCAGTCCTCGACGCCGGCCTGCACGAGCATGTCGCCGCAGATGGCCACCGCGCAGGCGAGGGTGCAGGCGCCGTCGTCGGCGTTCGCGGCGCCGTCATCGCAGGCCTCGCCGGGGTCGAGCACGCCGTCGCCACAGACGGGGTCCGGGGGCGGCGAGGTGTCGGTGTCGGGGCCCGTGGTGGTGCCCGGATCCGGCTGGCCGAAGTCCTGCGGGCTACCGGTCTCGGCGCCCGTATCACCGCCGGTCTCGCCGTTCGAGTTCGACACGCCGGTGGTCGGGAAGCCGGTGACCTCGGTGGCGGAGTTCTGCAGGCCGGTGGTCGTGGCCGTGGCCGTGTCCGTGGAGCCGGAGAACGTGGCGCCCGCCGGATCTTGCGAGACCTCGGCGCTGCTGCAGGCGGCGACGAGCATGAGGGCCAGGAGCGGCGAGTGGGGCCTGTAAGGTTGCATCGCCCCAGCATAAACGGGCCATCCGGCCGCTGAGGCGGAGGCTCCGCGGCCGCTCGCGGTCGGGCGGCGTCAGGGGCCGGGGAGCAGGCCGACGCTGCGCAGCAGGCGGCAGACAGCGAGCAGCGGCAGGCCGATGATGCTGGTGAAGTCGGCGCCCTCGATGCGCTCGAACAGGGCGATGCCGGCGTCCTCGATGCGGAAGCTGCCGGCGCAGTCGAGCGGTAGATGACGCGCGACGTAGGCCTCGGCCTCGGCGCGACCGAAGGCGCGCAGGGTCAGGTGGTGACGGTCGACCGCGTCGTGGGCGACGCCGGTCACGGCATCGAGCAACACGACGCCGGTGATCAGGTGGATCTGGCGCCCGGACATGTGCATCAGCTGTTCGACCGCGCGCTCGGCGGTCTCCGGCTTGTGCAGGAGATCCCCGGGCGGCAGCACGACGATCTGGTCGGCGGCGAGGATCCACCCGTCGCTGTGGCTCGTGCGCAGGCTGCTCGCCTTGGCATGCGCGAGGTACAGGGCGAAGCCCTCCGCGCCGAGCGCCGCGAAGCGATGGTCCTCCGTGCGCTCGTCGAAGTCCGGCGCCGCGGCCACGAAGGACAGGTCCAGCTGGGCCAGCAACTTGTGCCGATAGCGCGATGTCGAGGCAAGGACCAGCGGTCGAGTCATGGAACTACAGCCTTACCCCGGGCGGAGCTGATAACGCCACCCGTGGGGGATGTCTTAAGAGACAGGTGGATTCGGGCGGAACTCTCAGGGCGATGCGCCAAGTTACGGTGTCTTAATCGACTGTGGTTTTCAGCCCTCAGCGGCTTGACCCCATGTCGTGCCACGCGCATCATGCGCTGAAAACCAAATTTTGCGCGATGGTGTGAACCATCGTGCCGACTTCCTGCTTTGTCTTGCCCCCGGAGCGTCGCCCAGTGGCCCATCGAATTTCCGACTGGACCTTCCTGACCAACCACGCACACGTCTTGTTTTGCCTCGCCCAGGATCCGGGGATCCGCCTCCGGGATGTCGCCGATCGGGTCGGGATCACCGAACGGGCCGTACAGCGCATCGTGACCGAGCTCGAGATCGGCGCGTACATTACCCGGCAGCGCAACGGCCGGCGTAACAGTTACACCGTCCACAAACAGCAATTTTTGCGGCATCCGATCGAGGACCACTGCCGAGTCGCGGATCTACTGGGCCTCATCCCCTCGAGCGACGCACGGTACTCGGAGAAGCCCGGGCCCGGGAGCAACTGACCGGCGCTAGCGCTTGCGCTTCTTCTTGACCGGACGGCGCTTCTTCACCGGCTTACTCGGCGGGAAGTCGTCAGGAAACGCGGCCGCGTACTGCGTGCGCACGTTCGCCAGCAGCGGGTCGATCGCCCGACAGGCGGTCTTCTCGGCGTCGGCGACCGAGGCGACCGGCATCAGCGGCGACGTGGTGGCCTTGAGGACCTCGACGTAGTCGCGGCGGGGCTCGGCCTGCATGACGGTGAGGACGGCCTGCATCGTCTGGCACGGAGTCGCCGAGCTGCTGGCCTGCGCGAGGTCGCGACGGGTGTTGAGGACGACGTCGATCTCGCTGGCGACGGGCTCGAGCGCGTCGCGGATGCGCCGGCGCTGGGCGTAGGTGGCCCACTCCTCGGGGTCGTTGATGTAGCCGAGCAGCACGCCCTGGCCTTGCGGTCCGAGGGCCAGCGCCAGGTCGATCGCCGCCTCCGGGACCGGACGGCGGTGCAACAGCGCGTCGACCTGGGCGTGGAAGCCGAGGTCGCGGGCCAGCGTCGGGTCGAGCTTCAGCGCCTCCGCGTACAGCTCGAGCGCCGCGGCGCCGCCATCGGGACGCTGCGCCTGCAGACCGGCCTCCCGCCAGCGGACCGCTGCGTCCTGCGGGTAGCGCTCGCGCAGCGCCGTGAGCCGCAGCGCGGCCTCGTCGGCCTTGTTCTGGGTCAGCAGGCCATCGATGGTCTCGAGCTCCCGCAGCCGTTCGGCGGCGGCATCCGCGGGCGGGGCGAGCGTGGGGTCGCTGGCGGGCGCGACGGGCGTGACGGGCGTGACGGGCGAGACGGCGGGCGAGACGGCGGGCGAGACGGGCTCGACCTGGGCGGCGGTCGGCACGGTGGAGGCGTCGGGCGCTTCGCGGAGGACGAACCACCACAGCGCGAGGCCGCCGAGGGCGAGCGCTGCGAGGGCGAGCGCGACGCGAAAGCCCGCGCGTCGGTGGAGCGCGTGGGGGTTGAGCATCGACTCGACGAGGGTGAGTGGACGCGGGCGGAGGGCGTCGGGGAGCGGCCTTGCGACGGCGACGAGGCCGGAGAGGTCTGGGCCGCCGGCGGTGACGACGTCCATGAGGGGGTCCGAGCCGCCGGCTTTGCGGCCGCGGGGGGAGAGCGACTCGCGGTAGCGCTCGAGGGCGATGCGAACGGTGCGGGCGTCGGGGAAGCGCTGCTCCTTCTGCTTGGCGAGCAGTCGCATGATGACGGCGGCGAGCTCTTGCGGGACCGAGGGCGGGAGCGGAGGCGGCTCGGTGCTGACCTGCATGCGGATGAGGGCGACGGGGTCGTCGCCGTTGAAGGGCAGCCTGCCGGTGACCATCTGGTAGAGCAGCACGCCGACGGCGTAGAGGTCGGCGCGGGCGTCGATCTCGAGGCCGAGGGCCTGCTCCGGGCTCATGTACTGCGGGGTGCCGAAGACCATGCCGGCGCGGGTCATCTGGTCGTGGGCCCCGTCGCCGCCGATGATCTTGGCGATGCCGAAGTCGACCAGCTTGAGCACCTCGCGGCCCTCGTGGTCGCGGGTGACGAAGATGTTCTGCGGCTTGAGGTCGCGGTGGACCACGCCTTGACCGTGGGCGTGCTCGAGGCCGCGAAGGATCTGGAGGATGAGGTCGCAGGCGCGCAGCGGCTCGACCGGACCGTCGAGGATGTTCTGCAGCTCGGTGCCCTCGAGCAGCTGCATCACCAGGTACTTCATCCCCTCCTCGGTCGAGCCGAACTCGGTCACCTGGATGCAGTTGGGATGGTTCAGGCGCGCGGCGCTCTGGGCCTCGCGGTCGAAGCGCTTGACGAGCTCCGGGTCGCGGCTGAAGTCCGGGTGCAGGACCTTGATCGCCACGTCGCGGCGCAGCAGCACGTGGCGCCCGCGGAACACCGCGCCCATGCCACCCTCGCCGATCAGCGCGTCGAGGCGATAGGTCCCCGCCAGCACCTCGCCGACGAGCCGCGCCAGATCGTTGTGGATCTGCTGCGAGTCGGTCATCGGGCGGGGGCCCTCCGAGCGTTGTGGGCGCTGTGAGCGAGGTCGAGGTTCATATCGGGCGCCTCGCCACGGAGGCGAGGTGGAGCATAAGTGAGATCAACGGAGCGGCTTGGTGCGAACGGTGTCTTCGTCGGGGGAGGCGGGCTGTGACTCGGGCTCCTCGGGGGTCTCGATGAACGAGGTGCCGCGGTCGCGCTCAATGCGGCTGAGCGCCTCCTGAGCCCACTGTGCCAGTGAGAGCTCGCTGGTGGACTGGAAGTCGGCGAGCATCTCCTCGAGCTCGCGGCGCGCGCGCGGGCTCTGGCCCAGCATGTGCGCGACCTCGGCGTCGAGCAAGCGCAACTGCTGTATGGCGAACTGCTCGTTTTGGATCGGCTGCATGCCGCGGCGGGCCTCGGCGAGCATGGCCGCGCCCTCCTCGACCTGGCCCATGCGGGCGATGACGTAGCCGAGGAAGCCCGCGTTGAGGTTGATCTGGTACAGGAAGCCGTGCAGGCCGGCGAGGCGCAGGGCCTCCTTGAAGGCCTCTGCTGCCTGCTCGAGGTCGCCGCTGCGCAGCAGCAGGTCGCCGATGTTGTGCAGCGGGCTGATCAGCATGCGCGTGATGTTGACCGCGCGCAGCTGCTCGATCGCCTGGCGGGTCTCGGGGATGGCGCGCTCGGGCTCGTTGCCGAGGACGGCGAGGTAGGCGATCCCCGAGATGTAGCTCTGGCGCTGGAGGACCGGCACGCGGGCGGCGAGCGGCTTGGCGATGTCGTGGAGGCGGCGGGCCTCGGCGAGCTGGCCGGCGAGCGAGAGGCAGCGCAGGCGGGTGCCGATGATGTGACAGGCGTGCGTGTCCTGGGCCTCGGGGATGTCGAGGATCTCCATCGCCTCCTTCGAGCAGCTCACGGCCTGCTCGATCTCGCCGGCGCCGAGCAGGATCTCCGCGCGGCGGTTGGCGATGCGCAGCTCGAGGATCCGGTCGCGGGCCTGCTTGGCCGCCTGCGCGGCCTGGGCCAGCCGGCTCAGCGCCACCTCGGCGTCGACGGTGCCGTCGAGGGTGTAGCGGTCGACCAGCCCGAGCCAGAACAGCGCCTGCGCGCGGTGGTCCGCCAGCAGCTCCGCGACCAGCACCCCGGCCTCGAAGTGCGCGGCCTCGCGGCGCGGGTCGTTGAGCGCGCCCGCGGCCCGCTCGACCATCATCAGCTGGGCCTTGAGCAGGCGCGGCAGCCCGGCGACGCGGCCCTGACGGCGCAGGCGGACGATGATGCGCTCGAGCACCTGGGCGGCCAGCTGCGGCTGATGGGCGGCGAAGAGGGTCTCGACGGCCTTCTCGAGCTCGCCGACGGCCTCGAGCGACTCGGCGGCGTCGTCGAGGAGTCGGGCGCGGAGGAACACGAGGCTGGCTTCTTTGCTCTCGAGCTCGGCGATGCGCTCGGCGAGGTCGAGTCGGGTCTCGTTGAGGGAGTCTTCGTAGCGGATGCGGACGGCCTCGCGGACGGAGGCGTGGGCGAGCACGACCTGGCTCTTGCCGGAGATGGCGCTACACAGGATGAGGCCTTCGCCCTCGAGGCGGTCGAGGGTGCGTCGGAAGCGTTCGCGACGGAGGTCGGTGAGGCCGGCGAGCTGCTCCTCGTCGATGGGTGCCTCGATGAGGTAGAGGATGCTGACGATCTCCCAGGCGGAGACGCCGAGGGCGTCGAGGCGGGCCTCGGAGCGCTGGGCCAGGGTCTTGTGCAGCTGTTCGGCGGCGGCGGAGGCCGAGCGCAGCACCCAGGTGTCGTTGTCGCGGACGAGGATCGACTCCTCGATGAGGACGCGGAGGGTCTCGCGGAAGCTCAGCGGGTGGCCGCCGGTGAGCTTGTCGAGCATCGTGACGAGGTCCTTGAGGGCCGGCGCGTCGCCGAGGATGCCCTTGAGGACCTCGTGCATCTCCTTGGGCTGGAACGGGCGCAGGTTCCACAGCTCGGCGATCTGGTCGCGGCTGAGGCCGAGCAGCGCGGGCCGCAGCTTGGGCTGGGGCTCGGTGGTGACGCAGACGAGGATCCGGGACTCGTTGTGGTCGACGGCGCGGGCGAGCTGCTCGACGAGGGTGCGGGTGAGCTCGGAGCCGCGGGCGAGGTCCGACAGGTAGAGCACGAAGGGGTGCTCGCTGCTGGCGCGGATCAGGAACTCGAGCAGCTGGGCGGCGGCGGTGGTCTCGTGGGCGCGCTCGCGGGCGGCGCGGACCAGCTCGCCGTACTGCTTGACGGTCGGGGAGCGGTCGCCGAGGGCCGTGGCGAGCTGGAGGATGACTGGGGCGAAGGGGCCGAGGCCGTCGCCGTCGCCGGTCCAGCAGCTGCCCTCGACGAGCAGGCCGTCGCCGAGCTGGATCTCGCGGCGCAGCTCGGACATCAGGCGGCCCTTGCCCATGCCCTCCGGGGCCTCGACGATGACCGTGCGGATCACCCGGCCGCGCTGCGGGCCCGAGCGCGCGCTCTCCGGGCGCAGCACCTCGAGCGCCTTGCGCAGCAGGATGTCGAGGTAGTCGGCGCGGTCGACGAAGGGCAGGTGCTCGACGAGCACGCGGGCGAACTCGCGGCGGTCCTGCGCGGTCTTTTGGCGGTCGCGGATGTGGACCGACTCGCGGCGCAGCAGCTCGAGCACGATGCTGCGGGCGCTCTGGGGGCGCAGGTTGGGGTCGGGGCTCAGCATGCGCCCG
>Ga0209480_10001237_pt1 | contig 18836 bp, 31 predicted proteins | sample JI61114C2DNA_FD_187501 | JGI IMG/M metagenome (GOLD analysis project Ga0209480, IMG submission 187501) | Wastewater effluent complex algal communities from Wisconsin, to seasonally profile nutrient transformation and Carbon sequestration -... | ecosystem: Engineered > WWTP > Effluent > Algae... | reverse complement strand
CAGCGTCTGGCCTTGCGGCACGGTCAGGTCGATCCCGCGCAGCACGTCTACCGCGCTGTCGCCTTGGCCAAGGGTGAGGGTCAGGTTCTTGGCGTTTATCGCCGGGAGGGGGCTTGTCACGGCGCGGGGATGCCATAGCTAGAGGGAAAGGCAAGGAGAGTTGCAGCATGAAATGGAAATTCGCGGTCGCAGTTGCAACCCTGACCCTTGGGTCATGCGGCGAAGCGCCTGCGCCGGTGCCGACCGAGAGCGCCGGGCTAGCCATGCCCGATCTGCCAGTTGTGGGAGAGCCGGTGACCATACTGGCGCTGGGGGACAGCCTGTTCGCCGGCTATGGGGTGGAGCCTAATCAGAGCTATCCCTCGCGGCTGGAATCTGCTCTGCGGGCACGCGGAATCAACGCGCAGATGGTCAATGCCGGCGTTTCCGGGGACACTACCGCGGGCGCTCTGCAACGGCTCGACTTTGTCCTGAACGGCCAGAAGACACCGCCGGGTCTGGTGATCATAAGTTTGGGCGGCAACGATATGCTGCGCGGCTTGCCGCCCGAACAGACCCGCCGCAATCTCGACCAACTGCTGACCCGGCTCGGTGAACGTAAGATCCCGGTGGTGATTATGGGAATGCTGGCCGCGCCCAACTGGGGCGCGGACCATGCCAAGGCGTTCAACGCGATCTACCCCGATCTTGCCAAGAAGCATGGCGCAACACTGGTGCCGTTCTTCCTCGACGCGGTGATTGGCAAACCGCAACTGATCCAGGGCGACCGAATCCACCCGACCGCTGGCGGGATTGACGAGATGGTCGGGGCGACGGTCGAGGTTGTTGCCGGAGCAGTGCCGAAGACGGCGAACTAAAGCCGCTCCGCCAGTCCCTCGCTAACCCGCCAGACTGCCGCTTCACCGGTAATCGCTTCAAACGGCGCGAGTTCGGTGCCGGTCAGCCAGACTTGTGCGGTCCCGGCCCGCAGCCGCTCAAACAAAGCCTCGCGCCGAACCGGATCGAGGTGGGCGGCGACTTCATCGAGCAGCAGCACGCTGGGGCGATCCGGGCTCAGCAGTCCGGCATGGGCCAGTGTGATCGCGATCAGCATCGCTTTCTGTTCGCCGGTTGAGCATTCCGCGGCGGGTTGATCCTTGCCCGCCATGGTCACCAGCAATTCGTCACGGTGCGGGCCCACCAATGTCCGCTGCGCTGCCCGATCACGGCGGCGGCCGGCGGCGAGGGCTGCGGTGAGTTCGATCGCTGTGATCGGGCCGCCAGGCTGATAGGCCAAAGCAGGCCGGGCAAACGGCGCCTCGGGCAGGTCGGCCAGTGCCACGGACAGCCGTTCGATCAACCGGACCCGGGCCTGCGCAACTGCTGCTCCAGCCTCGGCCAACTGGCCCTCGATGGCATCAAGCCATTGCGGGTCCGGCTCGGTGGGTTCGGCCAGCAAGCGGTTACGCTCGCGCAGCGCGCCTTCCAGTTTGGCGGCATTGCGGGCGTGGCCCGGCTCCAGCGCGAGCACCAGCCGATCCAGATAGCGCCGCCGCGCGCCTGCGCCTTCGGCAAACAGGCGGTCCATTGCCGGGGTCAACCAGCCGACCGAGAGCCATTCGCCCAGCCGCACCGCCGGAGCCTCGGCGCCGTTGACCTGCACGATCCGGCGCGTGGCGCGTTCGGGCCGGATACCCGTGCCGAGCGTGACTGCACCATCCAGTTCGGCGCTGACAGTAAAGCTGCCATCACCATGCTTGTCCGGAATATCGGGCAGGGCAGCGCGGCGCAGACCGCGGCCGGGAGCCAGCAGCGACAGTGCCTCCAGCACGTTGGTCTTGCCCGCGCCGTTCTCACCCACCAGCAAATTGAACCGCGCTGTGCCATCGAGCCGAGTGGCGCGATGGTTGCGGAAATGCGTGAGTGTGACGCGGTCGAGCCCCATGCGGGGGCGATAGAGCGGGCAGGGGCCTGCTGTCACGCCAAAGTGTAATCCTGAAAGTTGGGAAATTTCACCAACTGTTGAATATTCACCTGCGCGAAAGTTTTCGTTCAGCACAGCGAAAGCTTGGAATTGCGCGGTTTTTCGGAATTGGCACGGGTCCTGCAATCATTCCTGCATCTGCGGCAGAGGCTGCGGAACAGATCAAAACGAAGGAAAGACCATGACCAACCAATCCACTTTCACCAGCAAGCTCGCTGCGGCGACCTCTGCTTTCATCCTCTCGCTGGTACTGATCAGCGGCACTGTTTCGATGCCGACCACTGCCAACGCCCAGACCATCTATGTTGGCGAAATCGCATGAACGGGATCGATCGAATGGAAAACAACATGACCACCTCGCGCAGCTTCCACCTCGACAAGGTGAACGGCAAATTCATGGGCGTCTGCAGCGGCATCGCCAACTACTTCGGCTGGGACGCCAACCTTGTCCGGATCGGTTTTGCCCTCGGCACGATCTTCGGGTTCGGTTCGCTGATCCTGGTATACCTGGCAATCGGCCTCATCGCCGATTGAGACAATCACGGTGAGGCCCTGGCAGCGACCGGGGCCTATACCGATGCAGTTTTGGCGAAGGGTGAGAAATCGGTTCCGGTATCATAGACATCCACGCCCTCCCGCGCCTTGAACCAGCCGACCACGGCATAGGTCACCGGCGTAAGCAACGCCTCCCACAGTACCTTCAGGCCCCAGTTGGTGAACATGACAGTGATCACCAGTTCGGTTGACCAGATCCCGAGAAACGCCACGGGATAGAAGATCAGGCTGTCGACGCCTTGACCAAAAACTGTCGATCCAATCGTCCGCATCCACAGGTGCTTTCCCGCGGTCCAGATCTTCATCTTCGCGAGCACGAAGCTGTTGACGAACTCCCCGGCCCAGAATGCCAGGATCGAGGCCGCGACAATCCGCCAGGTCGATCCGAACACGCTTTCATAGGCGGCCTGCCCGTCCCAGCCCTCAGCAGCCGGCATGGCGACCACGACGTAGCTCATGAAAGCCATGAACAGCAGCGCGGCAAAACCCATCCAGACGCAGCGGCGGGCATTGGCATAGCCATAGACCTCGGTCAGCACGTCGCCGATCACATAGGATAGCGGGAAGAACAGGATCCCCGCGCCAAACGTGAACCCGCCAACCGTGGCCAGCTTGCTCGCTCCGATCAGGTTCGACAGCAACAGGATCGCGACGAAGGCCGCCATCACATAGTCAAAATAGCGAAAATGGCGGCGGGCGCCCGCTGTGCCGTCGATCTGGGATAATGGCTTGGTCATGGAAAAGCAGGCTAGCGCGGTTTGCGCCCCGCGCAAAGCCTGCCTATGAGGGCACCCGCACGCGCCCGTAGCTCAGTTGGATAGAGCACGAGACTTCTAATCTTGAGGCCGGTGGTTCGAATCCACCCGGGCGCACCATTTCCTCAACCGCGCGCGGCGCTCTCCAGTACTTCGCCCTGTACCGGATAGCCTGCATTGTCCGGGATAAGCAGCCACGGCACCCCATCGCGCATTTCCATGAATGGCGTGATCATGGTTGAGGGAAAGTCGGCCACATGGGCCAGCGCATCGTCAAAGCTGCCGAACAGAGCCAGCCGTTCCAGATTGCGCCGGGTCGGGAAGATCACCTTGATATCACCCGTATCGGCCAGCCGCAGCGCTTCGTCCGCGCTAGCCCAGAACAGGTGGGTATTTTCGGTCGCGTCGACCAGCAGATCAACCGCGCCGGTGCCCAGATTGGCGAGGTAAAAGCGAGTGTCAAACACCCGGATCTCCTTGTGCTTGGGCCGCCAGCGCGAAAACGCGACAAGGCCATCGAGATCGAGCGTCCAGCCCATCGCATCCAGCACCGGGCCGAGCGTGCCCACCTCAAGCAGGTGGGCCCGCGCGCGCAGGGCGTCGTCCAGACTGGGGCGCTGGTGTAGTCCGACGGCGAGCCCGGTTTCCTCCAGCGTTTCTCGCACTGCGGCGATCCGTGCGGCCAGCTCATCGCGTGCCTCGTCATCGGCCGCGCCATGTGCATCGGCGAGTTCGCGGTCAGCCTCATCAACGCGCCCACCGGGAAACACCGCAGCCCCCCCGGCGAACCGCATTTCCTTGGAGCGCTGCACCATAAGCAACTGGGGTGCCCCGCCGTCCGGGCAGTTGCGAAAGATTACCAGCGTGGCAGCGGGGATCGCAGGTGGCACTTCGCCAGCGGGATCGAACATTTCTTTTAAGTCCATGGCAATCAGCGTGGCGCGTTCGGGTCGCTTTGCCAAGGATTTTTGCACAGGAGCAGTTGTCGAATTATTTTACAGTTCCGCCCAGCTTGTCCAGAATGAATTTTCATAAGCTATTGAAAATTAAGTAGGGAACGAATTTGGCACATCCTGTGCATTCACTCGGTTACCCCCAAGTAGTCTCGTTAGAGGCGGGGCCGCAATCTGGTCTCCGCGGCTCCGCCTCCCCGAGAACTTCACCGAACCATCGCCGTAACTTAGCGTGACGAACCACGAATTCGTCTGCCTGCGATGTTTGGGTCAATATCCCCCTAAGACGGCAATAAACATTCCTTGACGAACTGTTGCTAATCCGACGCCACATGGACGCATTGGGTGCGTCTGACACTTGGACCACACGTTGGCCGGACGGATCGAATTCAAGCACGATTGGCGCAAGGCGCGGCTGCTGTGGCCGATCGTCGCGTTGACGCTTGGAGTTCTGGCATTCCTGGCTCTGACTGCGGGTTTTCTGATCGAACGGTTTGATCACACCGCATCCGATCGCGAACAGCACATGGTTACGCAGGGATTTGCCGGGCAGGTCACCGAATTGTCGGAAGTGGTCGCAACGCAGGTCGGGTGGGACGACGCCATCCTGATGCTGGATCACCGCCAGGATCAAGCCTGGGCCGATTTCAGCGTTGGCAACTACCTGTACACCTTCAACGGCTTTTCCCATTCCTTTGTTGTCGATGGTGATGCCAAGGTGTTTTACGCATCGGTGGGCGGAACTCGGGCCGGGCTGGACCAGTATCAGCCGTTTGCCGCAACGACCGCAGCCTTGCTTCCTGCGGTGCGTTTGGCTGAAGCACGGCGCCCGCCGCTTGGCCGCCGTCCCGGCAAGGACAATATCGTGGTCCCGCCGATCCAGTCGCACACCGTCGCGCGCATCAATGATCAGGTGTTTCTGGTGATCGCGACGCTCGTCCAGCCGGATTTCGGGAAGTACTTGCCCAAGGGGCCGCGCGCACCAGTCACCATCACGGCAAAACCGCTCGATGCCGCGTTTCTGGCGGCGTTCGGTAAGCGCTATCTGTTGGACGAGCCTGAGATTCTGGGCCCCAAAGACCAAGCGCATGATCACGGCTCGCTATTGCTCCGCAATTCGGCCGGTGAAGCTGTGGCCACTCTGGTTTGGACACCGCGCAAACCCGGAACATTGTTGCTCAACCAATTGCTGCTGCCGATGCTGTTCGCCATGGCCCTACTGGGCGTGACGGCGCTTAGTGTCGTGCGCCGTAGTGGCAAGATCCTGACAGATCTGATCGCCAGCGAAGCCCATGCCAAACACCTGGCCTTCCATGACCCACTAACGCAGTTGCCCAACCGTGCACTGCTGTTCGAACGGCTGCGTGCTTATCTGGCGGCGCTCGATGCGCAGGGCGGGCAAGTCATGCTGCTGTGCGTCGATCTCGACCGGTTCAAGGACATCAATGACAGCTTGGGTCATCACGCTGGCGATCTGGTGATCGAAACGATGGCGCAGCGCCTGCGGATGGTTTGCGCCCAGGCCGGGTTGATTGCGCGGCTGGGCGGGGACGAGTTTGTGGTGCTGTGCAATGCTGCCGATTGTGCCGCTGCTGAAGTTTTGGGCGCGCGCATTCTGGCTGCGGTTCGCAAGCCGGTGCATAGTGAATATGGACAGCTTGAAATGGGCTGCTCAATTGGCGCGGCCATAATCGATCAACCGGGGGTTGAGCCAACCGAAGCGCTTCGGTGGGCCGATCTTGCACTTTATCGCTCAAAGGATCTGGGCCGAAACCGGATGACGTTCTTTGAGCCGGAAATGGATCTGGCTCTGCAGAACCGGCGCTCGCTTGAGGCCGAACTGCGCACCGCCTTGGCCGATGGGTCTTTGCGCATGGTTTATCAGCCACAGGTAGACATCCATGGCCGGATCATTGCCGCGGAAGCACTGCTGCGCTGGGATCACCCACAGCGCGGCGAAATACCGCCGGGCATCTTTGTTCCTCTGGCGGAAGAAACCGGCCTTATCCTCCCACTGGGGGAATTCGTGTTGCGGCGGGTGTTTGAACAAACCCGTGACTGGCGCAAGATGCGCGTGGCGATCAACGTTTCGGCTGAGCAGATGCGGGCTCCCGGTTTTGCAGCTCTGGTCGCAAGGCTTGCTGCCCGTTCGCAGATTGATCCGGCGCGCTATGAGTTGGAACTGACCGAGACCGCGCTGCTTTCCGACGAAGCAGAGACCAGTGCCAATATCATGGCGCTCAAGCGGCTGGGCTTCTCGATCGCGCTGGATGATTTCGGAACAGGCTATTCCAGTCTCAGTGTGCTCCAGCGCTTTTCGGTCGACAAGATCAAGATCGACCGATCGTTCGTCAGCTGCATCGCTGATGGCGGAGAATCTGAAGCGCTGGTCGATGCCATGATCAAGCTGGCAAAGGCGCTTGATCTGCGGGTAATCGCTGAAGGAGTGGAAACAGCGGCGCAGCGCACACGGCTGGCTTCGTGCGGATGCAGCGAATTTCAGGGGTTCCTGACCGGTCGGCCGATGACCGCCGAGGCTGTCGCTACGCTGGTGGGCGAAGCGCCAGATGCGCCGCGCGTAGCGATTAGACGGCGGGGCTGACCCCGGCCTCGCTCAGCAATTGCTGCAGTTCGCCCGCTTCGTACATTTCCATCATGATGTCGCTGCCGCCAACGAACTCGCCCTTGACATACAGCTGCGGGATGGTCGGCCAGTCCGAATAGGCCTTGATCCCCTGGCGGACTTCCTGATCCTGCAACACATCGACGCTGCCGTAGGCGACGCCCAAATGATCAAGGATCGCGACAGCCTTGCTCGAAAAGCCGCACTGCGGGAACAGCGGGCTGCCTTTCATGAACAGCACGACGTCATTGGCGCTGACGATTTCGGCGATACGGGCATTGGCGTCGGACATTAAGTTTCTCCTCGGCCCCTTAGGTGGGGACAGCGGTGGTCAGTTGCAAGGCATGGAGCGCGCCGCCCATGTCCGCACCGATCGCGGCATAGACCAGCTTGTGCTGCGCGACGCGCGGCTTGCCAACAAAGGACGCGGACACGACGTGGGCGGCCCAGTGGTTATCGTCCCCAGCCAGATCGGTCAGCGTCACCACAGCATCCGGCAAACCGACCTTGATCCGGGCGACAATTTCCTCACCGGGCATGGCCATGAAATCAAGCCTCGCCCATCAGCGCGCGGCGGGCTTCGACGGTCTTGGCATCCAGTGCGGCGCGAATATCAGCGTCGGTGACTTCTACTCCGGCTGAGATCAGATCGCCGAGCAGCTTGCGTATCACGTCTTCGTCGCCAGCTTCTTCGAAATCGGCTTGAACCACGGCCTTGGAATAGGATTCGGTCTCGGCTGGCGAAAGCCCCATCTGTTCTGCTGCCCAGGCGCCCAGCAAGCGGTTGCGGCGGGCCGATACGCGAAACTGAAAATCCTCATCACGGACGAATTTGGTTTCTTCGGCGCGTTCACGGTCATTGAAATCGGTCATGTCTGCTCCTGCTGATGGACCGCCTCAGCCTGCCTTGGGCGGCGGGGCGGGCGGGACCTGATAGGTGTCGTGGCAGCCCTTGCACGATGCTGCTGTGCTGGCAAGCGCGGCATCGAAGGCAACCTTATCGTCGGCCTTGGCTGCATCGGCCAGTGCTTTGGTACTGTCAGCAAAGGCTTTGGACTTGGCGAGGAAATCTGCCTTCTGGGTCCAGACCTTGGCGGTAGCACGGCTGGGCACGCCTTTGGTGCTATCGGCAAACAGCGAAGGCATCGCCGCAGCCCATTTGGCGAGACCGCCAGCCGAGAACGCCAAGCTTTTGAGCGGGGTGCCATTGGCGCTCGCTCCCTTCAGCAGGTTCAGCGACGTAGCCGACATCGCCATCCCAGCCTGCCGCGCCAGCACCAGTTCTTGCGGACTGGGGCCAGCGGCCTTCGGTGCCGAATTGGCCGTGGCGGCCCACCCAGTGGCGATCAGCGCCCCTGCGATGACGATCCGTGCTGCGATCATGGTTCGATCTCCCGTTGCGCGTAAGGCGTCTCAGCCCATGGTCACCACGACCTTGCCGATCGCCTTGCGTGTCGCCAGCATCGTAATCGCTTCGCCGCCGCGCGCCAGCGGGAAAGTGGCCGAAACCATCGGCTTGATCTTGCCGGCTTTCAGCAGATCAAACAGCGTCGCAATATGCACCGCATTGGCCTTGGGATCGCGCGCCGCGAAGGCGCCCCAGAACACGCCGCACACGTCACAGCTTTTGAGCAGGGTCAGGTTGAGCGGCAGCTTGGCGATCCCGGCGGTGAAGCCGACCACGCAAAACCGGCCTTCCCAGGCGATCGAGCGTACAGCCGGTTCGGAATAGTCACCACCGATGATGTCATAGATCACATGCGCGCCTTCGGGGCCGCAGGCGGTTTTGAATGCTTCGGCCAGTGCCTTGGATTGATCCTTATCCAGCGGCGCGCGGGGATAGATCACCACTTCATCAGCCCCGGCGGCGCGCACGGCGGCGGCCTTGTCTTCGCTCGAGACTGCGGCGACAACCTTGGCGCCATAGGCTTTGCCCAGCTCCACTGCTGCAAGGCCAACCCCGCCTGCGGCACCGAGCACCAGCAGCGTATCGCCAGCCTTGAGGTGCCCGCGATCGAGCAGACCGTGCATATTGGTGCCATAAGTCATCAGCAGTGACGCGCCGGTCTCAAAGCTGGCATCATCGGGCAGCGGCCAGACCCGCGCGGCATCGGCCAACACTTCTTCAGCCAAGCCGCCATTGCCGAGCATCGCGATGACCCGGTCACCCAGTTTGCAATTGGTAACACCTTCGCCCAGCGCATCGACCACGCCCGCGACTTCGCCGCCGGGTGAATAGGGCCGCTGCGGTTTGAACTGGTATAGGTCCTGAATCATCAGCACGTCGGGAAAGTTGATCGAGCAGGCCTTGACCGCGATGCGGATCTGGCCGGGGCCGGGGACCGGGCTTTCGACATCATCCAGCGTCAGCGTTTCAGGGCCGCCAGCGGCGTGGGTGCGTAGGGCTTTCATGACACGAACTCTCCTTTGGCCAGCCACGGGGTTTGCCCCCGGCTGTTTTTTTCATAAGCGGAAATCGAATTATCGCGGGTCAGCGTCAGGCCGACCTCGTCCAGCCCTTCAAGCAGGCAGTGCTTGCGGAATGCGTCGATTTCAAATTCGAAGCGATCCTGAAACGGGGTGGTAACGGTCTGGCTATCGAGATCGATATGGACCGGATCGGTCTGCGCCACTTCCATCAACCGGTCGATCGCCGATTGCGGCAAGACCACGGTCAGGATGCCGTTCTTGAAGGCATTGCTGGAAAAGATGTCCGAAAAACTGGGCGCGATCACTGCGGTGATGCCCAGATCAAGCAAGGCCCAGGCGGCATGCTCGCGGCTGGAACCGCAGCCGAAATTGTCGCCTGCGATCAGGATTGGCGCGCCTTTGAATTCTGCGCTGTCAAACAGGTTGTCGGGATCGGCCCGCAGCGTTTCAAACGCGCCCTGACCCAAGCCATCGCGCGTGATCGTTTTCAGCCAATGCGCCGGGATGATCACATCGGTGTCGACGTTCTTGGCCCCGAACGGAATCGCCCGGCCTTCGACTTCACGCAAGGGCTCCATCAATCGGTTTCCGGCGCGTCTTTGGGGCTGGGCTTGGGCTTGGCTTTCTCCGCCCGTTCCTTGCGGTGCGACGCATAGAGCAGCGCGCCCGCCAAGGCTGCCGAGCCAATCGCCGCCCCAGCGAGCGCGGCCTTGCCGGTCCAACTGGGCTTGGCGTCTTTTTCGGGCTTTTCAGGTTTGTCGGTCATGATCGTTCCAATGTGATCGCTGCGGAGCGAAAGGCAAGGGGCTGGGTCAGGAAAGTTCCCGCACATCCGCAAGTCGTCCAGCCACCGCCGCCGCTGCCGCCATCGCGGGCGAAACCAGATGGGTCCGCGCGCCGGGGCCTTGGCGGCCGACGAAGTTGCGGTTGCTGGTCGAGGCGCAGCGTTCGCCCGCTGGCACTTTATCGGGGTTCATCGCGAGGCAGGCGGAACAGCCCGGCTCGCGCCATTCGAATCCGGCGGCGCGGAAGATCTGGTCAAGCCCTTCGGCTTCGGCTTGACGTTTGACCAGCCCGGAGCCGGGAACCGCGATGGCCCAGCGAACATTGGCGGCCTTGGTCCGGCCCTTCAGCACGGCTGCGGCGGCGCGCAGGTCTTCGATCCGGCTGTTGGTGCAGCTGCCGATGAACACGTTCTGGACTTCGATATCGGTCAGCTTTTGTCCAGCGGTCAGCCCCATGTAATCGAGGCTTTTCTGGGCGGCGAGCTGCTTCGAAGGGTCTTCAAAGCTTTCGGGGGCAGGGACAAAGCCAGTAATCGGCAGCACGTCCTCAGGGCTGGTGCCCCAGGTCACTGACGGCGCGATGTCGGCCGCGTCGATCACCACGACTTTGTCATAGCTAGCGCCCGGATCGGTGGCGAGGCTGCGCCACCAGGCGACGGCCGCGTCCCAATCAGCACCCTTGGGGGCATAGGGCCGGCCTTTGACATAGGCGAAGGTCACCTCATCCGGCGCGATCAGACCGGCACGGGCGCCGTGTTCGATCGCCATGTTGGAAACGGTCAGGCGGCCTTCGATGCTTAGGCTGCGGATCGCGCTGCCGGTATATTCGATGACATAACCGGTCCCGCCCGCTGCGCGCAGCACGCCGGTGATGTGCAGCACCACGTCCTTGGCCGAAACGCCGGGGCCGAGATCGCCCTCAACCCGCACTTCCATGCTTTTGGATTGCTTGAGCAGTAGCGTTTGCGTGGCCAGCACATGCTCGACCTCGCTGGTGCCGATGCCGAAGGCCAGCGCGCCAAGCCCGCCGTGGCAGGCAGTGTGACTATCGCCGCAGACGATCGTGGCGCCGGGAAGAGAAAAGCCCTGTTCCGGGCCGACGACATGGACGATGCCTTGTTCAGCGTCAGCATCCCCGATCAGGCGGATGCCGAATTCGGGAGCATTGCGGGTCAGCGCGGCGAGTTGCTGGGCGCTTTCCAGATCGGCAATCGGGATCGGCTGCCCCGCTGCATCGCGCCGAGCGGTGGTGGGCAGGTTGTGATCAGGCACCGCCAAGGTCAGATCGGGGCGGCGAACCGTCCGTCCGGCCAGCCGCAGCGCTTCGAAGGCTTGCGGGCTGGTCACTTCGTGGACCAAGTGGCGATCAATATAGATCAGGCAGGTGTCATCATCGCGGCGCTCCACCACGTGGGCGTCCCAGATCTTTTCGTAAAGCGTGCGGGGTTTGCTGGCCATGCCAAGCGCCATAGGCAAGGCGCGGGGCAGAATGCAAGCGCGCTGCTGGGTCTTGGGGGCTATTCGTTGCGGGTCCAGATCCAGCTTCCGGCGATCACCAGCACCGCGGCTGAGACCAGCACCCACGGCCAGCCGATTGTCACGGCGGTAAAGACCACCCCGGTGCTCATCGCGGTTACTGCGCCAATCTTCGCCCGTCGTCCGATCGCCTTACGTTCACGCCAATCGCGCAGGCTTGCGCCATATTGGGGGTGTTCGAGCAGGCGCCGCTCCCATTCCGGATGGGACCGGGCGAAACAAAATGCGGCGAGCAGCAGGAATGGCACCGTCGGCATGATCGGCAGCGCCACCCCAATCAGCCCCAAAGCGACGCAAGACAACCCGGCGCCAAGATAGAGATGCCGAGTCATCGACCTAACCCGCAGCAATCCGCGCAGCGGTTTCGCGGACCAGCGCGATCATGTTGGGCAGACCCTGGGTGCGGTTGGAGGACAGCTGGTTCTTGAGATCGAACGGCGCCAGCTCTGCGGCGATGTCGGTCTGGGCTACCCTCGCGGCAGGCTGATCCTGAATGGCGGACAATACCAGCGCGACGATCCCCTTGGTGATTGCGGCGTTGCTGTCGGCCAGAAAGTGCAGGCGGCCATCGCCCAGCTGGGTCGGATAGACCCAGACCGAAGCCGAACAACCGCGGACCAGCGTGGCATCGGTTTTCAGCGCATCGGGCATGGCTTCCAGCTCGCGGCCCAGTTCAATCAACAGGCGATAGCGTTCGTCGCCTTCGAGAAAGGTGTATTCTTCGGCGATGTCAGAGAGGGTGCGCATGGGGTGCATGTAGTCTGCGTTTGAAGGGGCACAACCCCCTCTCCAAGCTTCGCTAGCCGCTAAAGCGGCAAGCTCTCGCTATCCTCTCCCGCAAGGGGAGAGGGGGCTAGTCACCCCATCAGCCCGCCGGGCCGGGTGAAGGCGTAATAGATCACATAGAACCACGAGAAGACCCCATGGACGATCGCCCAGATAATTGACTTGTTGAGGCTCCAACTGATTGCCACCGCGATGGCGCTGCCAAGACTGATCCCGGCCTTGGCGGCGTCACTGCCATGATTGTTCACAGATCTACTCCGGCGGCGATCGCTTCGAGTTTGCGAATGCGCTCTTTCAGGTCCGCCACTTCGATCCGGGCCGCGCCATTGCCCGCGCCGCCTTCGATTTCAGGGCGGTGCAGATCGAGTTCGCGGCTCTTCAGCTTGAGCCAGTCCTGCCAGCCGCGCAGGCAGGCGAGCGCCACGATCATGACGGCGGTGAGGATCGTTACGGCGATCAGGATGGCTTGGGTCGACATGGCTTTGCTCCTTTCTGCGGCGCGTCTATTTTTCGCGCAGACTTTCGATTTCGTCGGCGAGCGCGCGGGTTCCGCGGCCGTCAGTGGCAATCCGTTCGAGCACGTGAATGCGTTCGCGCAGGTCTTCGACTTCGCGTTGCAATTCGGCTTCACGGGGGCTGGACAGCGCGGTCCGGGTCTCGGCCTGATCCTCACCTCCGCGCCCGTGCCTGCGGCCAGATCCGGCGTTTGCCGCAAGACGCTGTGACCGGAGCGAATAGAACGCGCCAATCCCGGCAATCACAATCAAGGCAGTTCCAAAATCCATTGTTGTTTCTCCGAACTTCCTAACGGACGTCCGCGCTCTCGCGCAGATCCTCGATTTGGGTGGCGAGCATTGTGCTCTTGTCGGTCGCAATCCGTTCGAGCACGCGCAGGCGGTGCTCAAGCTTGGCCAGTTCACCCGTGCCCTGTTCCGCGCCGGACTTCGACATCTGAGTGCGCAGTTCCAGTTCGCGTTCGCGGTTGGTAAGGCGGCGCTCATAGGCGCTGAACCAGATCCCGGCGCCCGCGATCAGGCCAATCACCAGTGCAGAAAAGGCGATGGTATCAGCCCAGCTCATTGCACTTTCTCACCAGTCCGCAAATTCTCGATCTGCGCGGCCAGGCCCACCGACTTGTCGGTCGCGATCCGCTCCAGCACGATCACCCGGTCTTCGAACAGCGCAAGGCGCTCTTTCAGCTCGGTATTCTCGGCCTGTAAAGCGGCCACCTGCTTGTCGTTCTTGACGGTCTTGCCGCCCCATTCGTCTTCCAGCGCATAGCCGTGCCGGGCGCGAATCCAGTTGTTGATGATCCAGCCGCCGGTACTGATCGCAATGATCGCCAGCACGAACTCTGGTGAGCCCCAGTTCATTGGACTTCCTTCTTGTCCAGCCGCAGCGCCTCGATCTCATGGGTCAGGCGGTATCCGCTATCGGTCACGATCCGTTCGACATTGCCGACCCGGTCTTTCAGGCTGCCGAGTTCCGCGCGGAGCTGAGCGTTTTCCTGGCTGAGCAACTTGATCCGTTCGCCATCTTCGGTGCTGGCCTTGGGATAGACGCTTTGCCCCCAGGCTCCGCTCAGCGGATAGCCGTTCTTGATCCGCATCCGGGTGGTGTAGATCCAGCCTGCAATTCCGGCGAAGCTGACACACAGGCCGCCGGTGATTACCATGACCGCCAGATTGAATTGTTCGGCGTCCATCAGCGCAGTTCCTTCTCACGGCTGTCGAGCAGGGCTTCGACCTTGCGGGTATCGCGCAGCGCTTCGATCTGGCTGGCGACGTCATAGCCCTTGTCGGTGACGATCCGCTCCAGCACGCGCACACGTTCTTCCAGTTCGCTGGTGTGGCTGACGTATTGAGCGGCCTTTTCAGCGGTCTCTTTGACCCTGAGTTCGGCCATCTTCGACTGGTGCTTGGTCCAGACGATGAAGCTGACCATCAAGAACGGTGCCAGTGGGATCAGCAGCGCCATGTAGCCTTCCATTTTGTATTCTCCCCTTAAAGTCTTGTGTCAGCGCAGCCGTTCAATCTCGGCGGAAAGTCGCGGGTTGCTGCTGACGTAGAAGGTTTCGACTTCGGCCAGGCGGCGATCGAGTTCGCGCAATTGGCCTTTGACTTCGCGGGCGGTGCGGGTCGGTGACTGACGCACACCCTGCCAGAACTGCTGTTCCTGCCGGTCAACATAAAGCTGTTGCGGCTTTTTGTCGGCGAGAATGCCGAGCAGAAAATAGAGCGGCAGGATTGCGCCGCCAGTCATCGGAATCAGGCCAAGAAAGCCCAGCCGAACCCAGATCGAATTGATCCCAGTGTAGTCGGCAATCCCGGCGCAAATGCCCATCAGCTTGCCGTTTTGCTTGTCGCGGTAAAAGCGGGTCCGCGGGCTGGTCATTGGTCTTCCCCTTCCTGTTTGCGACGAGCTCGGGCTCGCAGCGAATTCGATGTGTTACTGTTCAATTCTTCAAGCTGATTTCGGGCCGATTAGCGCCGCCGGGTCTTGGCCGGGCTGCGGACATCGAGATCGTCAAAGTCCGGCAAATTGGCAGAGCCATCTGTGATTTGGCGCTGGGTCCGGAAGTCCGGATTATCCGCCGCAACCAGCCGCTCGACCGTTTCCATCCGGTCATCCAATCGGCGCGCGAGCTGATAGAGCTCTTCCAGCAGTGCTTCGTCATTGATGGTCAGGGACGGGGCCGTTTTCCACTTTGTGATGTAGTGGAAGGTGATCCAGACGATGCCCAGGAGCGTAAATCCGAGCGGGACAAAGATGTCTTCCATTATCTCAGCCCTCCTGTCCGGTGTCGCCCTTGAGCGCGCGCTTCATTTCTTCGAGTTCTTCGTCGATCTTATCGGCCCCGGCGAGCGCGTTGATCTCGTCGGCCAGGCTCGGCTGGCCGCGGCCATCGGCGAGCGACAGTGCATCGGCACGGCCTTCGGCATAGTCCACCCGGCGTTCCAGCTGGTCGAACCGGGCCATCGCCTCGTCAACCCGCTCGCTGGCCAGCAGCGTACGCAGCTTGACGCGGTTTTCGGCGCTTTCCAGCCGCGCGGCGATCGCACCCTGACGGGTCCGGGCTTCGCGCAGACGGTTCTGCAGCTTTTCGATGTCGAGCTCATAGGCCCGCAGTGCATCGTCGAGCACGCTGATCTCAGCTTTCAGCTGGTCAGCCATGTCGGCGGCCTTCTTCTTTTCGATCAAGGCGGCGCGGGCCAGGTCTTCGCGGTCCTTGCTCAGCGCCAGCTGGGCCTTGTCGCCCCAATCGGCCTGCAGCCGGTCCAGCTTGACCGTGTGGCGGTGCATTTCCTTTTGATCGGCAATCGTCCGGGCCGCGCTGGCGCGCACTTCAACCAGCGTTTCTTCCATTTCGAAGATGATCATCCGGATCATCTTTTCCGGATCGTCAGCCTTTTCGAGCAGGTCGGTGAAGTTGGCGGCAATGATATCACGGGTGCGGCTAAAAATGCCCATCCAGGGTACTCCGGCAGAGGATTGCGAAAAGGTCGGCGTAGGGCTGCGGCGAAGGCGTTCGACTTCGCTTTCGAACCGCGATGCGCGGCTGCGAGGCTGCGCGATCGGATCCAGATCGGTTTGAGCCGGAACCCCAGAGCGGCGGGGGGACTGGGTGCCGCCATCGGGGGTGGCTTGGGATTCCGGCCCAAGCGGGGAAAAGGGGTCATGTCCCATGTCGCGGGCCACCGAAGCGATCAAGCCTGCTGCGCCGCGGTGCCCGAAGCCTGGGCGACCTGCGGCGCGGCCTGAAGCTGGCTGGCCAGCACGACGATGTTGAACGACAGCATTGCGGCAACCGACAGAGCGATGGCCCGATCGAGCGTGCTGGTCTTGGAGAGCAGGGTGTTCAGCATGGTATTCCTCACGGAAGTATGTGGTGTGTCCGGATCGCTCCGTTTGTTCACCATTCAGCAAGGGTCGTGCCAAACTCATTTGGGTCAGCATTTGCGCGGGATTTTCCAGCATTCGACGAACGACATGGGGTAATTCTTGCGCCAAGTTGGGAATTTTCGCTACATATTGGGCATGGAGCGCAACACGCAATTTGTCGGCCAGTCTTCGGCCTTTCTGGACTCGGTTGAACGCGCCAGCCGGGCCGCGCCGATGGGCCGTCCGGTGCTGGTGATTGGTGAACGCGGGACCGGCAAGGAACTGATCGCCGAACGCCTGCATCAGCTGAGCAAACGCTGGGCCGAGCCGCTGATCACGCTCAATTGCGCGGCTTTGCCGGAGACGTTGATCGAGGCGGAGCTGTTTGGTCATGAGCAGGGTGCGTTTACCGGTGCTACCAAGGCCCGCGCCGGCAGGTTTGAGGAAGCCGACAAAGGCACGCTTTTTCTCGACGAACTGGCGACGCTGACGATGGGCGCGCAGGAGCGTTTGCTGCGCGCGGTCGAATATGGCGAGGTAACCCGGATCGGTTCCTCGCGCCCGATCAAGGTCGATGTCCGGATCGTTGCCGCCACCAACGAAGATTTGCCCAAGCTGGCCGAAGAAGGCCGGTTCCGCGCCGACTTGCTCGACCGGCTAAGTTTCGAAGTGATCACCCTGCCGCCGCTGCGGGTGCGCGAAGGCGATATCGGGGTGCTGTGCGACTATTTCGGGCGGCGGATGGCGGCAGAGCTGCACTGGGATTCCTGGCCCGGTTACACTCAGGCGGCGATGGACGCGCTGGAGGCCTATCAGTGGCCCGGTAACGTCCGTGAACTGCGCAACGTGATCGAACGTGCGGTCTACCGTTGGGGCACATGGGAGGCGCCGGTGGCGCACATTGTGTTCGATCCGTTCGACAGTCCGTGGAAGCCCGCCGGCATGCCGCGCGCCGATGCGATCCCGGTCGAGCGCCCTGCCGGGGCGTCAGCTCCCGTCGCCCCCTCAACCGCCTACGATGCGGTCACAGACCTACGCAGCGCGGTCGACGGCCATGAAAAGGCCATTCTGGAAAGTGCGCTGGCTCGCAACCGCTTCAACCAGCGTCAGACCGCCAAGGCATTGAACCTCAGCTATGACCAATTGCGCCACGCGATGAAGAAGCATGGGCTAAGCGAGCGCGGCTAAGCCTCAGCGCTCTGTTTCCACCACCCGGTATAGGCCCGCCACGCCAGCCAGGCGCCGATGATGCCATCAAAAATCATGCAGGCTGTGGGCAGGTCGATCAGCATTTCCGGCAACTGCCTCGGCATGAAATCCCAAGCGATATGGCCGAACCATGCAAGCGGGAAAAGCCAGGGGGATGACCAGAATGCGGCGATCCCCAGCAACGAAATCACCCCGAAAATTGCCAGTTCGGAAGGCACACCGGTGGCGGCGTAGGTCGATCCCAGCCAGATCGTGAACAGGACCCAACCCGCACGCTGCTCAGTGCGGCGCAAAATGCTGAGCCCCAGGATCGGAATTAGCGGCAGAGGCACGGCAACTGCGATCAAGTATCCGCGCTGGGCGGCCATGCCCACGGCCATCCCGGTCACCCAAACCAGTGCAACCATATAAATGGCCACGACGATCAACCGGAAAATCCTGACCCCGCTCATACTCGCCCTGCGCTGTTTCTAACGGTGAAGAGTAGCGGTCGACCAGGTCGCTTGTCCAATGTTCAAAACGCAAGTTGAGACCATTTACCGCTTGGTCAAAGAATCCAGGTATCAGGTGCCGGTACCGAACAGTTGGATCCCCCAAGAACTCAGGTGAAGCTGCGTGAACCCCTTTACCTTCATCAAGAACACAATTCGGGCCGCTGGGTGCCTGATTATCTTTGCTGTCATGGCGGGTGGTTCGCTGGTCTCCTATATCGAATCCAACCCCGATCGAAGCGACCGAATGGCAGCTATCGGGTGGGAAGCTGAACAGCGGGTCGACCGGGATGCTGGTTTCATCGAGAAAGTCGGCGCGCTGATTTCGGCCTGGTGGGATTCGGACGAATTGGTCGCCGAGGCGCAGCAGGACAAGGCACTGGAAGAAGAGTCCAAGGAGAAGCGCGAAGCGCGTGAGCGTGAGCGCCGCTTTAACGATAGCCAATATCGAGAGGGTGACGACTACTACGGATCATCGAGCTAGGCGGCTTGACTTGATGCTTGGTTCGGGTTTTCCTCTCCGCTCAACAACTTGCCGACCGAGGCCGTGATGAACCTGCTTTCCCGCTTGCTCCTGATTTCTGCCGCCATGCTGACCACGCCTGCGCTGGCCGATCCCAATGCGCAGCAACTGGCCGCCGCGAAAGAAGCCGAGGCGCGCGGGGCGGAGATCTATGCCTATGATCAGGCGGCCTGGCATTCGACCGACCGGTTCCAGAGTGACCTCAAGAAGGCCAATCTTACGCTGGAGCAGGCCGTCGATCAGGGCGTGCGCGGCTATGTGGTGGAGCCGGTTGAAAAGGGCCAACTGCTGGCGACATACTATGCCGAAAAAGATGGTCAGATCCGCGCTTTTGCGCGCTACTGG
>Ga0209480_10001235_pt1 | contig 18868 bp, 19 predicted proteins | sample JI61114C2DNA_FD_187501 | JGI IMG/M metagenome (GOLD analysis project Ga0209480, IMG submission 187501) | Wastewater effluent complex algal communities from Wisconsin, to seasonally profile nutrient transformation and Carbon sequestration -... | ecosystem: Engineered > WWTP > Effluent > Algae... | reverse complement strand
GGTGATCTGCTTGACCGCCTCAATCTTGAATTCTTCCGGGTAGTGCTGGTTCTTCGTCATGGCACCTCCTACAGGGCCTCAGTTTGAGGCTCGAAGGTGTCTATTGAATCCGGGGCGATTCAGAGCGCCGCAAGAGTGGCGGGTATGAAGCCGAGCGGCACAGCCAGAAAGGACGCTAGAACTGCCCACAGCGGAATGCCCAATACGCTCACGAGCGTTGAGCCGGCGTACCAAGATGAAGCGGACGACATGGCTATGTCCCGCGTGGCCACAAACACACCGCCGCCGATGAAGCTGCCCAGCAGGCAAAAGCGTAGGAGCAGGTGCAGCATCTGTCTTGTGGGGCCTAACGTTTGAGCTGAGCGGAGAGCACCGGCGTGGTGCCCTGGCCGCGAGGCCGATGATAGGAACCACGGGCTCGCGGCCAGGGTGCCATGCCGGTGCGAGTCCGCTCGAGCGAAGGGTTAGGGCTCATCTCTCGGCCCGAACTTTGCCTTGCACTCGGCACAGAGCGCCTCAAGTTCGAGGAAGTACTCCTTCGCAACCTCGCGTACGTCGCGCCCTTGGAACTCCGGGAGTTCGTGGGTTGCTTTGTCGATCTTCGCCTTCCCGAGTACGCGATCGCCGACAACCAGAAGAGCCTCAGTATTGGTCGGGTCTGTCGGCTCAAGCCGCACTTGACCCTGAGCACCGCTCTGAAGGAAGTGCAGAAGCTCTGGCGTTACTAGCTCGGGTGGAATGGTCACCTGTGCGGTGGTGCGGGTCTTGAGGGGCACACTCTTGGTGGCACGAACGCGAACGTCGTTCATCTGCTTCAATAGCTCGCGGACCTTGCTTGAAGGCTTCTTGGCGTCGAACCACTCGACCCAGTCTGCATTCTTCCCGTACTCAGATCGCATGACCCACGTGACGCTTCTGGCCGCAGACACGAAGGCGCTGAGGAAGTAGTCGACGTGCGGGAAGTGTCGCCAGTTCTGCTCAAGCAACATGAGGAAGAACTTCGCCTCTTCAAGCTTGTACTGTGTGCGAGTTGGAGGCTTCATGAGCCCTAACGTTTGAGCTGAGGGGCCGGAGCCGGAATGGCGCTTGGCCCTCGAGGCGGATGATGGACCACAACGCCTCGCGGGCCAAGTGCCATGCCGGTGGAGGTCCCCGCTCGAGCGAAGGGTTAGGCCTCAGCTCTGTGCATGAGGAACTTGACGATGCCGTTGGGGTAGCCGGCGATCTGAGCCAAGACGGAGTAGCCGTGCCTGCGATAGAACTCCGGTGCTTGGAAGCTCAGCGTTGTGAGATAGAAGGTGCTGCAGCCTCGTGTTCTCGCGTGGACTTCGAACTCCTGGAGCAACCGAGAGCCAACCCCGCTGGAACGGAGCTCTGGGGTAACCCAAAGCTGCAGCAGTTCGCAGCACTGGCCCCAAGTTCTTCCGACCGCGCCACCAACGACTGTTCCTGTTTCGTCCGTCGCAAAGGCCGCCAACTGGCGCACTTCGTTGAGTGGCGCAACGGCGTAGTTGTGGAGTTCGAGCCCAGTGTCGACCGCGAGGAGCTTGTCTTCGGGTGGTGTGTCCGTAGTGCTGAAGACAAGCGCAGTAGGGGGCATCTGAGGCCTAACGTTTGAGCTGAGCGGAGAGCGCCGGGATGGCGCTTGGCCCGCGAGGCGAATGATGACAGTGAGCGCCTCGCGGGCCAAGTGCCATGCCGGTGCGAGTCCGCTCGAGCGAAGGGTTAGCCGTCACTGCGCGACCAGACCGCTCTTTGCCAGTAGCTCAGGGACGGTGGCTGTGAACTCCACTCCCTTTGCATTCTCCCGAGTGACCTGAAACCCGAGGCGAGCATGGAAGGCCATGGATAGGCGGTTTGTCTTGTAGACATTGCTTTGCAGCGAAGTGATACCTCGGCGTGATGCAATTTCCAGGAGCTGGCGGAAGAGTGCTCGGAACACCGGAGCGCTGCGGTGCTCGGGATGCGTGTTGAATCCTGTGACGAACCATTGCCCGGCCTCGCGAGGCTGGAGCATGGCGTACGCGACAAGTGCGCCCTGACGACGAACGGCTGCGACCTCGGAAATTGGAAGCGCAGTCTCGATCGAGTTGCGCAAGCGGTCCGGATCAAGCTGATCACCCGCGCGTTCCGTGTGTTCGCGCAACGTCAGTAGATCGAGTTCGAGGATCTCGTGAACTTGGGGCACTTGGTGACGGCTAACGTTTGAGCTGAGGGGCTGACGCCGGGAAGGCGCTTGGCCCGCGCGACGGATGATGACACTGGCTGGCGCGCGGGCCAAGCGGCTTGCCGGTGGCAGTCCACTCGAGCGAAGGGTTAGGCCGCATTGCTCGTTTAGCGGAGGCGCTGGCCTGAGGCGCAAGCCTCGATGAGCTTGACCAGCCGGAAACTCCGAGTCTCGGCGCGCTTTGCTGTGGTGACCCAGTGAAGGATGACCTTCTTGTAGCTTGGAGGCGTCGTTTCAAAGAAGCGCCAGGCTTGCTTGTTCCGCTTGAACTCGCGCAGCTCTGCTGGCGCAAGCTCGGCTGTAGATTCTTGTTCGTACGCATAGACCACTGACTTGGCCTCTGTGCGGCTCGCGAAGGCCTGCTCTCCCGCAGTTGCCATTCGTCCCTGGGCACGCAGCCGCTCGAACTTGGCAATGTTGACGGCGCTCCAGATCGAAGTTGCCTTCCGTGGGGTAAAGCGAATGGAGTACGTGTTCTCGTCAATTCGCTTGCGTACACCGTCGATCCACCCGTGGCAGAGCGCTTCGTCGACTGACTCCGACCATGACATGCTTGGGCGACCAGTGCCGACCTTGTGGTACCCGACCAGCAACTCGCTGGCGGTAGATGCATTCGCCTCAAGCCAAGCTCCGAAAGCCGCGGCTGTATCAAAGAACCGTGGAGATGACATTCGAGGGTGCTATGCGGCCTAACGTTTGAGCTGAGGGGCCGACGCCGGTGTGGCGCTTGGCCCGGCGGCCGGATGATGGACCACACCGGCTGGCGGGCCAAGTGCCACGCCGGTGGCGGTCCACTCGAGCGAAGGGTTAGGCAGCACTGCTCTCGCCCCAAGTGGCGTCGGCTTCGATGATGAGACTCAGTGAAGATGAGGACATGTACCCCGGGATGTCGCAGTGCTCGGGATGATGATGCCCTGACTCCTCGCTAGGTTCGAAGCAGAAGTAGGACACATAGCGGCGGAGGTTCTGTTCCGAACCTTCGAGGTTGAGCCAATGGTCCGCTAGTAGGCTGAGAACAATTGGGCCACTGCCTTTGATGACTTGAAGGCCGGGAAGGAACGTCTCATACGGCGCCGGGCTTCCGTCTTGCTCTGCGGGCAGCCTCAGTGCATTGGTTGGGGCGGCCAAGAAGGCTACCAACTGATCGTGGATTGCCGCAAGGTGGGCTTGGGAATCAAGAAGCATTGGATCACTGCCCGCGGCGTAGAAGATCCGCATGTTGTGCTGCCTAACGTTTGAGCTGAGCCGCGAGCGCCGGTGTGGCGCTTGGCCCGCGAGGCGGACGATAGACCAGAGCGCCTCGCGGGCCAAGTGCCATGCCGGTGCGAGTCGGCTCCAGCGAAGGGTTAGGCCCCAATGCGAGCATCTACGTCTTGGACGATGGCTGCTGAGATTGCAAGTAGTCGTTCGACGTAGCCTTGCATGTCTGACTGCCCGCGAACGCGCCGCTTGCGGTTTGGGCTGCTGAGGTTCATGTCGAGCTCGTGAATCATCTCGTTCCGGGCTGCAAAGATGGACTTGAGCGTCTTGAGGTCTCCCAAGATGGGCTTCGCATCTACTCCAAGAGCGGCACACACCTTCATCAGTTGATCTGTGGATTGAAGGCTGTCACCGGTGAGCTCGTAGACATACTGCTCGACCAACTGCTTCTGAGGGTCCGCTGAAGCCAAGATTCGTGCGAGGACCTTGGCGGACACAGCGCTCACTTCAAGTTCACCGCCCTGAAGATGGCGTTGCACGAACTTCTCAAAGGCTTGGTGGACCTGGTCTTTCGCAAGCAGTAGCGGGAGGCAATCACGAATGAGCTGCTTCAAGGAAGCGTCAAGCCCGGAGGCGGCTGCGATAAGCATTGCGCGCAGGATGTCCTGCTCCTGATCTGTGGTGATGCCCCGCGGCTTCCCCCTGTTCACTCGCGCCAGATCGTATGCCGCCCACAGAGCGTTGGCCGACTCAACGGAATGCTTGTAGATCAGAGCCGCTGTCTTGCATTTCGGCTTTGGATCCGGAAGTGCTGGTGCCGTGAGAGGCTTGTGAGCGGTGGCCATGGAGTATTCCTCTTGGGGCCTAACGTTTGAGCTGAGCGGCGAGCGCCGGTATGGCGCTTGGCCCGCGAGGTGGATGATGGACAACACCGCCTCGCGGGCCAAGTGCTATGCCGGTGCGAGTCTGCTCCAGCGAAGGGTTAGGCCTCATCGCTGTGGTGTGCTACTTGGCGGCCAGACGCGTAGCCCATCCGAGACCGAAGAGCCAGCCGCCAGAGAGGTGAAATGCAAGGTAGATGGGTGGCGGGAATTCCTGCTTCTTCAGTCTTCGCCGGAGCAGAAGGCCTGCACTCGAGAAGAAGACAAGAATGGGTATGTTGTGGATGAGAGAAATGGTCTGCGGCAGCGAGCCAGCCAGCAGCCCGCGAGTGACCACGTACCCAATGAAGAAAGTAGCGAGGAACGCGAGTGTGTTGAGTGAGCGAAGGCTCCTTCGTTTTTCGCGGTGCGCATTGGGCGCTATCAGATCCGAGCTTCGGCGGGCAAGTTCTGCCGCTTGTATGTCTTTGCCCTTCGCTGTGGCCGGGAACCCGCAGGAAGCACACAGAGATGTACCAGCCAGATTTGAGGCTTGGCAGACGTGGCAGCTCCACTGATAGCGAGGGGCGTTCATGAGACTGTGCGGAGGGTAGAGTGGCTGTCCTGAGGCCTAACGTTTGAGCTGAGCGGTGAGCGCCGGTATGGCGCTTGGCCCGCGAGGCGGATGATGGACCATAGCGCCTTGCGGGCCAAGTGCCATGCCGGTGCGGGTCGGCTCGAGCGAAGGGTTAGGCAGCACTGACCGTGGCGAACCAAGCCGATGCAAGACAGCGGGGCGCGCAAGCATTGCCTTGCACTGTTGCTGGCTGATGCGCCAGCGTGGCTAACGAGCGCGACTGCTACTCAGCCCGCCGCCATTGCCAGCGGCGAACGAAGGCAGAGCCTTCCGAGTGGCGGCGGAACCACGGACTGACCAAATGCAGTGCATCGAGAGACAGAGATTCTTGGCCGCGAAGCGCTGCAGCCTGAGCTGCCTTTGCAGAAGCGCCAACCGTGGCACCTGAGCATTGCCGCTCCTGCCGTGGGGAGCCAGCATAAAGGCGGCCAACAAAGGTATTTGGTATTCGGCGGCGACTGCCGCGCCAGAGGCGTTGGCGAGCACCTTGAGCGCTACGTGGTGCTGCCTAACGTTTGAGCTGAGCGGGCGAGCGCCGGGATGGTGCTTGGCCCGCGAGGCGGATGCTAAGCCTGAGAGCCTCGCGGGCCAAGTGCCATGCCGGTGCGAGTCCGCTCGAGCGAAGGGTTAGGCGTCAGCGCTATGACTTGCGGCCTCGGGCCACTCGCGCAGGCAGTACGTATAAGAACTGAGCAAGTGCGTTTGCGAATGCAATGACTCTCTCGGCATCGTCCCGCGTAGCCATCGGCGCCGCCTCATCCGCGTGCCTTTGATCGTTCGCGTCTAGCCGAATTTCATGTGCCCAAGCCGCCATCTCCTGCGTTATAAGGTGATTCTTGGCGGCCGTGTCGATACGGGCGTTTAGTGATCCGTCCTTGAGCCCCTGATCCTTCAGCATTGCGTCAATGGCACTCGCTGTGAGCATCACTGACCCGGCAGGAGCATGAATTGTGGACAGTGCCTGATTTAGGTAGTCTCGCGCTCGCGGCGGGAGTTCCTCCGCGGCGGTGGGTTGAGAGGGCCACATCTGCGCGATCTCAGCATTCTCAACGCTTATGGAGCGCGTCAAGATTGCTCCGCCGCATGAGGCGCAGAAGTACACAAACCAGTGCTTGTTCGGACCTCCAGCGCGCGGAGCTGCCTGGCCCTGCCATGCCGCAGAGATTGTTGGTGCAGCGATCCCACATTGAGGGCATCGGTCGAGTGCAAGTTGATTGCTGTTCTTCATGTCTCCGCGGCTCCGATCTGACGCCTAACGTTTGAGCTGAGGGGCCGACGCCGGAATGGCGCTTGGCCCGCGAGGCGAATGATGACAGTGAGCGCCTCGCGGGCCAAGTGCCATTCCGGTGGAGGTCCCGCTCCAGCGAAGGGTTAGGCGTCGTATTCGGTGTGGTGTGACTGCATGACGGCCAGCCACTCGGAGACCCCCGCGTAGACGACTGTTTGTGGCCAGGATGGCTCCCGCTCAACTTGCCACGTGAGATGAACGACGGCCAAGCGACCTGAACCGTCGTTTAGTTCAAACAGCACGTCGTCGCGGTCTTTGCGCCGCGCGAGACATTTGACCGGAACGCCTTTGAGCACATGCTGAGGCGGCAGCTCACGGCTGAGTTCTTCGCTTAGCGTGGTGCAGGCCTCGTCACTGAGGGCGTACCAGGGTTCGAGGTAGTTCATTCAGCCGCGCCGATGAAGGAAGTATCAGTCTCAGATGAGGCCGCTGGCGCGCGGCATTGGCGCAAGACGGTCATGGTGGGGAACGCCTTTTCGCCCGAGTTGCCGCGCGCGCAGCTTGCGACGCCTAACGTTTGAGCTAAGGGGCTGACACCGGGAAGGCGCTTGGCCCGCGAGGCGGATGATGACAGCGAGCGCCTCGCGGGCCAAGTGCCTTGCCGGTGGCAGTCCCGCTTGAGCGAAGGGTTAGGGCGCACTCTGTGCTCGCTGCGCGGAAGCCGCGGAGATTGGTAACTCAGCCCCCGGCTGGCGGCTTGACCTTACCCGGGCGCTCCATGGCTACCGAAGACCGGGAGAAGCCCAGCCTTTCGTAGAAGGTGGCCACACCGTCCGAGCGCCCCGCGCGTAGTACCCAGGTCATTCGCTCGTTGTTGCCCATTGCCGCAACTACGAGAGCTCTGCCGATGCCGCGACGCTGAAGCGCAGGATGAACGACGACCATGGAGATGTAGCCGTTAGTGAGCCCATCAGTGAGTGCGCGCAGATAGCCAACAACTTCGCCTTCGTGGACCGCCACAAGTGACAGCTGCGACTGTGCGACAAGCAGTGCGAACTCTTCTGGTGTGGCGACCTGCCGCTCCCAGCCGGCGCCGAGAAGCAGTTGCCGCACAGGCTCAAGCTCCTGCGGCTGAATCGCTCGGACTTGCATGTGCGCCCTAACGTGATTTAGAGATCATTCAGCAGTTGCGGCCTATGGCAATTTGCTGCTGCATGCAGTCTGATGCTGCCACAGGCCGCGATACGGGTTCACCCAGGCATCGGGACGCGATACCGGAGCAGCTTCAGATTCTTGGCGATGAGTTGAGAGACCAGCCAGACACGCTCTTTCGGCTTCCACTTTGCATTGCAGGCCATCAGCAACTGCCGGCTCCCTTTGTCGGCCTGCGGAATGCGCAGGGCAATGATGCTGCGCATTCTCGAAACGATGGGGGTGCTTTCGACCAGCAGTTCGATGGTCGTGTGGCGGACTTTTCCATCATCGCTCAGGCGGTGGCGGACGCATACCAACTGGTCTCCGTAGCGGCGCAGGAATCGTTTGGCCCCGTTCTGGGTCGGCGCATACCGCTTCGCGATGCGCAATCGTCCGATCGACGAGTCGCTGTACTGCGCAGGCTGCTTCTTGCTGGACGCAGGCATCTGGGGTGCGCCGGTGGCGTTTGGCTGTGCGTCGCGTTGCGAGAAGCAGAGCTTGGCATTCAGCCCGGGATTGCGGCGCATTCGGTTTGATAGTACTGTACAAAAAGACAGTACCTATTGCAACCCGAGGAAGGATGTCGCCATGAAGCCGCCGCCTGTCACGCCCAACCCACCCCGCCTGCTCGACCTCCTGCGCATGCAGGTCCGCTACATGCACTACAGCCTGCGCACCGAGCAGGCCTATGTGCACTGGGTGCGCGCCTTCATCCGCTTCAACGGGCTGCGCCATCCGGCCGAGCTGTCGGGGGCCGAGGTCGAGGCTTTCCTGACCTGGCTGGCGGCCGAGCGCCAGGTCGCGCCGGCAACGCACAAGCAGGCGCTGTCGGCGCTGCTGTTCCTCTACCAGAAGGTGCTGAACCAGCGGGTGCCGTGGATGGACGACATCGGCCGCCCGCAGCGCCAGGCGCGCTTGCCGGTGGTGCTGTCGCACGACGAGGTGGCGCGCCTGCTCGCGGCGCCCGCGCTGGGCGAGGTGGCGCAGCCCTTCCAGCTCTTCGCGCAATTGCTCTACGGCACGGGCTTGCGCCTGATGGAAGGCCTGCGCCTGCGCGTGAAGGACATCGACTTCGAGCGCCGCGCCATCGTCGTGCGCGAGGGCAAGGGCGGCAAGGACCGCATCGTGATGCTGCCGGCCGCGCTCGAGGCGCCGCTGCGCGCGCAGCTGGCGCAGGCGCATCGTCTCTGGGCCGCCGACCGCGCTGCCGGCGTCGCCGGCGTGCAGCTGCCGCATGCGCTGGCGCGCAAGTACCCGCGCGCCGCCGAATCCTGGGCCTGGTTCTGGGTCTTCCCGCAGGCCACGCTGTCGACCGATCCGCGCGAGCGCCCGCTCGGCGCGCAGGGCGCCGAGGGCGCGCCGGCACCGCCCCGGCGCCGCCACCATCTGTACGACCAGGGTTTCCAGCGGGCCTTCAAGCGGGCCCTGCAGGAGGCCGGCATCGACAAGCCGGCTTCGCCGCACACGCTGCGCCATTCCTTCGCCACGCACCTGCTGCAGTCGGGCTACGACATCCGCACCGTGCAGGAGCTGCTCGGCCACGCCGACGTCAGCACCACGATGATCTACACGCACGTGCTCAAGCTCGGCGGTGGCGCGGTGCGCAGCCCGCTCGACCAGCTGTCGCCGCTCAACCCCTTCGCCCCCACGCCGGCTCACGCGCCGGCCCAGGGCCTCCACACCGGCGCCGCGCTGCCCTTGCGCGCCGGCCGCCATGCCCGCGAGTCCGAACTGCCGTGTTATCTGCCATCCTCCGCCGGCCCGGCGTCGCCGGAGCGGGCCGCCCGGCCGGCCTGCCTGGTTACGCCGAGCTGCACTGCAGCAGCTGCTTCAGCTTCCTGAGCGGCGCCTCGCAGCCTGGCGAGCTGGTGCGGCGTGCGCAGCAGCTCGGCTACGCCGCGCTCGCCATCACCGACGAATGCTCGCTCGCCGGCGTGGTGCGCGCGCACGTGGAGGCGCGCGAGTGCGGGCTGCACCTGATCGTCGGTGCGCAGATGCGGCTGACGCTGCCGGCGCAGGGCGTGGGCGCCGCGCCGACACCGCACGCGCGCCTCGTGCTGCTCGCGCAGACGCGCCGCGGCTACGGCAACCTGTCGCACTGGATCACCGTGGCGCGCCGCCGCGCGCCCAAGGGCGAGTACCTCGCGCACCCCTCGGATGTCGAAGGCCGCGTGCCCAACGCGCCTTTTCTCGCCGGCCTGCCCGACTGCCTCGCGCTGCTGGTGCCCGACGCGGCGCAGGGCTTCGAGGCCGTGTTCGCGCAGGCGATGTGGCTGAAGACCTGGTTCGGTCTCGAGCGCGCCGGCATCGCCATCGAACTGCTGCACCGCGCCGGCGACGACACGCTGCGCTCGCTGGTCAAGCGCGTCGCGCAGCTCACCGGGCTGTCCATCGTCGCGGCGGGCGACGTGCTCATGCACGTGCGCTCGCGCAAGGCGCTGCAGGACACGCTCACCGCCACGCGGCTGAAGCAGCCGGTGTCGGCCTGCGGCCTGGCGCTGGCCGCCAACGCCGAGCAGCACCTGCGCTCGCGCACGCGGCTGGCCGCGCTGTACGAGCCGCAGTGGCTGGAGAACACGCTGGTCTTCGCCGGCCGCTGCAGCTTCTCGCTGGCCGAGCTGCGCTACGAGTATCCGCGCGAGATCGTGCCCGCCGGCCACACGCCGGCCTCGTGGCTGCGCACGCGCGTGATGGAAGGGCTGGACAAGCGCTTCGCGCCCGCCGATCCGGGCAACGCCGAGGCGCGTGCCGACGCGCTGCGGCGCATCGAGCACGAGCTCGCGCTGATCGGCCAGCTCGGCTACGAGCCCTACTTCCTGACCGTGGCCGACATCGTGCTGTGGGCGCGCGCTCAGGGCATCCTCTGCCAGGGCCGCGGCAGCGCGGCCAACTCGGTGGTCTGCTACTGCCTGCAGGTCACCGAGGTCAGCCCGCGCGAGGCCACGCTGCTGTTCGAGCGTTTCATCAGCGCCGAGCGCAACGAGCCGCCGGACATCGACGTCGACTTCGAACACCAGCGCCGCGAGGAGGTCATCCAGTACATCTACGGCAAGTACGGCCGCCACCGCGCCGCGCTCACCGCAGTGGTCATCAGCTACAGGCCGCGCAGCGCGGTGCGCGACGTCGGCCGCGCGCTCGGCATCGACCTGCAGCGCATCGACGCGGTGGCGAAAGGCCAGCAGTGGTTCGACGGCCGCAGCATCAGCGCCGAGCGCCTGCGCGAGAACGGCTTCGACCCCGAATCGCCGGTGGTGCGGCAGTGGGTCGAGCTCACGCACCAGCTGATCGGCTTCCCGCGCCACCTGTCGCAGCACCCCGGCGGCTTCGTCATCGCGCGCGACCAGATCGAGCAGCTCGTGCCGGTGGAGAACGCCGCGATGAAGGACCGCAGCGTCGTGCAGTGGGACAAGGACGACCTCGACGTGCTCGGCCTCATCAAGGTCGACATCCTCGCGCTGGGCATGTTGAGCGCACTGCGCCGCTCGTTCGAGCTCATCGGGCGCAAGCTCGGTGAGAGCTTCGACACGCAGCAGGTGCCGCGCGACGACAGGCCCACCTACGACATGATCTGCGCCGCCGACACCGTTGGCGTGTTCCAGATCGAAAGCCGCGCGCAGATGAGCATGCTGCCGCGCCTGCAGCCACGCTGCTACTACGACCTGGTGGTCGAGGTGGCGATCGTGCGGCCCGGGCCCATCCAGGGCGGCATGGTGCACCCCTACCTGAAGAACCGGCTGCTCGACGACGACCAGATCGACTACCCGATGGCACTGCGGCCCGCGTTGCAGCGAACCAAGGGCGTGCCGATCTTCCAGGAACAGGTGATGCAGATCGCCATCATCGCCGCCGACTTCACGCCCGGCGAGGCCGATGCGCTGCGCCGCGCGATGGCGGCCTGGAAGCGCAAGGGCGGCCTCGGGCCTTTCCACGAGCGCCTCGTCGGCCGCATGGTCGAGAAGGGCTACGAGCGCGACTACGCCGAGCGCATCTTCAAGCAGATCGAGGGCTTCGGCGAGTACGGCTTCCCCGAGAGCCATGCGGCGGGTTTCGCGCTGCTCGTCTACGTGAGCTGCTGGGTCAAGCGGCATCACCCCGATGCCTTTCTCTGCGCGCTGCTGAACAGCCAGCCGCTGGGTTTTTATGCGCCGGCGCAGCTGGTGCGCGATGCGCGCGAGCATGGCGTGCAGGTGCGCGCGGTGGACGTGGCCGTGAGCGAGCTGAACTCGGTGCTCGAGGGCCTGGACGCCCCTGTCGGGGAAGCCTTGCTTCCGGTCCGACTGGGCCTGGACCGTGTCGGCGGGCTTTCGATCGACGCGGCGCAGCGCATCGTCGACGCCCGCGCCGCGGGCCCTTTCTCCAGCGTCGAGGATCTCGCCCGCCGCGCCGCGCTCGACGCGCAGGCTCTGCAATCGCTCGCGCAGGCCGATGCGCTGCGCGGCCTGGCCGGGCATCGCCACCAGGCCGCATGGGCCGTGGCCGGCGTGGACACGCGCGCCACGCCGATGCTGCGCGACACCCGTGTGCACGAGGTGGCGGCCGCGCTCGAAGCACCCTCGGAGGTGGAGGACACGCTGGCCGACTACCGCTCGCTCGGCCTCACGCTGCAGCGCCACCCGATCGCGCTGCTGCGCGAGGAGCTGTCGCGCTTCAAGGTGCAGACGGCCGCGGTGCTCAAGACCTACCCGCACGGGCGGCTGGCGCGCGCCAGCGGCCTGGTCACGCACCGCCAGCGCCCCGAGACGGCCAAGGGCACCACCTTCGTCACGCTGGAAGACGAGACCGGTGCCGTCAACGTGATCGTCTGGCCGCGCGTCTTCGAGGCACACCGCCGCGAGCTGCTCGGCACGCGGCTGCTCACCGTCTACGGCCAGTGGCAGCGCGAGGGCGAGGTGATGCACCTGGTGGCCATGAAGCTGATCGACCACAGCCCGCTGTTCGAGGGGCTCGTCGCGCGAAGTCGCGACTTCAGGTGACTGCGCGAAGTCGCGACTTCAGGTGACAGCCAGAAGTCGCGACTTCAGGTGACAGCCAGATGCCGCGACTTCCGATGAGCGATGGCAAGATGCGCGCCTTGCCCTCCGCCCGACTGTGCCCCTGCCGATGCTGTACCTGCTGTCCCCCGCCAAGCGCCTCGACTACGAACGCCCCGTGCCGCCCGAAGTGGCCGCCTTGGCCACCCGGCCGTTGTACATGGACGATGCCGCCGAGCTGATCGAGGTGATGCGCGCCAAGACGCCGGTGCAGGTGGCGCGGCTGATGGACCTCTCCGACGAGCTCGCGGCGCTCAACGTGGCGCGCTACGCCGCGTGGTCGAAGCGCAGCACCGCGCACAACAGCCGGCCGGCCGTGCTCGGCTTCGACGGCGACGTCTACGACGGCCTGCAGGCGGCCTCGCTCGGCCTCGACGACCTCGCCTGGGCGCAGGCGCACCTGGTCATCCTCAGCGGCCTGTACGGCGTGCTGCGCCCGCTCGACAAGCTGCAGCCCTACCGACTCGAGATGGGCACCGCCGTGGCCACGCCGCGCGGGCGCGACCTCTATGCCTTCTGGGGCGACACGTTGGCCGGTCATCTGAACAAGCTGCAGCGCGGCCAACCTGCGCCGGTGATCGTCAACCTCGCATCGCAGGAGTATTCGCGCGCCGCGCTGCGGCCGGTGCTGAAGGCGCGCATCGTCGAGTGCGTGTTCGAGGACTGGAAGGACGGGCAGTACAAGATCATCAGCTTCTTCGCCAAGCGCGCGCGCGGCCTGATGGCGCGCTTCGCGGTGCAGCAGCGCATCGAGTCGCCCGAGGGGCTCACGGCCTTCGAAGCCGACGGCTACGCGTTCGACGAGCGCCATTCGACGGCGGACCGGCTGGTGTTCCGCAGGCGCATGGGATGACGCCCGTTCCACGCAGGATCCTGCCCGTCATCGCGATCTCGCAGTTCGCGGGCACCTCGGTCTGGTTCGCCATCAACGCCGTCATGGCCGACCTGCAGCGCAGCGTGGCGCTGCCGGCATCGGCGGTGGGCTGGCTCACGGCCGCCGTGCAGCTTGGCTTCATCGTCGGCACCTTCGGCTTCGCTCTGCTGTCCATCGCCGACCGCTTCTCGCCGCGCAAGGTGTTCCTCGTCTGCTCGCTGCTCGCCGCCGCGCTCGCGCTGGCCACCGCCCTGCTGCCGCCGCAGTACGGCGCGTTGCTCGCGCTGCGCTTCCTGACCGGCATCGCGCTGGCCGGCATCTACCCGGTGGGCATGAAGATCGCCGCCGGCTGGTTCGCCCACGGCCTGGGCTGGGCGCTGGGCGTGCTGGTCGGCGCCCTCGTGCTCGGCAATGCGCTGCCCTTCGGCCTGCGCGCGCTCGGCGCGCAGTGGTCGTGGCAGGCGGTGATGCTCGCCGTCGCGGCGGTGGCCGCCGGCGGTGGCGTGCTGATGGCGGTGTTCGTGCCCGACGGGCCGCACCTCGCGCCGGCCGCGCGCATCACGCCGCGCGCGCTCGGCGTGATCTGGCACGACCCGAAGGTGCGCGCCTCGGCCTTCGGCTACTTCGGCCACATGTGGGAGCTGTACGCCTTCTTCGTGCTCATCCCGACCATCGTGATGCAGCGCTGGCAGGGCGCGGCGGCCTCGTGGTGGGTGGCCGCGACGATGGCCGTGGGTGGGCTCGCCTGCGTGCTCGGCGGGGCGCTGGTGCGGCGCATCGGTGGCGCCCGCGTGGCCGGTTTCCAGCTCGCCAGCAGCGGCCTGTGCGGCCTGCTCGCACCGTGGATGCTGGATGCGCCGCTGCCGCTGTGGGGCGCCTGGCTGCTCTGGTGGGGCGCCACCGTGTCGGGCGACTCGCCGCAGTTCAGCGCGCTCACCGCCGCCAATGCGCCGAGGGCGATGGTCGGCAGCGTACTGACCTTCGTCAACGCGATCGGCTTCACGCTGTCGGTGGGCACGATCACGCTGTTCGCCGCCATGGCCGCGGTGTGGCCTCTCGCGCAGGTGCTGCCCTGGCTGGCGCTGGGCCCGGCGATCGGCTTGCTGTTCCTTCGCCCCTTGTGGCGGTCTTGACGTGCCGTAACAGTCGCACGCCCGGGCTGCGGCAGAATTCGCCGCATGAGTGAGATCGCCCAGCCCCAGCCGGTCACGCCCGAGCTGCGCCAGTGGATCATCGACCAGGCCCGCGCCGGCGTGCAGCCGGAATCGGTGCTGCAGTCGATGATGGCCAGCGGCTGGCGCGAAGACGTCGCCATCGCCGCGCTGGAAGACACGCTGCGCGGCTTCCTCGACGAGCGTTCGAAGGTGGCGCAGCTGCCGCCGGCGGTGCCCGTGCCCGACCCGTTGCCCGCCATCGCCGGCATCCCGGGCACGTTGCCCGCCGGCGACCGCGAGGTGCGTGTCGTGCTGGCCATGCGCGACCCGCGCGTCATCGTCTTCGGTGGCCTGCTGTCGCACGAGGAATGCGACGAGCTGATGGCGATGGCGGGCAAGCGCCTGGCGCGCTCCGAGACCGTGCAGACCGACACCGGCGCGAGCGAGGTCAACGAGGCGCGCACCAGCCAGGGCATGTTCTTCGACCGCGGCGAGAACGAGCTGTGCCGCCGCATCGAGGCGCGCATCGCCGCGTTGCTGAAGTGGCCGGTCGAGAACGGCGAAGGCATACAGGTGCTGCACTACCGCCCCGGTGCCGAGTACAAGCCGCACTACGACTACTTCGACCCGGCGCAAAGCGGCACGCCCACCATCCTCAAGCGCGGTGGCCAGCGTGTGGCCACCGTGGTGATGTACCTCAACGACCCGGTGATCGGCGGCGGCACCACCTTCCCCGACGTGCAGCTCGAGGTCGCGCCGGTAAAAGGCAATGCCGTCTTCTTCAGCTACGAGCGTGCCCACCCGGTCAGCCGCACGCTGCATGGCGGCGCGCCGGTGGTCGAAGGCGAGAAATGGGTCGCCACCAAGTGGCTGCGTGAAGGGGTGTTCCGCTGAGCGCCGATGACCCGCGCGATGCCGGGCTGCTCGCCGGCATCCGGGTGCTCGACCTGACGAAGCTGCTGCCCGGCCCGCTGGCGACGAAGCACCTGGTCGAGATGGGCGCATCGGTGCTCAAGGTCGAAGGCCCGGCGAGCGACGGCCAGGAGGACGGCACGCGCCACATGGGCCTCACGCGCGCCGACCGCGAGGCCGGCCGACCCAGCCTGACCTTCCGCGCCCTCAACGAAGGCAAGCAGATCGTCGAGATCGACCTGCGCAGCGAGGCAGGCCGCGCCGAACTGCTGGCGCAGGTGCGCGAGGCCGACCTGCTCGTCGAGGGCTTCCGCCCCGGCGTGATGGACAAGCTCGGCCTGGGCTGGCACACGCTGCATGCGTTGAACCCGAAGCTGGTGATGTGCGCCATCAGCGGTTATGGCCAGCGCAACGCCTGGTCGCACCGCGCCGGCCACGACATCAACTACATTGCCATGGCCGGCGTGCTGGAGCAGATCGCCACCGTCGAGGGTGAAGTGGCCGTGCCCAACTTCCAGATCGGCGACCTGATGGGCGGCACGCAGGCGGCGGTGTCGGGCATGCTCGCCGCGCTGCTGGCTTCGCAGCGCAGCGGGCAGGGACGCTTCGTCGACATCTCGATGACGCACGAGGTCTATCGCCACCATGTGCTGGCCCGCATCACACTGGCCGCCACCGGCCGCACGCCGGCGCCGGGGCGCGACCTGCTCTCCGGCGGCGCGCCGTGTTACGGCGCGTATCGCTGCGCCGACGGGCGCTTCATGGCCGTGGGCGCGCTGGAGATGAAGTTCTGGCGCGAACTCTGCGGCGTGCTCGGCCGGCCCGACTGGATCGAGCGCCACTGGTCGCGCGGCCTGGTGCCCGGCAGCGAGGTCTCGATGGCACTGCGCGCCGAGGTGGCGGCAGCCTTCGCGCTTCAGCCCATGGCGCACTGGGCCGCGTGCTTCGAATCGGTGGACGCCTGCGTCACGCCGGTGCTGAGGCTGGATGAGCTCGCGGCGCATCCGGTGCATGCCGCGGGTCAACCACCCGGCGTGGCGGCGCGTTGAGGGCTGCGAGAGACAGACTCTCGACCACTTTCACGAGGAACTACTCCATGAACAAGCTCGTCGCCACCCTGATCGCCGCCACCTTCTCCGCCGGCGTGTTCGCCCAGGCTGCTGCCCCGGCCGCTGCACCGGCCGCCCCGGTTGCCCCGGCCGCCACCGCAGCTCCGGCCGCGCCGGCCGCCGCCAAGGCCGAAGCCGCCCCGGCCAAGAAGGCCGTCAAGAAGCACGCCAAGAAGAAGGCCAAGGCCGCTCCGAAGGCAGCCTGAGTCTTTCCGACTCGGACAAGAAACCCGGCCTCGGCCGGGTTTTTTCATTGCGGAGTGCGTTGCCTCAGGCGCGCAGATGCCCCGGCGCCGAGTTGGCGAAGGGCCGCGAATTCTCGATGCGGCGCCACTTGCGCTGCTCCCAGGTCTGCGGGCCCTCGAGCGGCCACTTCTCCATCAGCGGCGACAGCTCCACGCGCGGCAGCCGCATGAACTCCGGGCCCGAATGACGCAGCAGCCAGCGCCCGCGGCGCAGCCGGCCGGGCAACGCGGCATGCCCGTCGCCCACCCAGTACACGCAGCCGCGCTCGGCCCAGAAGGCCTGACGCTCGAAGTTCACGCGGCCGGCGAAGCCGGTGTAGTCGGGGAACACGAGGCACTCCTCAGCCAGCTCGACGATCGCGTACTGCAGGTCGCCGGGCGAATCGCCCGACTCTCGGTGCACGAACACGACCCGCTCGATGCCGAGCGCATTCACGCGATCGACCTCCTGGTCCTCGCGATAGACAACGATGTCCTGCCCCTGCCATGCGGTGCGCCAGGTGGTTTTCATGGCCGAATCTCCAGTGATGAACCCAACCTTAGCCCTTCTTCGCTGTCACACTGTGTCCAGACGAATCAAGCCGCAAGCGAAGCCGCTGCGGCCACAGCGGCCCCCAGGCCCGCGAGCAGGGCCGTGCCCACGCGCAGCGCATAGGCGCGGCCGCCTGTCACGGCCGCCGTCACCAGCCGGGTGATCGTGTTCGTGCCCACCGCGAGCACGGCGCCGGCCAGCAGCGTGGCCGCATCGAGCCGGCCTGCGGCGAACAAGGACAGCAACGATGCGATCGGCGCGTGCGCATCGCCGAGTGCCGCCAGCGAGGTGCTCACCAGCACGCCGCTCGTGCCGAACAAGCGCTGGGCCTGGCCGACGACCAGCGCCACGCCGGCCAGCAGCACTGCGACCAGCACGGCTTCGCGCAGGCGCAGGGCACCTCGCTCGGCCAGCAGCGGCGAGTCGGCTTCCCGATCGCCGCCCGCGTCGCGTCCGGCCAGCCAGGCCAGCGCGACGGCGAAGGTGGTCACCATGCCGCACAGTGCGGGCAGCCACAACCAGGCCAGAGCCGGCCGCGACAGCGCCGCCGCCAGCACGAGCAGTTGCAGCCAGGTCGCGCAGCCCGACAGCGCGCCCGCCGCAGCCGCCATCGCGGGCGGCGCCTCGCCGGCACGCGCCCGCGCACCGAAGGTGGCGATGGTGGCCGTGCTCGACACGAAGCCGCCGAAGAAGCCCGAAGCCGCCAGGCCGAATCGCGCGCCGAGCAGGCGCAGCGCCACATGGCCGGCCGCCTGCAGCACGAGGATGAGTAGCACCAGCGCGCCCAGCGGCCGCGCACGCATGCCGCCCAGCCAGGGCAGGGCGGTGTCGGGCACCAGCGGCAGCAGCACCAGCGCCAGCGCGGCGAGCATCAGCCCGTCGTGCAGCTCGCGCTGGCTCAGCCACTGCGTGGCGAAGCGGTGCAGCTGCGTGCGCGCGGCCAGCAGCACCGCCAGCACGGTGCCGCAGGCAGCGCCGAGCAGCGGCGAGCGCACCGACAGCACGCCGACCAGAAAGGTGGCGAACAGCGCCAGCTCGGTGGTCAGGCCGGGGTCGCGCGAGCGGCTGCGGGCGTAGGCCAGCGCCGCCATCAGCGCGACCAGCAGGGCGGCGGCGACCACCAGCCCTGGCACCGCCGCCGTCTGCGCCAGCGCGCCCAGCAGCGCGGCGATGGCGAAGCTGCGCATGCCCGCCGCGGCGCGGTCGTCGCCTTCGCCCTTGCGGCGCTCGCGATCCAGGCCGATCAGCAGGCCGCAGCCCAGCGCGACGGCGATGCCCGTCGCAGCGCTGCCGGCCGCGTCGAGGAGGTTCAGTGGCCGCGCCTCAAAGGGAGACCTGCGACAGGTGCTCGGGCACGCGCACGCGCCAGCCGAGCTCGTCGGCGATGCGGCTGCGCAGGGCGTCGGCCGCGGCCGGCTCGCCGTGGACCACGAAGGTCTCGCGCGGCGCCTGCTCGAAGCCCTGCAGCCAGTGCATCAGCTCGTTGGCGTCGGCGTGCCCCGAGAAGCCTTCGAGGTGGCTGACCTGCGCCTTCACCGCCACGTACTCGCCGAAGATCTTCACCTCGGTGTCCCCTGCGACCAGCTTGGCGCCGCGCGTGCCGGCCACCTGGAAGCCGGGGAAGACGATCGAATGTTTTGGGTTCGGTGCCATCGCCTTCAGGTGG
>Ga0209480_10001234_pt1 | contig 18894 bp, 16 predicted proteins | sample JI61114C2DNA_FD_187501 | JGI IMG/M metagenome (GOLD analysis project Ga0209480, IMG submission 187501) | Wastewater effluent complex algal communities from Wisconsin, to seasonally profile nutrient transformation and Carbon sequestration -... | ecosystem: Engineered > WWTP > Effluent > Algae... | reverse complement strand
GCCTGAAGTGGAATGTTTTTCTTTAATCTATTTATATACAGGCCTGCAATAATATCAGCTTCGTCTTTTTTTACACTCTCAGCCTGAACAATGGATGCAAGTGTAGATACTTCCAAAGGAGTAAGTCCAATAGCTTGCGCTTTTGCTAACCGCTCTGTATTCCAGAATTTTTTATATTCATCATGCATGCGTTCGATCAACTCATCGGGCAATACATTATAATAAACTTCATAGGTGTTTGGCAAAAACATGCTGAGCACATTTTCTTGTGTAAAGCCTTCTGTGTTTGTATCAACAAACTCTTCAAGGGCCGCATCGAACTCTGAAGGGGTTACACCTATGTTCTTCGTAATTTTTTCACCCAGTTCTTCTACTAATCTTACATTAGTGAACGTAACATTTTCTGCTTCGCGCTGTCCGGCACTCAGCACGCCAATGGCTTGCAGGTTTGTCATGTTTCTGCGCAGGGCGTACCTGCCAGGAGTAATTCTTTTATCATAACCTTTAACACGCGCCAAAAAGCTAAATGAAACCATATCGCTCACAAAGGCCGCCTTCCCTAATTCCTCCTGCACGTTACGAAACGTATAACCCTTGCGAATAATAAACGTGCGATCATCTTTATCCACCAAAATATTTGGTGTGTATAAGATCTGATAGGCATAAAAAACGAATGTGATCGTTAAGATTGATGCAATCAGGAAAAAAGTAAGCTTCTTTTTGGATACTTCGGCCATACGTAAAATTGGAGGTCAAATTTACTAAAATGCAATCAGATCACGATGCTGTGTAAGATTTGATTTATCTTGCAATGAAAACTTCTTTTTTTAGTCGACCTGCATGCCTGCCGAATTTCTTGCCATACATCCGGTAACACCCGAACCACGAAAAATTGCGCGGGTAGTTGATGTCTTGCAAAAAGGCGGTGTAATTATTTATCCTACAGATACTATTTACGGAATTGGCTGCGACTTATTGAATCGCAAAGCAATTGAAAGGCTATGCACGATTACACATGTAAAGCCCCAGAAACTTAATCTCTCTTTCATCTGTAACGACCTGAGTCATATTTCAGAATATGTTAAGAGATTAGATACTCCCCAATTTAAAATGCTGAAGAAATTATTACCGGGAGCTTTTACGTTTATTTTTGAATCGAACAGCAACGTGCCGAAGATTCTTAATATAAACAAGAAGACTGTTGGCATTCGTATTCCTGATCATCCTATTCCATTAGCATTGGTTCACCTGCTCAATCACCCATTGATAACTTCTTCCATTAAAGATGATGATGTAATAAAAGAATATACAACCGACCCCGAAGAGATGTATGAAGACTTCAAACACCAGGTAGATTTAGTGATCGATGGCGGGCCAGGCGGAAATGTTCCTTCTACCATTGTTGACTTTACCGAAGGTGAACCGAAAATTATCCGGCAAGGCCTTGGAATTTTTAATTGATCAATGAATTCTAAAACGGCACTCATCGAGTTACACTACTTACCTTCCCTCGAATACTTTTGCGCGCTTTTAAATTTTGAATCCATTCAATTAGAGAAACACGAACATTATGTGAAGCAGAGCTACCGCAACCGATGTTACATAAATACTGCGCAAGGTGTTGAGATGTTAACCGTGCCACTCACCAACAAGCGCGGCAAGGTTGCTATTAAAGATGTGAAGATTGACAACAGTATAAAATGGCAAAACAATCATTGGCGCACAATCGAATCGGCCTACCGAAAGGCACCTTACTTTGAATATTATGCAGATGAACTAAAAAAAATTATTTATAGTAACCATGTTTATCTCTTTGATCTCAACCTCAATCTGCTGTCATTCTGTCTTAAAAATATTTCATTCAACCCTAAACTTTCTGTAAGTCTGACGTATGAAAAAAGTGCTGAAATAACTTTTCACGACCTTCGATCCATCATTCAAGCCAAAATACCCTTTTCGGGGAGATCATACTATCTGCCAACTTCATACTATCAGGTTTTTGGCAACCAATTTGTACCCAACCTGAGTTTAATTGATATTCTTTTTTGTGAAGGGCCACGGACTGGTTCCCTACTCCTTACCTCGCGGAATAAAGATTGAACAAATTAATTTCGATAAGTGTTTTATTGCTATTGGATTAGTAATTAATAATTGCCAATCTAGTGGCTTAAAGCAGTTTTGAATTCAGTGTTAAAACTTTACATTTACAATACTCAAGAATATGCCAAATATGGAAGCAAAATTTTCTAACCGGGTTAAAGAAGTAATTTCCTTAAGCCGGGAAGAAGCATTACGATTGGGGCACGATTACATCGGCACCGAGCATCTCTTGCTAGGGATGATTCGTGAAGGTGAGGGTGTGGCAGTTGGCGTTCTAAAAAAATTAGGCGTGCCACTCGATGAACTCCGTGGTGAAATAGAAAAAATCTCGAAAGGAACTGCAACGCACGAAATAAAAAATCTTGCTAACATTCCTCTCACCCGTGCTTCAGAAAAGGTTTTAAAGATTACTTACCTCGAAGCAAAAATATTTAAAGCTCAGTTGATTGGTACTGAACATTTGCTGTTATCAATCCTGCGCGACCCCGACAACTTGGGCACACAAATTCTAAACAAGTTTGATGTTGCTTATGATGTGGTGAAAGAAATGCTTGAATACCAAAACGATCAGCCTACCTCCGCTTCTGACACAGACGATCCGGATGATGATTCATCTAAAATGTTTGGAAGTTCTGCTAATCCCGGCAGCGGAAGTAAAGAAAAGAAAGGCGCAGAAAAATCGCGCACTCCAGTGCTTGATAATTTCGGACGAGACCTTACCAAGTTGGCTGAAGACAATAAGTTAGATCCAATCGTTGGCCGCGAAAAAGAAATTGAACGCGTAGCTCAGATTTTGAGTCGCAGAAAAAAGAACAATCCAATTTTAATTGGTGAGCCTGGCGTGGGTAAAACGGCTATTGCAGAAGGCCTTGCTCTAAGAATTATTCAAAAGAAAGTTTCGCGCGTACTGTTCGGTAAGCGTGTCGTTACGCTTGATCTTGCTTCATTAGTTGCTGGTACAAAATACCGCGGTCAATTTGAAGAACGGATGAAGGCAGTGATGAATGAATTAGAAAAATCTGCCGATGTAATTCTCTTCATTGATGAATTACACACGATTGTTGGTGCTGGTGGCGCATCTGGCTCACTAGATGCTTCCAACATGTTTAAGCCCGCTTTAGCCCGTGGCGAAATACAATGTATCGGTGCAACAACACTCGATGAGTATCGTCAGTATATAGAAAAGGACGGTGCATTAGCACGCAGGTTTCAGATGGTGATGGTTGACTCTACTTCCGTAGATGAGACTATTCAAATTCTTGAGAACATCAAGGAAAAATATGAAGATCACCATCACGTAAATTATACGAAAGAAGCACTCGAAGCATGTGTTAAATTATCAGACCGCTACATCAGCGATCGCTTTCTTCCTGATAAAGCTATTGATGTAATGGACGAAGCGGGTGCGCGCGTTCACATTAATAACATTCATGTGCCTGAAGATATCGTCAAATACGAGGATGCCATTGAAGAGGTGAAGAAAGAAAAGAATCGCGTTGTTAAAAGCCAGAAGTATGAAGAGGCTGCGCAACTTCGCGACAAGGAGAAGAAGTTGATTGAACAACTTGATTTGGCTAAAGCACGCTGGGAAGAAAAAACTCGTACAGAAAAGTATACTGTAACGGAAGATAACGTTGCCGATGTAGTGGGCATGATGACAGGAATACCTGCCAACCGCATTGCACAAAAAGAAAGCAACAAGTTGCTAAGTATGGCTGATCAGTTGAGCGGCCGTGTTATTGGGCAGGATGAAGCAATCAAGAAATTAACAAAAGCAATTCAACGCACCCGCGTAGGATTGAAAGACCCTAAAAAACCAATTGGTTCATTTATCTTCCTCGGCCCCACCGGGGTAGGTAAAACTGAATTGGCAAAAGTATTAGCCTCCTACTTATTTGATAAAGATGATGCGTTGGTGCGCATCGACATGAGTGAGTACATGGAGAAATTCTCCGTATCACGTTTGGTCGGTGCCCCTCCAGGATATGTAGGTTATGAAGAAGGCGGTCAGCTTACTGAAAAAGTAAGACGCAAACCTTATTCAGTTGTGTTGCTTGACGAAATTGAAAAAGCACACCCGGATGTATTCAACATCTTATTACAAGTATTGGATGATGGAATTTTAACGGATGGTTTAGGCCGCAGGGTAGATTTTAGAAATACGATCATTATCATGACTTCCAACATTGGCGTGCGTGACTTGAAAGACTTTGGAGCCGGTATTGGTTTTACAACCGCTGCCAAACGCGACAATGATGAAGAGGTAATGAAGTCAACTATTCAAACTGCGTTGAAGCGTGCCTTTAGTCCTGAATTCTTGAATCGTTTAGATGATGTGATTGTGTTTAACACATTACAACGCGAACACATCCACAAGATTATTGACATCACACTCGGCAAATTGTTTGCACGAATCTTTACTCTTGGCTTCCATGTTGAGTTGACTGAGAAAGCAAAAGATTTTTTAGCTGAGAAAGGATATGATCCACAGTTTGGTGCGCGTCCACTTAACAGAGCCATTCAAAAATATTTGGAAGATCCGGTTGCCGAAGAAATCCTAAAGGGTGAAATACCTGAAGGTGGTACAATCCTAGCCGACTATGAAGGCACTGGCGAAGTTCTTACTATCAAAGGGAAAAAACCAAAAGCTCCTTCTAAGGAGAAAAAGAGCGAATAACTATTTAGTCCACAGACTACAGTCAACCGTTGACAGTAATCTGTGGACTTTTTATTTCTAATAACTTCCCAAATACTTCCTCAAGAACCATTCAGCACTGATCAGTGCTAGCAATAAAAAGAACACCCACTTCAAATTAATCAACTGATTAAAGGTTTCTTCGGAGTGAATCAGGCTGGCTGCCTTTATTTGTTGAAGGTCGGTTGTTAATGAACTTAACTGATCCGACTTATAGAATTTCCCTCCTGTTTCGGCAGCAAGTTTTTTAAGCAATCCAAAATCGGCTGTTAAATTTTGAGCTTCCAGGTTTTGTGCTTTGACTAAAAACTGCCCAGTAACTTCTTCCGTTTTGTCATTCACTTTTGCGGAAGCCTTAAATCGGTAAATTCCTTCTTTCAGTCCACCAATGCGATAGCGTGAACTGCCCGGCCCTGTTACATAACTGTAATTGGAGACTTCGCCCTGTTCATTGCGCACTTCAATACGAATAGTATTCCCATATACCAACTCAAACAAATCATTATACAACTGACTTTCAATCACCACCGCTTCAGAATCTGAAAATTCATTTTGCACCGGAAAGCTTCTAAACTTTCGCTTGTCTTCAAGCGTGCTCAGGTACTGAACCAACTTAGAAAACAATTCATCAAAAAAGATTGTGTTTCCTGTATCGGCAAATTCATTTAAACGCCAGCGCCAAAGTCCTTCGCCTACCATTACGGCAATTTTACGATTGCCATCCGGCCAGGTCAAAAGCATGGGTCGATCGGTAGTTATACTTCCTATCCGCTGATATAGAAGCACACTTGCGTTGGCCGGATACGAGAACTTTCCAAATGGAACATCGGCTGGTGGATAGCGTGAAAAAATTCCATTACTGTTTTCCGAAAAACTAAAATCGTGGAAGTTACTATTGATAACCGGAGTTACATCATCCCATTGGCCATTGAAAGATTCAAATTGAATGGGTACATCATAAGCTTGCAACTGGCGCAAGTTTGTGTTGCTGCCAATCATAACAAGGACAGACGAATTACCTTTATACAAAGAAGAAAACAAAGCAGCCGTTTTTCCTTGTTGATCAAGTGCTTGATGAAAAATATAAAGTTCGGCACCACCTGGCCTTAACATTTCTGTAGGGGCTTCCTCAATACCGGGTATGTGAAGCACAAACTCATAATTAGAATTTTTTTCAACCACAGCTTTCAATGCTTTAATGTCGGGATGAGGAGCTGGCGCAATCATGACAATTTTCTTTTTGCCTTCCACAACATCAATAAATATGCTGGATGAATTATTGCGTTTGTTTGTCTCCGTTTCAATTGGGCGCACCACAACATCATAGCGTTGAATTCCTTTTTCAGTAGCGTCCAACTGAAAATCAAAATCTAGAAAAGATTTATCTCCTGAGTTTTTCTGTAAGGATGAAATTGTCTTTCCGTCTTTTAAAACATTCACCACCAATTCTTGATTGAAAAGACCTTGTACTACTACTTGCGCACGTAATGGAAATTTATTTCCCTGATAAGCTACTTTATTAAAGGCAACATTTTTTAATACGATATCGATGCGGGCAATTGAATCGCCAACGCCAACTGTATAAATTGGCATCCGCACAGGTGTGTATAGCGGTGACAACCCAGAGTTATAAATTCCATCGCTGACTAAAATAACTCCGGTCAGGTTGCGGCCTTCGTATTCCTGAATTACATTTTGAATTCCTTTATTTAAATCAGAAGTGGGCGCTGTGAAAGTTACATCGGAAAGATCATTTCCTTGCAGGTCTTTTAGTTTAACATCATAGCCTTCGCGCTGCAGCGATGCACGAACCTGAGCCAATTGATTTGTGAGTTGCAACTGTACGATTGAGTCTGTTACTTCAGAAATTGATGAGGAGGAATCTACCAAGAAAACCCAACTTGGCTTTTCAAATTGGTTGGTAATTAATTTAATAACTGGCCCTAATAATAAAATTGTCAAAAAGAAAACGAGCACCGTGCGCAAGCCAAATAAAATTTGATTCATTCGCTTGCTCCAGATATGCTTTGTTCGATAGAGAACAAATGCGTAACCAACTGCCACCGCGGCACAAACAAAAATAAATAATGGTGAAGATTCGAAGAGCAGGCGCTGCATAGCTTAAAGATACTTATATATAAATTTCATTTTTTTACTTTTTAAAGCATCACTTTGTCGACAAATAATGAGTTTATACCTTGGAATAATACTATCTACTTCCAATGTATCAGTTGAATCTGTAATGGTATCCTGATCCAGGAATCTAACTTTGATTTCATCTACTTGGGTGCTTTTAAAAAAATTCAAATCGCTTTTTAAATCCTCAATTGAATAAATAAGTGGTCCTTCAGGATGATAGACCCAATACTCACTTAGCGCTCCGTATCCATCAAAACGCAATCTCCTAACTATATCAAATTCATTTTCACCAATTTTAAATGAACAATCAAGTTCATTCATTTTCAAAAAGTCACTAACCTCATTCTCACACCAAACCCTTTCTTTACTTATGTTTTCGTCAAGAACTTCAAATCTATCTGAAATCATAAATTGTTCAGACGACTTACTCTTCGCGCAGCCTACCAAAAGAAATATTATGAATAATCGAGAATACATCAATAATTATATTTCTTATCCCACAATTTCTTGAGGTAGTTTCTCAATTCCTCCTCGCGGGCATTTTTACCAGGTTCATAAAATTTAGTTCCCTTAATACGGTCTGGTAAAAACTCCATCGCTGCAAAGTTATTACGAAAGTCATGCGCGTATTGATATCCTTTGCCATAGTCAAGGTCTTTCATCAATTTGGTCGGTGCGTTTCGTATTTGCAGTGGCACAGGTAAGTCGCCAGTTTCCTTTACGGTTTGCATGGCTTTTCCAATGGCTGCTACTGCAGAATTACTTTTAGGCGAACACGCAAGATATGTGGCACACTGCGACATAATAATTTGTGATTCCGGATAGCCAATCATAGTAACGGCTTGAAAGGTAGTGGTAGCCATTACCAGGGCTGTTGGATTTGCATTGCCAATATCTTCGGAGGCGAGGATCACCATTCTGCGGGCGATAAACTTTACATCTTCTCCACCTTCAATCATACGCGCGAGATAATACACGGCTGCATTCGGATCGCTGCCGCGGATTGATTTGATAAAAGCTGAAATAATATCGTAATGCTGCTCCCCACTTTTGTCGTAGATGGCAATGTGTTTTTGAGCCACATTCATAACCAACTCATCGGTAACCTCAATGCTTCCTAATTCTGATTCGCTAATCAGTTCAATAAGGTTAAGAAGCTTGCGGGCATCACCACCCGAAATATTTAATAAAGCCTGATGTTCCTTAATACCAATTTCACGCTTCTTTAAATCAACATCTTTTATAAGTGCTTGCTGAATCAACTTGATAAGATCAGCCTCAGTTAATGACTTCAGTGTATAAACCTGGCATCGCGAAAGCAAAGCCGAGTTAACTTCAAAGGAAGGGTTTTCGGTAGTTGCTCCGATTAGTGTAATGGTGCCTTTTTCTACTGCGCCCAATAAAGCATCCTGTTGCGATTTATTGAAGCGATGAATTTCATCGATAAAAAGAATAACCCGGTTTGTGCGCTTTGCCTGGTCCATTATTTCCCGCACATCTTTCACACCTGCACTTACCGCGCTCAACATATGGAAGGGTCGCTTTACTTCATTAGCGATAATATTGGCAATAGTTGTTTTTCCCACCCCGGGTGGCCCCCACAAAATCATGGATGGAACATTTCCCGTTTCTATCGCCCGCCTGATAATTCCATTTGCGCCTACAAGATGCTCCTGCCCAATCAAGTCTTCCAACTTAGTGGGGCGCATGCGTTCGGCCAAAGGAGTTTTTTTATCAAACATTACAGCGACATTAAAATGAAAAGCATACTGGTGGTTATGCCTACGCCAAGGAACAATGAAAAAGCAAAGAAGAAAAGAACATACTTAAAAATGGTTTTACCCCAACTTTGCAAATACATTTTCTTCATGGCAATGGGCAAGTAAATGATAATCCAGATTACGATGGCTGCATCAAGCCAGCCGCCAATTACTGGAATGTAACTTAACAGCAAATAAATAGTGGCAGCCAGGTAAAAGAAATTGTAGTAGTAAATTGAAAACACAAGATGCTCGGAATAATAAAAATCTCTACGCACATACAGCAACTTGAATAGCAAAGCAAATATTGGCAGCAGGTAGAAAAGAACCTTTGAGAAGTTTTCTAAAAAGGCTTGTCCGAAATCTTTACCAAAGCGTTTGCCACCCTCGTCATCTTTATACTTGTTATTTATTTCAATCCAACGGATAGTAATCTTTCGTTTGATCCAATTGTCCCGTTCTCCTTCAGTTAATAAATTTTGAGCTGAGTCATATTCTGCTACTGTTTCATACTCCGAATCATCCAAACTAAAATTGATACCGCCATTTTTGGTTTTATACTTCTTTCCATTCGTATCAAAAGATAAAGCATTAGTTGTATCCGCAGCGTGTTCCATTTGAGTAAGCACCGAGTCCATTATAGCAGAGTCAATTCCAACTTTCCCCAGCTGCTTTTTCATTTTGCTCAGGTTGTTGTCCAAATCAACCTTTTCCTCAGCAGTCATCGGGCGGCTTTCATCTTTGTCTCCATTCTTATCAGGTAACGAAAACAACAACAGGAAAAACACAAAGCTGATAAACACATACGCCCGTGCGGGATGATAATAACTTTCCCTTCGCCCTGCTGTGTACTCCAATGGCAAGAAGCCTGGTCTTAACAGCATGAACTTAACCGTGCGAAAAAATTTTGATTCAAAGCTGTAGAACGACCCAATGAAATTTTCTATCAGCTCCCGCATGGTTTGCCGTTTGGGAATATCCTTCTGCCCGCAGTGTTGGCAATAGATGTCTAGCAGTTTAGTACCGCAGTTCAGGCAGTTTTCATTCACCGGTTTTTTTCCACCGCCTTGCTCGGCATCAATCAAACCTTCGGCTGCGGGAAACGATTTACCTAACTCATCCATGTTTATATGGAAATCTTTTTGAACGCTTCAATGGTCTTCTCCAACATGGCATCATCAAAATCCAAATGTGTAACTAATCGAATTTCTTTAGCGCCAAACTTAATTGCTTTAATCTGATACTCAGCCAACTTATTTAATATCTGTTCGGGAGTTGTTTGATTGGTCACAGAAAAAATTACAATGTTGGTATCCACGGGCATTACCGACTTAACCCAACTTGCATTTGCCAGCCCTTTCCCTAATTCTGCTGCGCGAACATGATCTTCTTTTAATCTTGTGATGTGGTTGTTCAATGCATATGTTCCCGCTGCTGCTAAAAATCCCGCTTGCCTCATGCCGCCACCAAATGCTTTGCGCATGCGCCTGGCTTTGGGTTCTAATTCTTTTTTGCAAACCAACACTGAACCCACTGGTGCACCCAATCCTTTCGACAAACAAATAGAGATAGAATCGAAATACGATCCATAGTCAATGGCTTTGTCTCCAGTTTTAATTATTGCATTGAAAAACCGTGCGCCATCCAAATGCATTTTTAAACCATGCTTCCGTGCAAACTCGCTAATGGTTTTAACTTGATTGAGCGTGTAATAACTACCAGCCTCACGCACAACGGTATTCTCTAAAGCAACCACCGAAGTAATGGGCTGATGTGCATCCTGCACATTATTAATGTTTGCTTCAATTTCTTCTACAGAAATCCGACCCCGATCACCTTCCAGCAAGCGAACGCTGACCAAACTATTTCCCGCAAGGCCGCCACCTTCGTATTTATAAATGTGTGCCCCCTTATGGCAAATCAATTCGTCATAAGGTTGGGTTAAAATTTTTATGCCGATTTGATTAGTCATCGTGCCCGATGGACAAAAGACGGCTGCATCCATCCCCAAAAGGGAGGCGCATTTTTTTTCCAATTCAATCACACTGGGATCTTCCCCAAACACATCATCCCCCACGGGTGCTTGCATCATGGCCTCGCGCATGGCGGGCGTTGGCTTGGTTACGGTGTCGCTTCGTAAATCAACTATCATAGTAAAACGCTTTTAAAACCTTGAATTTACAAAAAGCAGAGGTGAGGCAAACAGATTATAGACCAATTTGGTTTTTAAACCTTGCGTGCATACTTTTGCCACCCATATCGCGGGGTGGAGCAGTTGGTAGCTCGTTGGGCTCATAACCCAAAGGTCACAGGTTCGAGTCCTGTCCCCGCTACGAGAAAGGCGACCTTACGGTCGCTTTTTGTTTTTATAGGAATTAACTTTCTACTCATGTCCACGCCACACAAATCAGGTTTTGTAAGTATAGTTGGCCGCCCCAATGTTGGTAAGAGTAGCCTGATGAATAAACTGGTAGGTGAAAATCTTTCTATCATTACGTCAAAAGCGCAAACCACACGCCACCGTATCATGGGCATTTTGAATGGCGATGATTTTCAAATTGTATATTCAGATACCCCTGGCATACTAGAACCAAAGTACGAATTGCAGGAAGCCATGATGGGCTTTGTAAAAGTTTCGTTGGATGATGCCGACCTTATTCTGTTGATTGTTGAGTTAGGTGAAAAATTTGATGAGGTTTCATTCGAGTTGCTTAAGAACATTCAAACCCCCATTGTTTTGGTGATCAACAAAATTGATCTCGCCATCGGCTCGCAGGTAAAGGACAAAATCGAGTATTGGAAAAGTTTGATCACAACAAAAGAAATTATTACAGTTTCAGCAAAAGATGGAATCAATATCGACTTGCTGCTGGATACTATTAAAAAGCATTTGCCGGAACATCCAGCTTATTATCCAAAAGATAATTTGACTGACCGCAGTGAGCGATTTTTTGCTGCTGAGATTATTCGTGAAAAAATATTCTTGAATTACAGTCAGGAGATTCCATACAGCTCGGAGGTAGGCATCGATACCTTTAAAGACGAAGAAGACATTCTCCGCATTCGTGCTATTATTTATGTTGAGCGCGATTCGCAAAAAGGAATTCTGATTGGCAAAGGCGGAAGCTCATTAAAGAAGGTAGGTACCGAAGCCCGCGAGAGTATGGAATCTTTCTTCGGTAAGAAAGTATTTTTGGAAACACACGTGAAAGTGGCCGACAACTGGCGCAAGCAAAAACTGAAGCTGCAGCAGTTTGGATACCTTGGTTAAATTTTAAACACATAGGCACATAAGAACACATAAGCAGAAATTCTATGTAAACTATGTTCCTATGTGTTTAGTGCATGGCAAAGTCACTTAGCCTTAATTTGTTACCTTTGCAATCCAAAAAATTCCGATCACCATAAATATGGCAAACATAGTAGCAATAGTAGGCAGGCCAAATGTGGGGAAATCCACCTTTTTTAACCGTTTGGTTGAGCAACGTCAGGCTATTATGGACGATATGCCAGGTGTAACCCGCGATCGTCACTATGGCTATGCGGAGTGGATTGGTAAATTTTTTACCGTTATCGACACAGGCGGTTACGTTACCGGATCGGATGATAAGTTCGAAACACAAATAAGAAAACAGGTTGAACTTGCCGTTGAGGAAGCGAGTGTAGTAATTTTTATGGTTGACTGTAAGGATGGCCTTACGGGATACGATATGGAGTTTGCGCAAATCATTCGCAAGTCAAAAAAGCCAGTGTTGGTAGCCGCCAACAAAGCCGATACGCCAAGTAAATCTGCAGAGGCCAATGAGTTTTATGAGTTGGCGATGGGCGAAGTATTTCCGATCTCGGCCGAAAACGGATCGGGCTCAGGAGAACTACTTGATGAGTTAGTAAAATTATTCCCTGATGAAGGAGTGGAAGATCCCGATGCGGGCATTCCCAAGATTGCCATTTTAGGCAGGCCAAATGTCGGCAAGTCGTCTTTCTTAAATGTATTGTTGGGTAATGAGCGTAGCATTGTTACTGATGAGGCCGGCACTACGCGCGATGCCATTCACTCGCGCTACAAAATGTATGGCAACGATTTTATTCTAATTGATACCGCAGGAATCCGTAAGAAAAGTAAGGTAACCGAAGATGTTGAGTTCTACTCAGTGTTGCGAGCGCTTCGTGCGTTGGAAGAAAGTGATGTGTGTATTGTGGTGATTGATGCCGAGCGTGGGCTGGAATCGCAAGATGTAAATATCATTGTACTTGCTCACAAGCAAAACAAGGGCATCGTGATTATGGTAAACAAGTGGGATCTTATAGAAAAAGATACCAACACAGCCGATAAGTTTAAAAAGGAGATGCAGGAGAAGTTGGCCCCTATCGATTACATTCCGTATGTATTTGCATCGGTGCTTACCAAGCAGCGCATCTTTCAGGTAATTGAAAAAGCTGTAGCTGTCTATACTAATAAAACCAAGCGCGTTACCACTTCAGTGCTTAACGATTCTATGTTGCCGGAAATCGTTCACTACCCGCCTGCTGCAACTAAAGGAAAGCATATTCAGATTAAATATATTACCCAGGTTCCGGGTCGCTCACCAGCTTTTGCGTTCTTCTGCAATCTGCCGCAGTACATACAACCTTCTTATATTAGGTTTTTGGAAAACCGAATGCGCGAGAAGTTTGACTTTGAAGGCGTGCCGATTAGGCTCTTTTTTAGGAAGAAGTAATTCAGCAATCGTTTGCTCTCTTATTCATATACGGCAACAAGTCTTGATCATCGGATTATTATTGTTTTAAAAGGGAAATTTTCTTACTCGACCCTTTTATTTACATCTATCCTTATAACTTTGCACCCAAATTCAAAAAAACCTATTTAATTATGAAAAAAATTATTGCATCTTTTATCGTATTTGGCTTTGCGATAGCTATGGTTGCATGTGGTGCTAAAAAGGAGGAAGCTGCTGCTGCAGTTGACACCGTTACCACAGTAATCGAATCTGCTACTCAAGTTGTTGATTCTGCTGCTGCAGTTGTTGACTCTGCTGCTGCAGTTATTAAGTAATCAATCCAAAAGATTGTGTCCTAAAAGGCTTTAGAAATCTAAAGCCTTTTTTATTTTGCCCCTGTTTTGACAAGCATCGTAATTAGAACTCAGCTACAAACTCACTTACCCCCGGCCTCGGTGGATTATTGCGTTCACCTTTGGGAACACAAACCGTTTCATTTCCATCTTAGTAAAAAGCGGGTGTCTAAGTCGGGTGACTTTACGTGCAGGCATGGACAAACTCCGCGCATTACAGTTAATAAAGATTTACATCCTTACGAATTTCTGATCACGTATGTGCATGAGGTAGCACATCTTCATGTTCATCATAGGTATGGGTTTAAAGCTGAAGCTCATGGGGTAGAATGGCAAAAATCCTTTCAAGAATTATTCGCGCCAATGTTAAGTCCCGAAATCTTTCCCGCTGAGGTTCTTGAAATGCTTCGTAAACATATGGTTAAGCCGAAGGCCTCCACGTATTCCGATACTGATTTAACAAAACTCCTGCGCAGTTATGATCCGCGCGCAATCAACACAACATTATTATCTGATCTCCCGGAAGGAAGCGTTTTTGATTTGAATGGTCGCTGGTTTAAAAAAGGTAAACTGCAGCGAACCCGCGTGCTTTGCTTAGAAGTAAAATCAAGACGGCAATTTCTTGTGCCTGCCGATGTGCCCGTGGGCCACGCGCAACTTTCAATTTTTTAGTTCAGCCTTCGTTGAATAAGCTGCTTCACCAACTCATAAAATTTTAAGGGATGCAAGGTGCGCCATTGGTTTATCTGCAGTGTGCCGCCCATATTGATGTAACAATCAATCTTGTATTTTCTAAATTCTTCTTGAATGAAATCAGGGAAACTTATTGCGGCAATCCACCCATCCTCAACATCCTCAAACCATTCTTCATAATAGAGATCATCGGAGCCATGAAAATTAAAAATGTTTTCACCGATTAAAATAAATTTATTGATGCCATCACGCATGAGTAGTTCCAGAAAGTCGCGCTTCAGCGTCATGATGTCGTTATAGAGCGTATCGTTCCACTCACCAATAAATTCGAGTACTACAAAGCCTTCATCATAATCGGCATATAAGGTTTTTAAGTACAAAGTTTCTGATCCGAACGAATCCCAGGCCGGATCGATGTAATAGCCATACACAGTTTCAGAATACAAATCATAATTATATTCCTTGCCAAAAAAAGGCGATCGTTCATCGTGCGATGAATCGTAATACGTAAGCCAGTTTGAAAATGGTTCTATTTGATGCATTATACAAATTGACAATTAATAATTGACAGGGGACAATTATAAAATACCTGTTTGGCATTGTCAATTGCACGCTATCAATTATTCAGATCTTTTTTATGATACAATGTGAGTCCGGCAATGGGGCCTTCTAGAATATTTTTTACGGTAATGCCTTTATCGTTCGCTACCTGGCGCAGCACATCACTAAAGTAAAAAGAAATAGAACCCGTAAAATGCACTTTCGTGTTTTTATAGTCTTCATACTTCATCACATTGTTTTCATAGAAGTCGGAAAAGCAATCGTACACCAATTTATAACAGTATGGTTCTTTTAAATGCTGAAAAATAAACTTGGCAAACGTGGCTAAAAATGCACCTGGCTTTTCACCTTGATAAACTTTCTCCAACACTTCTTCGCGACTCCATGGAAAGCGAGCATGAAATTGTTTTGCCAAAGGTTCGGGCATATCCTTACGGAAGTAATCGAAAATAAATTTTTTACCAATGTAGGTGCCCGATCCTTCATCAGCCAATATCCAACCAAGGTTGGCCACGTTATCAATTATTTTTTCACCATCCGACAAACAAGAATTAGAACCAGTTCCTAAAATACAGGCAATGCCCCGCTCGCGATCGCATAGCGCTCGCGCAGCAGCCAGCAAATCCCAACCAATCTCAATATGTGCCTTGGGCCAATACTTTGCAAAGGCATCCTGAATCACGATTTGGTTCTTTTCTGACGAAACACCTGTGCCATAGAAGAATATTTTATCAACAGGTTCGTGCACTTGGGGAACTAAGTGTTGAACCAAAATGGTGTTTAAATCCTGCAAGGGTTGGTAGTAAGGATTAAAGCCAGGGCTGTGTGCCTGCCCAATAGTTCCGTCTTTTTTAAGTAGGCGCCAATCAATTTTAGAGCCACCACTATCTGCAACAATTATCATTCTGAATCTTTAAAATTTTACAGTTGTAATATTACTGAATCGCGGCCTTATGCCATTGGCTGCAACACACCAATTATCTTAAATTTTGCAAAAACCTGCTCGGTATGTGGAGCATCTTTCAGCTCATCGGTTAAATCTTGCCCGGCCCAGTGCTCATAATGCTTACCCTTGCTCCACAGGCGCGAAGCCGTAACATCATATACAAATCCCTTAAAGGCAATCCACACCTCGGGCTTATCCTGACCATTGCGTAAAGCAAGTTGCGCGCGCGTAATTTCTTTCAACACTTCCTTCATCGCGAGGTAAGGTGATTGAAATCTTTGATTAGCGTGTAAAGAAATTTAATCGGTGGCATATCGGTTTGGATTCCCAACTGATTTTTAATTTTTTCAGTAACAGCTAACATCGGTGCGGCATTACCAATGTCACGATTCACTTCCAACGCACGCTGTATTAAATCAATATCTTTTTCATTGAGTTGAATGGCTTGCGCATAAACGGGTTGATATTCTTCATCCGCTACTACAAAAACTTCCTGTGCTGTAATTTCCTTTTGCTCTACTTGCTTGATTACTGTAGTGCCGGCTACTACATCGCCCAAGCGTTGCCCCTTGCCCCCGGCCGCAATTATGATCACGGCTATGGCACCATTTAAAATTCCGAAATCTACAAATCCAAAAAGCCAGCGCAACACATAACCGCCAATTGATGCCGGTGTGCCATCCATACGAATCACTTTTATATTCAACACCCGCTTGCCCGGTGTTTGGCCATCCATAAATATTTCAAAAAATAATCCTGAAAGCAGAAATGGAAATCCAAGCAAAAGGATCCATGGCCATATTCCGTTTACTTTACTATAAAATAGCAGCAAGCCTGCCCCAATCATGTAAACGATTATGATAAGCCGATCAAGCAAGTAGGCCAAAATACGATCGCCCACGCTGGCGATAGGATAATGGATAAATACATTTTGGGTTGTACGTACCTGAATAGTTTGCATCTTTTACTTGACTTTTATTTTGAGCGCAAAAAACAAAAGTAAATGATTCTGTTTAATGCGTAACTTTCCATTTCGAAAAACCCAAACACATTTTTGCTATGAGAATAAAAATTGCCCTCCTTCTCTTTTGCACAGCATTAACTTTTAGCTGTACCGAAAAAAAGCCGATTGATACCATGAATGATGATCAATTGCGCGCTTTCGCGGATGAGTTGGCACATAAATTCATTATAGCAGATAGCCATGTGGATTTTCCTGAAAGGTTAAAAGACAATAAAATTTTACTTGATGAAGCCACAAAATCAATAGTCTTGTCAGATAGCGGAGGCGAATTTGACTACGAACGCTCCAAAAAAGGAGGGCTCAATTCACCGTTCATGTCAATTTATATTCCCTCCAGTTACCAGAAACAAAATGACACGGGTAAATCATTTGCCGATTCATTGATTAACAATGTACTAGCCATTACTTCTTTATTCCCCGACAAATTTGCCTTAGCCAATTCGCCAGCCGAAGTAGAAGCGAATTTTAAAGCTGGAAAAATTTCCCTGCCAATGGGTATGGAAAATGGTGCACCCATTGGAAACGACTTAGCAAACGTAAAATATTTTCATGATCGCGGCATTCGCTACATAACCCTTACTCATAGCAAAGACAATCAAATTTGTGATTCATCGGGCGATACTACTCGCACTTGGAATGGCCTGAGTCCTTTCGGAAGAGAGGTTGTTGCTGAAATGAATCGGGTTGGGATCATAGTAGATATTTCGCATGTAGATGATACTACGTTCTATCAGGTGATGAAACTTGCCAAAGCTCCCTGCATCGCCTCGCACTCATCATGCCGGGCATTTGCCCCAACTGTGCGAAGAGATATGACTGATGATATGATTAAAGCACTTGGAAAAAATGATGGCGTTGTGATGATCAATTTCTATAATCAATTTTTAGATTCAGCCATTGTAAATCAAAATGTAAAAAACAAAAAGAAATTGCGCGCGCTGCTCAATGCTAAAGGACTTCAATCTTCTGACTCAGCAGCCAAACCAATTATAGAACAATTTTCAAAAGAAAACCCGGCACTTAAATCGGATGTGGAAATGGTTGCTAACCATATCGATCACGTTGTAAAACTTGCCGGCATAGACCATGTTGGTATTGGGTCTGATTATGATGGTGTGGAGGGTGAGACACCAACCGGGTTGGAAGATGTTTCAAAATATCCTAATCTGATTTACACACTTTTGAAACGCGGCTATACCGAGGAAGACATTGCCAAAATATGTTATAAAAACTTATGGCGTGTGTGGAACAAAGTTGAGCAGGTATCAAAAGGAGGTTAACAAAAATATTATATTTCATTACACGTAAAGGGTAAACCCTAGCCGCGGAAGCTCACAATAAAATTATCCGATTGAATTATTCATTTAGCGTGAGTTGAACGGAGCTGTGGCAGACAAGAGAGCGCGATCTTAATCTATTTATCCAAAACCAGCATCTTAGTTACTTATATAGTCATCTATGAAACTCCTCGCCTGCCTTCTGTTATTACCTGTTTTGTCAATCGCTCAACCACCGCGCGGCATTATGTTGGGCGACCTTACCTGGCAGCAAGCAGAAAAAATTCTTACTCCCGAAACCGTTGTGGTTATTCCGCTTGGTGCGGAAGCAAAAGAACATGGTCCGCATCTATTATTAAAAAATGATTTGATTCTTGCCGAGTACTTTCAACAACGCGTTTTACAAGAAGCCAATGTGGTGATGGCACCCATGATCAACTATCACTTCTACCCGTCCTTTCTTGAGTATCCAGGTTCTACTTCTTTACGCTTAAGCACCGCGCGCGATTTGGTTGTTGACATTTGTCGAAGTCTGGCGCATTACGGACCTAAAAAGTTTTATATATTAAATACTGGCATTAGTACAGTTCGTGCACTCAATCCCGCGCGCGATACACTCGCAGCCGAA
>Ga0209480_10001233_pt1 | contig 18908 bp, 13 predicted proteins | sample JI61114C2DNA_FD_187501 | JGI IMG/M metagenome (GOLD analysis project Ga0209480, IMG submission 187501) | Wastewater effluent complex algal communities from Wisconsin, to seasonally profile nutrient transformation and Carbon sequestration -... | ecosystem: Engineered > WWTP > Effluent > Algae... | reverse complement strand
CCGGTATTTGTGTATTCGTTTTCTGCATGTGCAGCATTTCGGCCAACGCAATTGGATTGTAAATAATGCCAAAAGGATTAAGTAATATTTCCATCCGCAATTGTTGCATTTTTGCTGCCATATTTTCTGCAAAACAGGAACCGGCAAAATACACTTTACTTTCCACCTGCAATGGTGATGTTAATGGGTCAACATGCACAATTGTCCGAAACTGACTCATATTTAATATTACTTTTTAAGAATAAGTTTGCAATTTACTGTTATAATTTTATTTTTACATGCACATTCGTGCACGTATATTAAAACAATGTTAATTTAATGATTGTTGCTCAAATGGACCACCGTATTCATATCATTATACATAGTGATACAAAGTCAAGCCTGGCTGAGATCATGAGCGGTTATTTGCAATTTTACAGCAACAATACCATCGACATTACCCTTAAATCTGAAGCACCTGTCATCCATCCCTTAGCCGAACAGGTTTTAAAAGAGGATGGTATTGATTACAAAAAACCGACAAAACCGACAGGTAAATCCAATTCGACACATAATATCTATATTAATTTTCCTGATACCAAAGCCAACGCAGGAAAAAACGCAAAGCAATTTAATTTCGAAGATCCGCTGGTTTTAAACGACTACGAAAAAGTTTTGAGTGCATTTCGTGCAACTCGCGAGGCCATCAAAAAAGTAAGTATCGAATTGGTTGGGGAAATTGCTGTTATTAAATAAATACCCACTTTCATTTTATGTAAATTAATTGTTAGCGCTTCAAGTTAGTGTTAATACTGACTGCAATTAATTTTCATCTACAACTTTCCTGCATTTTAGCCGCATTACATCGTTTTGTTTAAAATTATTCATGTTATACTGCTTTTAACTTTAGCTGGAATTAACAATAAATAAGCAAAGCTCAATTTTCCTAACACACAATTTACATAATAGCCGCTATTTCATCACTTTATTATAACGCTCTGTCAATCAGTGTTTAATACAACGGTTCTAGGTTTGCACTTTAATATTTTCTAACGCTAAATGCAATCAACAATGAAAAAAATTTTACTGAGCTGTCTTGCCGTCGCACTGGGATTTACGTCGGTTAAAGCACAAGTACCCGTTACTGTTAGCGGCGAAATTAACACGAATACCACGTGGACAAAAAACAACATCTATTTATTAAATGGATTTGTTTATGTAGAAGATGGTGCAACATTAACCATCGAAGCTGGAACCTTAATTAAAGGTGACAAAGCAACTAAAGGTACATTAATTGTAACCAAAACAGGAACTATTCAGGCAGCAGGTACTGAATGTGAACCTATCGTATTTACATCTAACGAACCTGCAGGTACAAGAAATTACGGTGACTGGGGTGGTATCATCATTTTAGGTGAAGCACCAATTAACGTTGCCGGTGGTTCAGCAGTTATTGAAGGTGGTGTTGATACACCGGAAGGTGATGGTACTTATGGTGGTGCCAATCCTTCAGATAACAGTGGTACATTACAATATGTACGTATTGAGTTCCCTGGTATTCCTTTTTTACCTGGTAATGAAATTAACGGTTTAACATTAGGTGCTGTTGGTAGCGGAACTACTATCGACCATATCCAAGTATCTTATTCAGGTGATGATTCATTTGAATGGTTTGGTGGTCGCGTTAATACCAAATACTTAATTGCTTACCGTGGATTTGATGATGATTTTGATACAGACTTTGGTTACAGAGGTAAAAACCAATTTGGTTATGCTTTACGTGACCCTAACGTAGCTGACGTTTCAGGTTCAAACGGATTTGAACAAGATAATGATGCAACAGGTTCTGCTAATTCACCTTATTCAAAAGCATTATTTTCAAATTACACTATTGCCGGACCAAAAGTAAATACCGGTGATGTTGTAAACATTAACTACAAAAGAGGAGCTCACGACAGAAGAAATACACAAGCTTCTATTTATAACTCAATTATTATGGGTTACCCTGAAACAGGTTTAAAAATTGAAGGTACTAATACATCACAAAATGCGATGAACGATAGCTTACAATTTAAAAATAATATCCTTTCAGGAAACGTTGACGATTATATTTGTACAACATGTGATGTTGGATTTAATATTGATACTTGGGCGGCTTCAAATACCAACCAAACTTATTTAACCAACAACTTAGTAGGTTTAGTTGATGTATTTAATTTAAGTAATCCTGATCCACGTCCAACTGCAGGTTCTGCTCCTACTACAATTGGAACTTATTTTACAGGTTTATTAAGTGACCCTTTCTTTACACCAACATCTTATACTGGTGCATTTTCAACTTCAGACAACTGGACAGATGAATCTTGGGTAAATTTTGACCCACAAAATACACCTTACACTACTGCAGGTATTAATAACAACCCTGTTGTAACTGCTACTGTAACTAACGCAAGTTGTACAGGAACAGGTGCAATTGACGTATCAGTAACTGGTGGTGCAGGAAGTTATACTTATTCTTGGAGCGATGGTCCAACAACACAAGACCGTAGTTTCTTAAACGCAGGTTCTTACACTGTTACAGTTACCAGCAATGGTTGTTCAGTTGTAAAATCATACACTGTTAATGATGTTACAGTTGCAAAACCTACTAGTTTAGCACTTTCTTCAGTAACAAATTGTAGCGCTAAATTATCATGGGTTGCAGCTGCTGGTGCAGCTTCTTACGAAGTTCGTTACCGTATTACAGGTGGTGTTTATAGTTCACCGGTTAACGTAGGCGCTGTTACTAATTATACATTTACAGGTTTAAATGCAACAACTTCTTACGACTTCCAGGTACGTTCAGTTTGTGCCGGTGGTGCAGAAAAAAGCGCTTATGCTAAAAAATCAACTACAACTGCAGCTTGTGGTGCTCCAACTTCAATGACAGCAACTGGTATTACCAGCAACTCTGCTACTATTAGCTGGGTGAATAGCTGTGATGCAGTTAGCTATAACTTACAATATCGTAAAGTGCCTCAAAAAGCATGGACAACTGTTGTAGTAGTTCCAACTTCTAAAACTATTACCGGTTTACTCGCTAATACTACTTATGAATATAAAGTAAGCACAAATTGTATCGGAGGTGGTGTTTCTACCTATTTACCACTCCAAACCTTTACAACTTTATTACGCACAGGAAATGAAATTATTGTTGACGATGCTTCATTAGAAGTTAATCCAAACCCTGCTGCTGATAATGTATCAATTACTATTGCTGCTGAAGCAACTGTAACTGTTACTATCACGAATATGGTTGGACAAATTGTTTACAATATGCAAAATGTTCAGGTTAATGGTGCTGAAACTATTGACCTTTCATTAGAAGGTTATGAATCAGGATTGTATTTGGTTAATATCCAAGGTAATAACATCAATGTTACCAAAGAGTTAGTTATAAGTAAATAAATCTTTAATTGCAGTTTAATTTAAAGCCCTCCCAATTCACGGGGAGGGCTTTTTTGTTTACATTGGTTTGAAGTTAATCTAATGTTACAATAAAGATTAGGTAACATACCGGCGAGACCTTTGCATATAAATCTTACAATATGCAACGGACTATCCGAATTTTATTTATTTTACTCATTTCATGCGCTACAACTACCGCCTGGAGCCAAACTGGCTCAATTGCAGGTGTGGTAATTGATGGCGAAAATGCTGAAACTTTAATTGGAGCCACTGTTATAGTGGAAAATTTTCCGGGAAAAGGAGCTAGCACCGATATAGACGGACGCTACAGAATAGAGGGATTAACTGAAGGTACCTATTCGATTAAAATCAGCTACATTTCTTTCAAAACTAAAACTATTCCCGGTGTTACAGTTACAAAAGGCACAGTAACCAGTTTAGATATAGCTCTGGAAACAGAATCACAAAATGTTTTTGGCGATTCAATGGTGGTAGAAATTAAAGCACGCCCTCGTCAGGAAAACCTCAATACCGTTTTAGCTTTCCAACAAAAAAATATTGCTCCCGCAGAAGTTATTTCACGTGATATTATCAGCAGAAGTCCTGATAAAAATACCGGTGAAGTACTGAAACGTATGAGCGGAACTACGATTACCGATGGCAAGTTTGCTGTTATTCGCGGACTTAGCGACAGATATAATATTGCTTTAGTAAATGGTAATGTATTACCCAGCACAGAACCGGACCGTAAATCGTTTGCATTCGATTTATTTCCTTCTGCCATGTTGGATAATTTAATTGTAATTAAAGCTGCACAACCCAATTTACCCGGCGATTTTGCCGGTGGTATTATCATGTTGAATACACGTGATATTCCTGATGAAAATTTTGTGAGCATATCTATTGGTGGTGGTTATAATGCTGTTTCTACATTTAAAGAATATTATACTTATACCGGTGGAACAAAAGACTGGTTGGGTATTGATGATGGTATCAGGCAATTACCTGATGCATTTCCTGCAAACAGAGACCTATTTGTAGATTTATCAGTTACAGAAAAAGCTAATCTTGGTAAATCGTTTGCTCCTTGGGGCGCATACAGCGAGGCTTCTACGCCTATTGATCAAAGTTATCAGGTATCGGCAGGATATGTACATAAAGTAGGTGCAATTGGCGAATTTGGTGTAATTGGTGCTGTTACTTACAACAATTCTTACGCAACAAATTATATTGAACGCAACGATTACGATAACGAAATAACACCAATTTACGAATACACCGATGATCAATATAAAAATAATGTATTGTGGGGTGGGTTATTAAACTTATCATATAAAATAAACGACAATAATAAATTCAGTTTCAAAAACTCTTATTCAGTAAACTCTTCGGATATTACCACTATGCGTGGCGGATTAAACTATTCGAAAGCAGTAGAAGTGCAAAACGAATATTATGAGTTTAGTTCTAACCAATTAACCTCATCAATTGTAGGTGGCGACCATTTTTTAAGCGGTTCAAAAACAAAAATAAAATGGTCAGCGGGTATCAATACCTTAAAACGCGACCAACCTAATTATCGCACTGTAAATTATTTCAAAAATATTACCCCTTCATTTGAAGGTGATACCATGTTTCAAATGTCACCTTCTCCATTTGCCTCTCCGGATAACTTAGGTATGTTCTACTCTTATATGGATGAAAAAACTTATACCGGTGGTGTAGACGTTACCATTCCATTTTCAATAGGTGATGCCAAACAAGCATTAGGCATAGGCGGAAGTTATTTAGCAAAAGACCGCACGTTCAACGCAAGAAACATGGGTATTGCTGCTTCAAACGATATTTATTTTAACCCTGATTATTATGAAATTGTCGTATTACCTGTAGGTGAATTGTTAAGCCCTGCTTATTTTGCTGACAGTTTATTTTATATCGATGAAATTACGAACCCAAGTGATTTTTATGCTGCTACACAAACAAACAAAGCAGTATATGCCATGTTAGATAATAAAATTGGCAATAAATTAAGAGTAGTTTGGGGAGCAAGAGCAGAATTTTTTAATCAAACAATTAGTTCATTCGAATTTGGTGCAAGCACTACTCCTACTCCAGTTGAAGTAGATACAAAAGAAACAGACAGCGTAGGGTTAAAATTTGATTTATTACCATCTGTAAATATCACTTATGCTGCTACTGAAAAAACAAATATTCGTGTTTCAGCATATAAAACTGTTGCTCGTCCTGAATTAAGAGAATTAGCACCATTTGGTTATTATGATATCGAAACAAACTCAAGCATTACCGGTAACCCAAGTTTATTAGCTACTAATATTTATAATGGCGATGTTAAAGTAGAACACTTTTTTGGTGCAGGTCAAGTAATTTCTGCAGGTGTATTCTACAAAAAGTTTATTGACCCAATCGGACAACGTTTTTATTTTGGAACAGTTCGTGAATTAAAACCTATCAACGATTCATTAGCTACCGTTTATGGTGCTGAATTTGAATTGCGCAAAAATTTAGGATTTATTGCACGTGAAGTGAAATTCCTTGAACGTTTTACATTTAATACTAACCTCGCGTTAATTAATTCAAATACGCTGTTACACGTTGCTGACACTGCTATTGCAGGTGCTGCTGAACGCCAATTACAAGGTCAAAGCGATTACGTTGTGAATTTCGGTTTAACTTATATCGAACCGATGAAAGGCATGTCGTTTACCGTTTTATTTAATCAGATTGGCCGCAGAATTTCTGAATATGGTAATGCGCAATATGATGATATATACGAAAACCCTCGTCCATTATTAGATGGCCAGATCTCAATTCCATTTAATAAAGGTAATGGTACCGTAAAAATGAACTTTAGCGATATGTTGAGCAAATATGCCATCTTCTATCAAGACTTAGATGAAGACGGAGCATATGATGAAACAATTGATAATACTATCCGCAAAATTGACAGCGGTGCAAAAATTTCTTTATCTGTTAATTATAAATTCTAAATAAACATTTCAAATTATGAAAAAACTGCAATCAATCTTAACAATTTTAATTATGCTGGGTTTAACAAGTGTTGCCCATGCACAATTACCAACAAAAGCCCTGACAGGTGAAATATCAGGCATTACGCGCAATCTCGTAAACGATACTGTGTATATTTTAACAGGATTCGTTTATGTTGAAGATGGTGCTACTTTAAATATCGAAGCGGGTACTATTATTCGTGGCGATAAAGACACAAAAGGAAGTTTGATCGTTACTAAAGGTTCTAAAATTTATGCTTTAGGAACTCCTGATCAACCAATTGTTTTCACCAGTAATCAACCGGAAGGTTCACGTAATTATGGCGACTGGGGTGGAATTATCATTTTAGGTGATGCGCCAATTAACGTTGCCGGCGGAACTGCAGTAATCGAAGGTGGAGTGGATACACCTGAAGGTGATGCATCTTACGGTGGAGCTGATGCTACAGACAATTCAGGTTCATTAACTTATGTGCGTATCGAATATCCGGGTATCGCATTTGTTCCTGGAAATGAAATCAACGGCTTAACTTGCGGTGGTGTTGGTTCAAGCACAGTTTTAGACCATATTATGGTTAGCCGTTCAGGTGATGATGCATTCGAATTTTTTGGTGGAACTGTAAATGGTAAATATTTAATTGCGCATAATACTTATGACGATGATTTTGATACTGACTTTGGTTTTCAGGGCAAAATACAATTCGGATTAGTAAAACGCGACCCGAATTTTGCTGACGTTTCAGGTTCTAATGGTTTTGAAAGTGATAATGATGCAACTGGTAGCACCAATTCACCACAAACCAATCCTACTTTTAGCAATATGACTGTAGTTGGTCCTATTCAAAATGCAGGCGATGTAATTAATGTGAATTACAAACGTGGTGCACACTTACGCAGAAATACCAATACTGATATTTTTAATTCGGTTATAATCGGTTACCCAAGTGGAATTATGGTTGACGGTGCTTTATGCGAAGCTAGTGCAACTGCTAATTCATTAAAAGTTCAAAACTCCATTATTGCCGGACACAACAACGATTTTGAAGTTGCAGTTGGTAGCAGTTTTGATGCGAATGCATGGTTTACTACTGCAGCTTATAACAACAGCATTTTAGATTTAAGCAGCGATGTAATGTTGACAGATGCATATAATATTACTTCTCCTAACTTCATACCTATGGGTGGTTCACCATTATTAAGCGGTGCATCATTTGTTGAAGCAGAATTAATTGGTTTGATTCCTACAACTTACAAAGGTGCTTTCGGTAATTTAGACTGGACTTCTTGTTGGGCTAACTGGGATCCACAAAATACTAACTATGGTGAAGTACCGGGAACTATTGCTCCTGCTATTGCATCATTTGATATTTCCAATGCAGATTTAACAGTTTCATTTAATAACACATCAAGTAATGCCGTATCTTATTCTTGGGATTTTGGTGATGAAACAACAACTGAAGATGTAAGCACTGAAGCTAATCCTTCATATACTTATCCTGCTTTAGGCATGTATAATGTTGTGTTAACTGCAACAGGAACTTGTGCTGATCAAAATACTACATCACAATCATTAGACCTTTCAGTTGGTATTACTGATTTCAATAATATCAACAGTGTAAGTGTATATCCGAATCCTGCGAAAAATGCAGCCACAGTTGCCATATCAGCTACTTCGAATACAACAGCTGATATTACTGTAACCGACATGACAGGAAGAGTGATATTACCGACAATTTCAGCCAATTTAATGAGCGGAAATAATTCGTATACTTTCAACACTTCAACATTAAGTTCAGGTGTATATCTTGTAAACGTTACTAATGCAGGCGAAAACGCTGCATTACAATTAATCATAGCTAAATAAGTTTTCGTATTGTAAGAAAGGGGTCGCCGCGAGGTGGCCTTTTTTTTTGTACCTACATGTGTAATTTTGTAACTAGAACTCATCTCAAAAATAGGTTTGTTTTAGTATTTTCAAGTATTCGCTCTTTAGCCGAGGCGCTTGAAGCAGCTCATACTGGAGGAAGTTCGGGCAATTCAAGCAACGAAGGATAAAGAGCGAAGACGAAGAAAAGACGCCAAAGGTATTTTTGAGATGAGTGCTAATTGTAAATACAAATCACATGCATATTACACCTGCAAACGCATTGCAAACTTTACATCAATCGAATAAATTATTTATTTCGTTGTTTGAACATGGGAGTTTAGTTGTGGAAATATATCAACCACAAAAAGTAGACTTACAACAGCCACACGACCGCGATGAAGTATATGTGATTACAAATGGCCACGGGCAATTTAATCACAACAATACTATCGTTTCAGTAAGTACCGGCGATTTTTTATTTGTCCCTGCAGGTGACCCTCACCATTTTTTTGATTTTTCTGATGACTTTGCTACCTGGGTCATATTCTATGGCCCAAAAGGTGGAGAATTAAACACATTCGCACATGAAAATGAAAATTAATTGCGAACACTGTAACGTCGCGTTACAACCCGAAGGTTTAGCCTATGTTTGTAGCTACGAATGCACCTATTGCAGTAATTGTGCGACTCAGTTTCAGCATATTTGCCCAAATTGTTCCGGCGAATTAGTCCGCCGCCCTAAGCGATTGCCGAAAGAAAAAACAAGCTAAGTATTTCAATCGTTTGATTTTCTCAGTGCATTCCGGTAAATTTACTTTACTCAAAGAATTTTTATGCACGCTAACGAACAATTAATTCATAATTTTTATTCCGCTTTTTTGGATAAAGATTATCAGACTATGCAAAATAGTTATGCTGAAGAGGCAACTTTTTCCGACCCTGTATTTCAGCATTTATCAGTACAAGAAGTAAGGGCAATGTGGGAAATGTTTTGTAAGCGTGGAAAGGACATGCAACTCACTTTTTCCATTCAACATGCCGATGATAAATATGTGCACGCCACATGGATTCCGAATTATACATTTTCTGCAACCGGCAGACCGGTTACCAATTATATCACCTCTAAATTTACCATTGTAGATAAAAAAATAGTCAAGCATGTCGACCATTTTAATTTTTACAAATGGTCAAGTCAGGCATTAGGATTGAGCGGGACCTTACTCGGTTGGACTCCAATGGTAAAAAATAAAGTGCGAAAAACAGCTTTGAAAAATTTACATACTTTTATGCAAAAATCAGCTTCTTAATAATATGTCAATACCAGCTACCGCTTTACCCGAATTAATTACATCAAGATTAATACTCAATCAGGTTCAAATTGAGGATGCTGCGCAAGTGTTTATCTTACGTAACGACAAATTAGTAAACAAGTATGTCGATTTACCAGAAACACCAGACGAAATTGCTGCTACAAACTTTATTCATAAAGTAAACGATTACAATTTACAAAATAAAGGCAGATATTGGGCAATACGATTAAAGGACAATCCTCAGTTGATTGGTTCAATATGTTTGTGGAATTTTGATGACATTACCAATACAGCGGAATTAGGATTTACGCTGCTTACAGATTACTGGCGCAAGGGATATATGCAGGAAGCGCTTCAATGTGTGCTTCAGTATGGTTTCGATGATTTACACCTTACAAAAATTGATGGATGGACACACCAATTAAATGAAGCATCAATAGGATTAATGGAAAAAGTGGGTTTTACCAGAAATTACGAGTTAGAAAAACAAGCTATCGTAGATGAATCAGAAAAACATATGGTAATCTACTCTATTCTAAATCAGCACTAAACTTCAATTGTTTTGCTCTTCCATTCATGATAAAGTTGAGATATCAATCCATCACTTAAACCTTGTTTAGGGACAAATATTTTTTCGATACCGGCCCATTTCATTACATTGATATAAATTTTAAGTGCAGGCACAATAACATCTGCCCTATCCGGTTTTAAGCCTAATTCACGAACGCGTTCTCCCATACTTAAATCGTCCATATACATCATGACACGTTTTAATATACTGATGCTCAAATAAGGCTTACCTGCTTTGCCATAATGTTTCATTACATGGTTAATATTTCCTCCAACACCAATAGCACTTAATTCGAAGTTGATATTTTTCGTCGCTTTAATCCATTCCAGCATTTCACGCCATTCAGTATCATTCACCTGGTCGTTTAATAAACGCAAGGTTCCAATATTAAACGAACGGTTGGCAATTAATTTACCATTTCCCAAAAAACCTAATTCGGTACTTCCACCACCAACATCTATATATAAATAAAAATCATTTGGCTCTAACCCAATTTGATCCAGCGGAACCCCCAAAATGGTTTTTCCTTCACGGTCGCCCGAAATAATTTGAATTTCAAGTCCTGCTTCTTTTTTTACACGAGCTAATATTTCATCACTGTTTTTAGCATCTCGCATAGCTGATGTTGCACACACTTTAAAAGCAGTTACTTTGTGAATTTCCATGATATGTTTCATAGAAATCATTGCCTTTACCAGCATCTGTGTTTTTTCTTCAGAAATTACACCATCAATAAATGCATCTTCCCCTAAACGAACCGGAACACGTATCAACGAATCTTTGTGAAAAACCGGACCCTTTGGTGTTTCGTATACATTTTCAATCAACAATCTGATTGCATTACTTCCTATATCTATAGCTGCAAACTTCATCTCTTAATCTGATTAATTATTAGTTTTTAATTTCTCGTAATAACTTTTAAAATAATTATATAACGCCAACTGACTACGTAACGCTTCTGCATTTTTAGGCTTTGTAACGTAATCGTTCAAATGGCCATGCACTAAGGTCCTGGACTTCACATTGTCTTTCCAAGTTAGCTCTAAAATTTCTTTGAGTTGTTTTTTGATGTCTTTATCTAAAATACTCACCAATACTTCTATTCTATGGTCAATATTTCGTTCCATCATATCGGCAGAACCCATGTAAATTTCTTCTTTGCCATTGTTGTAGAAGTAAAATATACGTGGATGTTCAAGGTAACGATCCAAAATACTAATCGCTTCAATATTTTCACTTAATCCTTCAACGCCCGGAACAAGAGAGCAAATACCACGAACAATGAGCTTCACCTTTACCCCTGCATTACTTGCTTCGTATAATTTTTTGATAATTTCTTTATCCACCAGATTATTCAACTTGAAAAACAATACCGCAGGTTTTTTGTCCTTGGCATTTCTTATTTCGCGACTAATCAGTTGTTTCATTTTGGCGCGCATATTTAATGGCGCAACCATCAGGTGTTTATACTTCCCAATTTCAAATCGATTATCGAAAAATTCAAATATCTTTTTTACTTCTTTGGTAATTTCAGGTCTTGCAGTCAGTAAAAATATATCGGTATATACTTTTGCCGTGTTTTCATTAAAATTGCCTGTTCCAATTATAGCATATTGCACTTGTTTACCTTCATGTACATGTGTAATTAAACATAGTTTAGAATGCACTTTGAGGTTGTTTACACCAAAAGAAACTTTTACACCTTCTTCCTGCAATTTGTTGGACCAAAATATATTGTTTTCCTCATCGAAACGCGCTTGCAATTCCATAACTACCGTAACTTGTTTTCCGTTGCGGGCAGCATTAATTAAGCTCATTACCACGCTCGAATTTTTGGCAACGCGATACAAAGTCATATGTATACTGGTCACATTCGGATTAATTGCCGCTTCTCTCAGTAAATCGATAATATGGTGAAAACTCTGATACGGAAAATGTAAAAATATATCCCGCTGACGCAGCACACTCGTTATACTTGAATTGGTATTTAATAACGGATGATGCACAGGCGGCATGGGCTGATATTGCAAATCTTTACGACCCAAATCAGGGAAATTCATAAAGTCCTTAAAGTTATGATAACGCGCTCCCGGAATAATGGCATCGTTGCGTTGCAATTTCATTTTTTTGGCGAAAAACTGCAACATATCTTCAGGCATTTGCGCATCGTAAATGAAACGTGTTGTTTCACCTTTCGTGCGCCTTTTTACACTCTTCTGAATAATTTCCAATAAACTTTCCGATAAATCGGTATGAATATCTAATTCAGCATCCCTAGTAATTTTTATCGTATACGCATCGATGTAATCATAATTAAAAATATAATACATCGCATCCAGGTTATACCGAATAATATCATCCAATAAAATAATGAATTTTTTATCGCCATCATCAGGTAACATAAAAAATCGCGAAGGATCACCATCCGGCACTTCAATCAGCGAATACCTAGTGGCATTTGGTTTATCTTTTTTCACCATACGCACTGCTAAGTATATTCCCTTGTCGTTTAACAAAGGCATTTTTTTATTGTTGTCCAGCATGATTGGAAACAAACGCTGATGGACCTTTTCATTAAAATACTGACGAATTATTTCACCCTGCTGACTATTAATTTCTTTTTCGTTGAGGATAAATATTTTGTGTTTTTTTAAATCTTCAAGAATTTCCAGATAGGCGTTGTCAAACCTGTTTTTTAACACCAATACTTTTTTCTGAATTTGTGTCAGCGTTTTTTGCGGATTTACATCAAATACTTTTAACTGCGATTTTTGTACACGCATCATTCTGCGCAGCACAGCAACTCGCACACGAAATAATTCATCCTGATTATTTGAAAAAATGCCTAAAAAACGAATCCGGTCATTTAAGGGCACATTTTTGTCCTCTGCCTCCTGCAATACCCTTTCGTTAAATGTCAACCAACTGATATCCCTGTTTATATACTTCAGTTTCAATTTTTTGTTCTTTTTTGCGCTCATATACTCACCTTGTACAGAGCAAATTTAATCTTTGGCTAAAATACTAGCATGCTCAGCAAGGGCGAGTGTAAAGTTGATTAATTAATTGTTAATTAATTGTTCACCTAACAAATAAGCAGATTTAAGCATTTCAGTAACTTTGCACCATGAATCAGGATAAATACGGATTACGTGGGGTTTCCTCGCAGAAAGAAGAAGTGCATAAAGCCATTGCTCACATGGATAAAGGACTGTATCCCAATGCTTTCTGTAAAATTTTACCTGATTTTGCCGCCGGCGATGTCGCTTATTGCAATGTGATGCATGCCGACACCGCAGGAACCAAAACATCTTTGGCATACATTTATTGGAAAGAAACCGGAGATATCAGTGTTTGGGAAGGTGTTGCTCAGGATGCCCTAGTGATGAACCTCGATGATATGGCCTGTGTGGGTATTACCGATAACATTACAATTTCATCAACAATTGGCCGCAACAAAAGTGTAATTCCTGGTGAAGTTTTAGCTGCCGTTATCAATGGCACCAACCGTTTCATCGAAAACATGCGTGAATTGGGTGTAATTATTCACCATGCCGGAGGCGAAACTGCTGATGTAGGCGATATCGTTCGCACCATTGATGTTGGAATAACCGCTTTTGGTCGTATAAAACGCGATGAACTGGTGGTGAACAATATTCAACCGGGCAATGTAATTGTCGGGCTGGCAAGTTTTGGACAAACAAGCTACGAAACCGAATACAATGGCGGCATGGGCAGCAATGGGTTAACCAGCGCCAGACATGATGTTTTTGCAAAAAAATACGCCGGATTATATCCTGAAAGTTATAATCAGCAAATTCCGGATGAGGTGGTATATACCGGCAATAAACAGCTGACTGATTTAATTGAAGTAAATGGCAACCAGATAGCAGCAGGAAAATTGGTGCTTTCACCCACCAGAACCTATTTACCAGTAATAAAAGCCATATTAGCAGCACATAAATCTGCAATTTCAGGTATGATTCACTGCTCAGGTGGTGGCCAAACCAAAGTTTTACATTTTGTAGAAAATGTGCATATCATCAAAAATAATTTCTTCGAAACCCCTCCCCTGTTTCAATTAATCCAGGAAGAATCTAAAACCGACTGGAAAGAAATGTATAAGGTATTTAATATGGGCTGTCGTTTAGAAGTTTATACCGATCAACAAACTGCTGAAGCTATTATTGCAATTGCCAATCAATTTAATATTGAAGCAAAAATTATCGGTCACGTTGAAGCTGCAGAAAATAAAAAAGTTACCATGCATACAGCACATGGTATTTTTGAATATTAATTACCAGCTCGGGAAATAACGAAAATAAGCCTTGAATCTTTTGGCAGAGGTAACTCTGTTCACATAAAAGAAATTGAGAATGATGCCTACAATTACGATAATCATTCCGATGATGGCAACCATATTAAATCGTTCTCCAAAAAAGATATAGCCAAAACCTAACGCAAACACAACACCCAAATACGCGTAATTGGCAATGGTGCCTGCCTTTTCCATCTGATAGGCCTTGGTCATATATATTTGAGCAACTTGAGTTACTAAACCCATTGCGATAATTAATATCCATTCTCGGCCAATCGGCATTACCCAATTATTTACACAAAATGGGGTCACAATAGGTATGGTACACAGAGGTAAATAAAACACCATCACAAGCGCCGGGACATGGTTTGCCGTTTTGCGCAACGCATTGTAGGCTAATCCCGAAAACGCAGCTCCTAAAATACCCAACATCAATAAATCGGTATGTTCATTTTTTTCAAATCCATTAATAAAAATGATACCCGTAAATGAAACGGCAAAAAATATCCACTGCCGCCAATTCATATTTTCGTTGAGTAAAACTGTAGCAAAAATGATGGTAAAAATGGGCGACAAATAACCTATAGTGACAGCAGTTGCTAAAGGCAAATGCTGAATACTAAAAAAGAAAATGAGCAAGGCAATTGAGCCTGAAACTCCACGGCCAATCATAACCCAGCGATGACTGCGGCCAAACGGAAAAATACGGCTGCGATACAATAAAAATCCACTAACCAACAACATGACCAGGGAGCGAAAAAGTACTAATTCGTAGGAAGGAATGCGCTGTAACATTTTCACTAACACATTCATGATACCAAACAAAAAAGTAGAGGTAATCATGAAATATATTGCCTTTGCGTGAGTATTTGCCTGCACTGTACTCAATCTAACATTGGGTTTTAGCATTTAGTGCAAAATAATCGCGAAATTTTATGGAATAAGGGTTGAGTTATCACCATATGAACAAAACACCCTAGCAATTTGGGGAATTTTGCTGAATATCATCCGCGATTTTGTTTATTTTGGCTAATGTGGATTGATCGCTTAATATGGAGAAAAACGAACGCTAACTTGTTAATAGGTTCCAAATTTGGCAGAATTACACCATATTTGTCAGGCATATTCGAATTGAAAATTTGCGCTAGTTTAACCATTTACCTGTAAAATCCGATAAAGCAGTTAAATCTTGTTAATGCAAAGCTAAATTGGCACGAATCTCGTTTATCTTTAAAATCATTGTTAATTAGCTCATATCTAAACGCTTACTAAGAACATGAATAAAATGAAATTTTTATTTTTCCTGCTCACCGTTTCCGGATTTTATGCCGGTTACAGCCAGCAAACTGCGACAACTACCAAACCTGAAGAAACCCTTACTGAGGAAGAGGCTATGCTCAAATTCGAAAGATTTTTGAGTATTGTCGACGACAGGTATATGGACGATGTGGATGCAGGAAAATTAGTGGAAGATGCCATTATTGAAGTATTAACGCAACTCGACCCGCACTCTGTTTATTTTACAGAAGAAGAATTACAACAAGCCAATGAACCACTCGAAGGTAACTTTGAAGGTGTAGGTATTCAGTTCAACTTGTTGAATGATACCATCATTGTGGTTGGTGTAATTTCTGGTGGACCAAGTGAAAAAGTGGGATTAATGCCGGGTGATAAAATTGTTCAGATTAATGAAGAAAAGGTAGCCGGAATTGGCATGTCCAACAAAGGTGTAACTGATAGATTACGTGGGAAAAAAGGTACCGATGTAAAAGTATATATTGAAAGAAATGGCGCCAAAAAGAATCTGGAGTTTAAAATTACACGCGATGTAATTCCACTTTATAGTGTTGATGCTAAATATATGGCAGAGCCATCTACCGGATATATTCGTGTGAGTAAATTCGCAGCAACAACAACTGAAGAATTTAAATTGGCGCTATCTGAATTAGGTAAACAGGGAATGAAAAATTTAATTCTCGATTTACGTGGCAATGGTGGTGGTTATTTGAATGCTGCAATTGATATGGCTAACGAATTTTTACCTGCAAATAAATTAATTGTTTACACAGAAGGAAGAGCCTATCCACGTCAGGATGCAATGTCGGTTGGAAATGGCACCATGAAGGAAGGAAAAATAATTATTTTAATTGACGAAGGTTCTGCTTCTGCAAGTGAAATTGTTACCGGTGCTTTACAAGATTGGGATCGCGCATTAGTTATTGGAAGAAGAAGTTTTGGTAAAGGTTTAGTACAACGTTCATTCAACTTACCTGATGGCTCAGCAATGCGTTTAACGGTTTCTCGTTATTACACACCTTCCGGCCGTTCCATTCAAAAATCTTATGAAGAAGGTTTGGAAGCTTACCACAATGAATTAAACGAACGTTATCGCGATGGCGAATTAACTGCGGATACAACTTTTCATTATCCCGATTCACTCACTTTTTATACTAACGCAAAACGAATTGTTTACGGTGGTGGTGGTATTATGCCAGATATTTACATTGCTTTAGATACCAGCTGGGCAACTGACTATTATGCTGAAGTGGTTGGAAAAGGAATTGTAAATCAATTTGCCATTACTTATGTAAATAAAAATCGCGACCAATTAAACAGTAAGTATGCCGATGCATTAGCGTTTAATAAAAACTTTAATGTTGACACTAAATTGTGGAACGAATTTTTCGCCTATGCAGAAGCTGACAGTGTGAAAAAAGATGAAGCTCAATTTGCGTTATGCGAACAAAAGTTAGGCCAGGTAATTAAAGCAGTAATTGCACGTGATTTATTTGACTTCGAAGCATATTGGGTGGTTTCCAATTCAACTGACGAAGCTTATTTGAAAGCTTTGGAAAGTTTAAGTGATGACACATTTAATAAAATGAAAATCGCCACTAAATAATCAAATTATAAAGCCAATAAAAAAGCCCGCAATTATTTTGCGGGCTTTTTTATTGAACAAAAGTTTTATCAATTAAAATCTTTCCCTGCTTCTAATAATTTAACCGCATTTTCTAAGGTGGATTTTACCTGAGGGTCAGGATTTAATTGCATTGCTGCTTTAGCATATTTTAATGCATTTTTATAATCTCCGTTAGCTGAATATCCTCGTGCTAAACCTAAATTGGTTACAGGAGAAGTTGGTGTCTTTTTGTAATTGATTAAAAACACTTCTAAAGCCTCTTTATTTTTCTTTTGCGCCTGTAATCCTCTTGCATAATAATGAATATCCATCATCGATGCTGTTGGGTCATTGATAGCAACCTGCATAATACTATCGGCTTGGGTTGTTTTACCTAAGGCATTTAATACATTTGCTTTGCAACTTAAACTGGTGAAGTTTTTTCTTCCGAAAAATGGTTCTTCTATGGCATAATTAGCCCAAGTTAATGCTTCCGTCAAATTAGTATTTTGTTGCACACAATAATTGGCGCCATCTACCCACGACATATAATTAAACCCAATATCACTTCTCAATTCTTTTCTGATTTGGTCAATATAAACAGTTGTAATATTTTCTACCTTAAACTGTATTGGCACTTGCAAATTTTCCCACATCAACGCAACAACAGCAGCATCGTTCTGTCTGTCTGTAAACTCATAAGTAAGCCATTCGTGAAAATTATTAGCAGCTGGTTTTACCGTTACGCGCAACACATCTTCATCAGCTTTGTAAAAAAAACTTCCCCAAGAATCGGCATTGGAAGAAAATATCACCGCCCATTCTGTTGGCCCAGGAATAAAATGTAAACCATATTTACCCGCTTTAAGTTTTTTGCCTTCTACCAAAATATCATGCGATAACTCAATAGTAGTATTCATATTGGCTCCACCTCTCCATGGTGATGGATTCGATTCATTTGACCATCCAAATTGCAGGTTAGCCAAACCATAAGGCACGAGTTCACCCCAAATATGGCCAGTTCTGTCCTCCCCTTGCGGTCCATGGACATTTGGCGAAGAATAATTAATCGTTATACTTACTGGTCCCATAAATTGTGTTACCTCAGCAACCTGATTATCACCACTAGGTGGAAGGGTTAATTGCGCTTGTACAACAGTTATTGAAAAACATAATAAACCTGTGCAAAAATTTTGTATCATTTTTTTCATGTCATCTATTTTGTGTTAAAAATATTTCTATTATCATTGATGAGAAATTAATATACGTTAATACTTGTTAAGCACCCTTTCAAATAATTATGAAAAATGCAGCATTTCATCGCCAAATTCCGGTTTTACCCGTTGCCGATTTAAAGGCCACCATTAAGTATTACAAAACAAAACTAGGCTTTTCTGATGAGTGGTTTTGGGAAGATACCGATGCCGGTTGTGGCAGAAATGAGTTATTTATGTTGTTTAATTTAAATCCAACACTTTTGGACGC
>Ga0209480_10001232_pt1 | contig 18920 bp, 11 predicted proteins | sample JI61114C2DNA_FD_187501 | JGI IMG/M metagenome (GOLD analysis project Ga0209480, IMG submission 187501) | Wastewater effluent complex algal communities from Wisconsin, to seasonally profile nutrient transformation and Carbon sequestration -... | ecosystem: Engineered > WWTP > Effluent > Algae... | reverse complement strand
TCCGCAAAAAGAATCGACACCCAAAACTTTGGCAGGAGTTTGTGTAAGTGCGCGAACGGCTTCCTCATATGGTAGTCCATATGCGACAGCAGTGCCCGCTAAAAATGGAAGATTTCGAGTCCCCATGCGTTCCATGCTTCCTTCGTTCTGAATGCAAAACGTGATTCCTGCATCATACAAGAGTTTTGGCAATTTGTATGGTAGGTCAACATCATCTTCCTGAAATTCGGGAAGCGAATGAAGTCGTTGAATCATTACAGGAACATCGTGTTCTTTCAACAAATCTGCAACTTCAATTGCGTCATATCCACCAACAACAACGACGCGCCCAATATTCATCTGCACTTTAAAATTGATTGCTTCAGTGATTGATTTTGCATCGTCAGCATGGATGTACAAATTTTGCTTCCCTTCAAAAACACCACGAAGGGCTTCGAAACGCACCTCCACTACAGTTGCATTCTTCACCTGACAATACGCTCTGGCTTCGTTAAAAAAAGCAAGAATTTCATGACGTTGTTGATCATACGTCTTTATTTTTTCTATGGAAATTTTTCCTTTGTCATAATGCTTATGATACACTGCAGGCCAATTGAGATGCAAACCATCGTCTTCACGAATGATCGCATCTTCCCAATTCCAGGCATCAAACTGCATCACGGAAGAAGTGCCACTAATGACGCCACCACGCGGCGTAATCTGCCCCATCAAAACACCATTGCTTCGTACCGTTGGGATGATTTCTGAATCCGTATTAAACGCAATTGCCGCGCGCATGCTTGGTTTGTACTTTCCTGTTTCATTGTCATCAATCGTTGGACGAATTGCATCAAGTTCAATTAGTCCAAGCGACGAATTGCAGGCAATAAACCCGGGATAAACATGCATGCCATGCGCATTGATGGTGGTATCATATGCATCAGCGGCAAGTCGAATCACGCGTGCGTCAGCTACCATCGTGATTTTTCCATCTCGAAAACCAATGGCACTATTTTCAATCACCTCACCATTGCCAATATGTGCTGTTGCATTCATAATGAGCACCGATTTTTTCTGAGCAGGCGCAGGTGTAGGATTTTGTTGGGCTAAGGCGAACAGGGTCGCTTGTGCAAAAAGAAATAAAATCAATTTTTTCATGCTCATAAATTATCTGAATGAAACGCCTTCTGATGACTGATCCAATGTATCACAATGGAAATGTTTTTTCGCTTTGTAAGAAGGTTGTTGTGTGTCGTCGCCTCCTTGTTTTGCCGCCAACATTTTTTGAATAATACGCGCACGTTCAGTTGCAATCCATTGTTGCATGGTTTCATCCTTTTTTAAATCGAAGTAACACACACCATCCACAAACGTGTTCTCAACACGCGCATAGATACTCAATGGATGATCACTCCAAATAACCACATCCGCATCTTTACCGGTCTTGATGCTTCCAGTTTGTTTATCTATGTGAAGCAATTTTGCGGGATTGATTGTGACCATCTTCAGCGCTTCTTCCTCTGAAACACCACCATATTTGACAGACTTTGCCGCTTCTTGATTTAATCTTCTGCCCATTTCTGCATCATCGCTGTTAATCGCCACGGTGATTCCTTCGTTGTAAAGCAAAGCAGCATTGTATGGAATAGCGTCTTTCACTTCAAATTTATAAGCCCACCAATCGCTAAAAGTCGAAGCACCTGAACCATGCGCCTTCATCTTGTCCGCAACTTTATATCCTTCCAAAATATGGGTAAACGTATTGAGTGTAAAATTCAAGCTGTCCGCAACATGCATCAACATATTGATTTCACTTTGAACATAACTATAACATGTAACAAATCTCTTGTGTTCAAGAATTTCATTCAATGTCTCCAACTCCAAATCACGTCGAAACGGCTGCGCACTCACAGTAATCTTTCCTTTGGGAGAAACAGAAGTTGAATTTCGTTTGATTGCATCCCCGTATTCACGTGCACGAATAAAATGATCATAATAAATCTGTTCGACACCCATTCGTGTTTGAGGAAATCGGGTGCCGTCATTTTGCCAATTGGATTGTTTGACATTTTCACCCAACGCAAACTTTATAAAACCTGGAGCTCCTTTAATAATCATATCATCGGCACTAACACCCCACCTCAACTTGACAATAGCGCTTTGTCCGCCAATCGGATTTGCGCTGCCGTGAAGCAGTTGTGAAGCGGTAACGCCACCAGACAATTGGCGATAAATATTAATGTCTTCCGGATAAACAACATGCGCTTGTTGCACTTCAGCGCTGCTTGCCTGTGCGCCTTCATTCACACCGGCCAAAGCAATGTGACTGTGTTCATCGATGATACCTGCTGTAACATGTTTTCCCGTTGCATCAATAACTTTCACACCAGCATAAGATGAAGCATCGAGCGACTTTCCAAGAGCTGCAATTTTACCGTTCATCAAAAGCACATCGTGATTTTCCAATTTGCCTTCGCTTTCAGATGTCCAAACCGTGGCGTTTTTGATCAACACATTTTCTTGTTTCGGAATTTCACGATTACCGTAGGCTGTAAATGGAAAAATGACATCACCCACCGATTCAGTTGAATCATTTTTCTTTTTGTCTTTGGGCTTTTCCATTGCATCTCCAGTACGCGCAGCGGTCCAGGAAAACCAAGTTCCGCTGGAAGTCTGGCCCTTACCGCTCCAGGATGTTTTAGTATCTCCTATATCTCCTGCCAAACGGAGTGAACCCTTGTACAATGAATCGTTAGCATCAAAATGAATGGTTAGAAGTTCATTCACAACAGCAATGTTTACGTTGTATTTTAAAGTATCCCATTTGAAAAAACCTTCCGAATCTTTTGAAGAATTGATTATCGAAATTTCAGACTTTGTTTTATTTCCATCTGACTTCACGGTCAAATCATATTGTCCGTTTGGAAGTTTCAATTGATATACGCCAGCAATTTCATTTCGAGGAAATTCAAACACATACTGCTCACCTTGCACCCAGTTTTCTTGAATGATTGCATCTTCTTCAAAAATGTTTTTCGAGGCAATAAAAAAATTAGCCCACATTCCTGGTTGCAGTCTGCCCACTTCTCTATCCGCGCGAATCAAAGATGCCGGAGTTATGGTCAATGCCTTCAATGCATCCTGTTCCGACAAACCGCGCTTAACGGCTTTGCGTAAATTTTTCAAAAAGACACTACGATCATTCAAGTTTGCCGAAGTGATGGCGAATTGAATTTTTTCCTTCGCTAGCATTGCGCAGTTTGAAGGAGCCAATTCCCAGTGTTTCATTTCATCCAAGCTGACGAGTCGGGTTAGAAAAGGATCGGAGACATCATATGCATCCGGAAAATTCAAAGGCACAATGAGAGAGGCCTTTGATGCTTTCAGTTCATTCATACGCTGATACTCATTTCCACCGGTTTTCAGGATAAACTGAACTCCAAATTCATCACCCAGTTTATCGGCGCGAAAAAGATTCCATTTATCGCCAGTTTCGAAAATCGCGGGCAACGACAAATTTTCATTAAATGCTTCAAGAGATCGATTTCGTTCAACACGATCACCACCTGCTTTGTACCATTGCGCATCATACCACGTCTGGCGAAGCAGAGCGATACTTCCCATCAATGAAGATGGATATTGCATAGAGCTGGTTCCTTTATTGAATGAAAAAAATGCAGCAGAGCGTGATTGAAGTAATGCCAAATTTGGATTTTCGTTCAAACAAACAAATGCGGCAGAGCCACGCACAATGCCATCTTGCATATGAGTAAGAACTGCACCAAATCCCAGCTTTCGATATTCGTCAAGCACTTCCTGTTTCATACTAAACAAATCTGCAGCATTCACTTCAGGATGAATTGCAGGATTCCATCCGAAAGCGCCCTTTTCTGCCACAGCTTCAGGGATTTTGTGTTCACCACGTTTCATCTCAGTAGTGGCCATCTGGCTCGCAATGCCGCAATCGCTGTACAAATCAATGAATGAGGGGTAAATAAACTTCCCTTTCAGATCCACACGAACGACATTGTCGGGAAGTGCGAGGTTTTTGCCCACGGAAACCACCTTCCCTCTTTCGATGAGTAGTGTAGCATCATCAATGCGCGTCTGAAAATCGACGATGATCGTGGCGTGCAAAAACGCAACCGAAGTGACATCCTTAGGCATTACGCCATTATAAGGAAAAGTAACTTGTGCATTGGCGCAAACCGTCAACATAAGGAAGAACAATCCCGAAAGCCTATTTTTCATAATCTGGTAGAAATACATACCGCAATGTTAGAATGATTCGATCTAATTTACTTTCATTTTTTCACCCATTGATAAAGGAGCACAGAAAACACATGTGCAAAACGAACAACACGGGCGTAAATCAATCACATCCGATCCAGCGAAGATTTAAAAAAAACGGTGAAGATTTGTGCATGTCTTCATGATGTGTGTTAAGCGCACTTACGAATACCTTTGTGGCATGGAAACAAAAAAAAGAATTCCTACGGCGTTGTATGCCGAGATGACACCAAATCCTGCGGCGATGAAGTTTGTGGCCGACCGTTCAATGATTGGCGGAGGATTACAAGTAGAATATCGCTCAAAAGCAGAAGCGAAAGGTTCCTCACCTTTAGCTGAAGAATTGTTCAACTTTCCTTTTGTTCAAAGTGTATTCATCAGTGGCAACTATGTCACTGTCTTGAAAGACGAATCACTTGGATGGGAAATGATTGTGCAGCAATTGCGTGAGTATATCCGTGAGTGGTTGATGGATCATGAAATTACAGTTAGCGCTGTTACCGCGGATTTAATTAACCGCACCAAAGCGGATCCATTGATCGATCCTGTATCTGCTATTCATTCCGCAGCCACAGATTTTAGTCAATTTGAACCATCCGAGTATGACGATGAGATACGCTTTCTACTCAATGAATTTGTTCGTCCCGCAGTTGAGAGTGATGGAGGCGCCATCGACTTCATGGCATACAAGGATAAAAAAGTATATGTTCAACTTAAAGGATCATGCAGTGGCTGCCCATCATCATCAGCCACATTAAAAGGCGGCATTGAAAATCTACTGAAATCGAAAATGCCTGAAATTGTAGAAGAAGTAGTTGCGGAAAGCGTGTAATCTGTGTGCGTGAAATTTAGAAGAGGAAAGATCCAAAAGTAGATTTCAAATTCCTTTCCTATTTTGGCTGCATCTATGTCAAACAAAAGGCTCGTATTCATTCATGGCTTTCTGGAAGATGCTTCCATGTGGAAGCCAATCATTTCTCATCTATCAAAAAGCCCCTATAAGCTTGACTTTCCTGAACTCCCCGGGCATGGCTCGAATCATGTGATTCCGCTTGAAAAGACTGCAGACTCCTATTGCAAAAACATCCTTGAACAATTGCAAATTGGTGAAGATGATTCCATGTTCATCATTGCTCATTCTATGGGAGGATACTTGAGTGCAACACTTGCAGCGATGGTTCCGGATCAGATATCAGGACTTTGTTTGTTGCATTCCAAAGTGGGCGCGGATAGTGAAGAGAAAAAATCAGACAGACGTCGCGCGATAGAAGCTGCTCGTACCAACAAAGATTTGTATGTGCGCACAATGGTTACGAATATTTTTTATGAAAAAAATCGTGAGCGCCTTCATGAACAAATTGAACAACAAATAGTGCAAGCACAAAAACTGAGTGTTGAAGCAATAACATCAGCTCAGGAAGTGATGCTGGAAAGACCAGATAGAATCCATGACATGAAACATCGAAACTTCCCATTGTATTATTTTTTAGGAGACAAGGACACTTCCATTCCTTTAGAAGTAGCGCAGCATGAGCTAGAACAATTGCCAGGAGCTGTGGCGCACGTATCAAGAGAAACAGGACACATGGGTCATCTTGAAAACAAGAGAGACGTTGTCGATTTTTTGCAGCGGATTATGAGGGCGGATCAATAAATGGTTAATAAACTAATTAGAAGCAAAAGACAAAGCGAACTCATTATTGTCTACATAAATTGAATGCGGCTCATCGCACAACCACCATTCGTTGTGCATTGAGCTTGCCATTTCCAAAATCTGTTTCGAGTAAATACACACCCTCACTCAAGTCAGCGACATTTAATAATGAGTAGTTTGAGCGCTCGTGTTTTTGCAACACAATTTTTCCCGTGATATCACGAATCGCGACATGCTGAAAAACTTCATTTGATTTGATCTGTATCAACTCACTAGATGGGTTGGGGTAAACTGAAAAAGCATACTGTTGCGTTTGTTCAATACCAAGGGGACAGCCATTAAAAACAGCATCACCACAAGCGTCTGTTTTTACCACCCAGGACTTGTTGTAGTTTCCAAACGATTCGTGAAAATTTCCAACAAATGCAAGTCCGCCGTCTGAAGTAATTTCCAAATCGTAGGCATTCGGCGAACTATAACCAAACGTGGGAACGTAGGTGTTAAACCACTCTTCATTACCGTTAGAATCGGCTTTGAGCATGTATGCAAATCCCATTGTGGCGCCGTCGAAGCCATATCCCAAAAGCACGTATCCACCGTCGGGTGTTTTTTCAAAGTCAGTCACATAACTATTGTAATAGGCATGATCAAACAGCGGAAACAAATTCACCTCCATGGTTTCAGAATTCAAAATACCCATTCGAGGTTTTGTATAAATAATATCATTGGTGTTCGATGTAGCATGACTATATGCAAACATGAATTCAGTTTCGCTGATTTGAACTGGCCATGGGTCGCCGTCATCCAAGGTGTTGTTGCCCCAAGTAATACCATCAACATAATTGCCAACGCTATCTATTTTGATACACGTCGGTTGTATTGGAAGGCCAACAGTTCCCCAAAGTAACAAATTTTGATCACTCAACTCAATTAATCCAGAACGCATAAACGCTTGCATTTGTGCTGAGCTAACCTCAAGATTGTAGAGTGATAGATCTATTTCTTTGAACCAAATTTCGTTTCCAAGTGCGTCTAATTTTGCTACTATTACATTGGCATATTCGTCGCCAAAAATCCATGCCGACGGGTTATAACTTACAACACCAGAGACTATGAGTTTCCCGTCTAAAGCCTCAATATTCTGAGAAAATTCTGCTGAACTAGTATCCGTTAACAGACTGACTTTATTATACCGCCAAATCTCCTCAAAATCCTCAGTCAGCAGAATACATCGTGGATATGCCCCAGAGGATCCTTCAGCTGAACTCCACAGATATCCGCATTCATTTTTATTGATCGATTCAGACATTTGCGGCGTCATTATCTCTTCCCCTACCCCGAATGGTGAAGTGCCGATTTCAATTCCATTTGCATCTATTGTCCTCAATAGTGCCACATTCTCTGTGACATTTGGATAGAAGCCAAGAGTAACCAGGCTGTCATTAAGAACCAACAAATTTGTTGAATACCCACTACCAATCTCTGGAGCCGGTGGATTAAATGCAGCATTGAAATATGTTACCTGACCTGAGAAAGTAACATGACAAATCACAATGCTCAAATAAAGGAAGTGCTTCATTGTTTAACAAGCTTAGCTGTTTCTATGAAACTTCCTTGAGGATCATAAAGTCGAACCAAGTAAGAACCGATTGTCAGGTCATGCAGGTCAATTGCAAATTGAGTAGCTGAGCTACTTGTTTTGATTGAAAGAACTTCCCTTCCGATCACATCTAAGATCGAAATTTTTGCAACTTCCGATTTTTTATACTCGAGAATCACAAGATTTTCTGATGGATTAGGGTATATTTTTAGTGTATAGTCTATTGAAGATTGTTTTTTCGATCTAAGACTGCGCAAACTCGCTTGCTCTTCGTCTTCAATAGGTTCGGTGTAAGAATAATGATTCGTTTGGATCAACAATTCCAACGCTTTGGTTGCAACAACGGCGGATGTTGCTCCAAGCATGTCTTCTAGTTTACTAATAGAAACTGGACCCAAGTTTTGAGATGGAGAAAGTTGCACGGCCTTTTGAATGCCCAATAGTTCTATCATATAAAACTGATCGATTTTATCCGAATTCGAAAGAATAAAATTGTTGTCAGCATCGTACAGCAGATCCGTCGCATCCTGGTATCGACCTACAGCAGCTAGGAGTTCGCACTTGATCCACATATCACCAACGAAATTTGTTTCATCCAGCAAACTTAATTTGCTTGTAAGTTTATTTTGAATCTGATCATTGTTGTCTATTTCGAAAAACTGACATTGAATGGCTGAACCTCGTAAAGACAATTGACCACTCATCGCAGCTTCCAAATTTTCTTTTTGACTCCACAAGTTGAGACCTAACATGATTTGTTCCTTTTCGTATTCAGAAAATGGAATTAGTCTATTGTCAATGAGGCCTTTGATTTCATCGCTTTTGGCCGCGGAAGGATTGCTCGCCAATATTTGTGCTAGTAAGATGTTTGGCAAACTATGTTGTTGCAACGCTGCTATCATAGCTGTTTCACTTAGCGCCGGTGAAAGTTGCATTAGAGTATAATAAGTCTGCAATGCTGCACTAAAATCTGTGCTTTCAATTTCATCGACGATATAATCGGTATTTCCGCCATCAACAACTAGATCGTAGATTGATTTTGTTTCTAAGTAAGCACTTTCAGCAGATAGTTTTTCTAAGTTGCAATTACTGCTAGCGCTATTAATTGTAGGCATACTTGATGAATTCAAACAATCATCGAGTATTGTTAAAAAATTAATCGGGAAAATCACGTTGGATGTGCATTCCAAAGTTAGAGGTTCGAAAGGATTGGTAGAAGACCTCATATAATTGTGTGTATTCACGCTATTTGCAATATCATCAAATTGACAATACCCACAATTCGATTGCTGCCAACGATTGTTCGGGTCCCTCACTCCACTGCTCACTTGGTGTGGCACTCCCCATGAATTTGCTGAAGTGAATGGACTTGAAAGTTCGCGGATGTCCGTAAAATTTGGCGCGATGGAATTGTCAGGATAGTATCCGAAATAATTACATGAATATTTGGTTCCAAGTTGCATATCCCAATATCTGTTATCTCCCTGCAGCTTCAAAGCTCTTCCCATATTCACAAAATAATTTCTACGAATGCGATTGGAGGCATCGCCAGTGTTGTTGATCAACAAGCCATGTGAGTAATTGTTGATCCAAGGATTTGTGAATGAGACATCGAATAAATTGTCCTGTACCGTATACGAACAAACACCATCGAGATATAAACCATAAGGACAAATTTGCAAGTCCACAAAATCTTCAGCGGTGATGGATTGTCCACTTCCATTAATGTTCAATCCATTCTGCAAACCTGAAAGAACGTCGTTCTGCAATGTCGCAAATTCATTGTTCACGATGTAGTGGATGCCAGTGTTGCGAACATACATGTCGCGCCAGCAAGAAAAATCAGTCCCGCGAATGTTCACATTGCCTTTCCCTCTCGACCAAATGCCTCTGGTAAAACCGGAAATGGATGAAGAAGCAGTTAGCCCGGTTGCATTGCTTGTATAACTGATGTATGATACAGGAAAATGATCATACTTCAATCCAATGAATTCCATGGCACTCAAGTGAGACCCTATTGTATTGATGATTTTGCAGTCAAAAAAGGGAATAGCTTTGCCGGAGTATTGGAAAAAGGATTTATTCTGACTGGGTAACTCGCCTTCAGGAAAACTATCATCAGTGATAAATTCAGACGAGGAGATATAGCCTAAAATATAACTTCGCAAAGTACCCATGTTGTACAATCCACGAATTTCAAAATCGCGTTGACAATTAAGAAATGTGGAGCCATCCACAATGACATGTGCCCAATCTTGCGTAGCATCCTCTCCGTCCGGATTGTTCAACGTTTTTAATTTGAGACCAACGCTTGCCCGCTCTATAACGCTTCCAGAATTAATGACGATCAGACTTTTATTGACATTCGCGCCGTAGTTTGTCACTCGACTTGCACTGATTCCCGACCAAAATCCGTCGCAATCAACTATAGTTGACAAATATGATTCATTTCGAATTGTCAGGTCCGCTCCATCTAACAATACGATTCCTTTTCCCTGAGCAAACTGAAGATTGCATCCGTCAATGATGAAATGAACACCAGCAGCAATAATCAAGTTTTCATTTAAAATATAAACTTCATTTAACCATGTTTCATTCATACTGATTTCAAAACTCGGAGGAGGCAAGGTACTGCCTGAACAACAAACTTCTTCAACCATGATCTCAACATCAATGGCAGATTCGCAGCCATTCGTCGCGGTTCCGTTCAATTGATAAGTAGAAGTTTCAATTGGAGAAACAGAGATCGCTGCATCGGTCGGATTGGCTATATCATCAGTTGCGGTCCAAACATAGTTGGCAGCACCAGAGGCTGTCAATTGCGTTGACTCGCCAATACAGATAGATTCATCCGATACAACTATTGCCAGTTGAGGAAATTCATCTACATAAATTGAGATCGGCATGTTAACGGTGCAACCGTTGGAGGTTAAACCCGAAGCGATATAGTTCATAGAACTCGAAGGCGAGCATATAACTTCATTTCCTGATGATGGATTCAGAAAACTTGTTGGTGAATAGGTGACATTCTGAAAAATTGGAGGGACGACAATAGTTGTAGTCGATCCGTTGTTCAAACAAGACACAAATTCCGCTGAGAAAATCGGATTATCAACATGGATTATTTCTGTATGAGGGATTTCCAAGCCACACATTGTTTGTTGAATTGCAGTTACCGTATAGTCGCCGTCAAGAAGATTCGTTGGATCGAAATAAAAACTACCATTCATCAAGACCACACCATCAGAAAGTAAAAATTCAGTGGTCGGATCAGTGACATAATTGGATAACAAAACGGGTTCGGCACTTGCGCAAATCAATTCCGGTAGAGCAAAATTCGGCTGATCATCACCATTAATCAGTGTCAAATCATCTACGAAAAGGTAACATTGATTTGAGCTTGAATTCGCTGTTGCGATTGTTGCATTTGCGCGCAGAAAAATGACATCATATGCTTGGTCTGGAGTAAACTCAATTTCAAAGTAGCTCCAGACATCCACGATAGGAAAAACATCAGAAGAAACAACAAACAAATCATTTTCCTGAGGTGTTCCAGTCAAGTTGCAATTGAAATCCTGTCCAAGATAAATATCTACAGCACACATTTCCGCGGGGTGAAAAGTTGAGCTTTTAGATACAAGCACCGAAAGCAAATATGTTTCATTGGGAACTAAACTTTGCGTAAGTTCCGCTTGTACACTTTCATTGTAGGAACCAATAAATGCTCCGAATCCCATGTAATTATTGCCGCTCTGAGCATAGGGTAGCACGGTGCCAATTGCACCGGTACAACCAAGCACCATCATATCAGGAGTAGGCGAAGCAACACTCCAACAATCACCTGTTACACCGACCGTTTGGCTCACACACGGCAACGAGTATTGCTCAAACCCTCCATTTCTGATTAGATTGCATGGATCTGTTTGGCAAGGCAATGGAGCACAAGTACCCGGTAATCCAGAAAAATTCTGATTAGGATCCTGTCCTATCACAATTTGTGAGTTCGAATCAAGGCATTCAATTCCGAACCAAACGGATAATATGAACAGTTTTAAAGATTTCGACATGGTTGAACGGGTTAAGATGATGGAAATGTAACCCAAAATTCAATACGTTTATAATCCTTTAGCTGGGCCGTCCGCATTTCGAATTAAAGAAACAAAAAACAGTCACTAAAGAAATCAATAGCGCAGCTTGTGAAATGCTCTTTAATTCTGTAAATCCTTCTAAAACCAAAAACATCATTGTAAATCCAATTAACTATGACATCCTTCATTTTAGGCGCATTCCCAATTAGTATTCACAATAAATGACCATATTTTCACAAATCAAAAACCTTCGTTCGCCTCTATACGAAGTGCCTATGATTATTGGCTTGCATCCCTTCATAATGATTCCGAAAATATTCCAGGTTATAACAAAAATGGTCTGAAGGTGACCTCCAGACCAAGTAAAAAGATACGGCTAGTAAGTTTGCGCTGTATAAAATCTCACTATTCAATAGGAATAAGTACACATGTTCCTAGCGCCGCTTTGATGCCTTCATCCAACATCACCTCATTGCCCACTTTGTTCAATGGATCAAGTTCAAGTACCTTGTTCCAAGCAGATTTTGAGCAATCATAATTTTTTTGTTTAGCATACAAAACACCCAAATAGCCGTATGCTTCAATCAAATTCTTTTTGTTCGCCTCCACCTTTTTTGGGTCAGTGCCAATAGCCTTGATAAACATTTCATGAAATGGTTTTGCAAGACCTACAGGTTCTTCTGGATTAACCTCCAACTTGTTGTTGCATCGTCCGCGCCAAAAATTCGCATCAGGATATTTCACTGTAGCTTTTGAAAATGCGTCATCAGAGAGTGTGTATTCTTTGTTGTAATAACGCGCCTGGCCGAGGTAATAGAAATCCAATGGCTGAGGTTCTGCACTCTTGTCAACTTTCAATTGATAATAGTTTGCAGCATCCGCATATTTCTTTTGTTTAAAATAGATGGCAGCTACGTCGGTATAACCATCAACATATTCAGCATCCTTTTCCACCGCCATTTTCAACACATCCACTGCTAAAGAATCCTGGCCGCTTTTCGAAAGAAGTTTTCCTTTGTACGCATAATCACTGCCAACGATAGTCGGTTTACCATTGGCGGTCGCCATTGCTAAAAACTTATCGATGTTGACAATGCCCTTTGCGTAATCACCCGTTTCGTAATAGCTGTATCCAAGCAAACGATACATGAACGCGTTATCGGGATTGCAAGGCAGCGCGCTTTCCAATTCTTGAGCTGCCTTTTTATAATCCTTCGCCAAAAAAACGAAACTTGCATAACGCTGTTGCACACGGCAATTGTTATTTAGCTCTAGATATTTTGCATACGACTCAATCGCCGCAGGATAACGTTGTGCTTTGTAAAGAAGCTCTGCCTTTTCGCGGTAAGCCGGCGCAAAGGTTGGATCAAGAGCAATTGCCTCATTGTAATAATTCAATCCTTCATCATAATTTTTAACTTTCACATACAACACCCCTTTGCGCAAAATTGCGCGTGTGTATTTCGGATCTACTTCCAGGGCTTTGTTGTATTGCATGATCGCATTGCTCAGATTCATTCCATCACGCTCGCTGTAATAATCGCCCAATTGAATATATGCTTCCGGATTTTTATCATTGAGTGGAATGGCTGTATTGATGTAAAGAATAGCTTTCTCCAAATTTTTAGGTTCACTTTGTAAAAGAACTTCAGCCATTTTAAGGTAAGCGAGCTGTTTTGTGCCTTTATCAATTTTATTTCCTCTGGCATTCATCACTTCTTCTGCTTTTGCGAATTGTGCGTTGGCCATTGCGGATTCGTTTTTGTTCCAACCAACTCGGCCCAAGCCTGCGTAGTTCAGCGGATTGTTAGGAGCTACCTCGATTCCTTTGCGGTACATCATTTCAGCATCGTCAATTCTTTCCCCCCAATAAAAATAATTGTCGCCGGCAGCGAAATAATTATCTCCATTTGAAGGCTCACGCGCGATGAGATCTTTTAGGTCAGCTTCCGCTGATTCATATCGTTCATTCAACGTTTTTTTAACTGCCTCTTCGCGCGTTTGCGCGTTAGTTTGAAATACGAATGCCACAAGACAGATGGCGGCGAGTACAACACTTTTTTTCATATCAGGTTTGTATAATAGACTTAACTTATTCAATGATTTTTACTGTTCTGTTTGGTGTTTTGGCGGCAACCATACCCATTTTGTGAATGATGAGTTGTCCCTTTTCACCGACGAGGTGGTTGGCAAAGCCTGTGCCAAGCGTTCCTCGTAAACCGGTGCGAATGTAGAATACGTCTCTGCGCAATGGATAAGTACCGTCAAAAACATAGGCTTGAAAAGGCCTGCGCGCCAATTCTGGTTTGACAACATTTGTTGGATCAACAATGCCAAGAGTGCGAATCATACTTCGGTACTTTATCGCAATTGGATCTTCAGGATCGGTAATCCAACTCATACTTATGACTCCGATCGCATTTTTATTTGCGTTCACATATTGAATGACTTCCTCATTGGATTGCTGCGAAAAACACCATGGTGGAAACTGCGACACTCCGAATTTTTCCTTGAGGAAACGTGCATTGCAAGACTTGGCATTATCAAAAACCACATTGATTTTTCCTCGATTTGAACCCGGTATGATCTGATTCCAAACACTATCACGCCCTTCGAAGATACCTCGCAATTGATCCATGGTAATGACAGAATCCAGGTTTTCTGGATGTACGACCAGCGCAACGCCATCAATGGCGATACGCAGACTTTCCGGCACGCGTTGTATACTTTTAAAGTATGCCACTTCCTCGGCACTCAATTCACGACCAATGACTGCGGCCTGGATACTATCGCTTAATAAAGCAGTTATAACATCGGCTTCTGGTTGATATTCCGGTTGAATTGTCGCATATTTATTCAAACTGGTATATGTAAAAATCTGAGAGTCCATCATGAGCGAATACGAATCGTCCACGCCGATTCTCAAAACACCAGACGTGATAGAATTTACGTTCTTATCCTGTTTGACATTGCATGCAGCAATGACCAAAGCGAAAGACCAGATAAGCACATTATTTTTCAGATTCCCTATTCTCATTTAGTTTGATGTATTTCTTGAGACGCACAAAACGCACAGCAGAATACAAAAGAAGGACGCCACCCATAATAAATCTTCTGTTGCCAGGCAGCCACTCTGAAGATGTTGGTACAAAAAAGCAGACCAAAGCAAGCAGGCATAGCAGCACTATCATGACATAACTTAGGTACACCGTCGGTTTCATTTGATTCAAATAAAGCGTGCGCAAGTTACATCCACTTGTAATGTGCATTTTCACGCAATTCTATCAATCATGTAATTCAAAACGTAGGGGCATAGTTACAATCACAGGAAGCGGTTCTTCGCCATCATCACCTGGCTTCCAGCGCGGCATGGCATGAATGGCATCAATGGCCTTACTGGCTAGCCTATCTCCATTGCGAATACCCCGCTCAATAGTCACTTCACCAATGCTTCCATCCTCGTTCACAACAAACGAAATATAGATTGTTCCTTCAACATTTCGATCAATTTCGTGATCAGAATAGCGCACTCTCGGCTTCATGTAAGCCATCATTTCATCCACACCACCTGGAAATACCGGAGGATTTTTCACATAACGGCGAGCTTTCTTTTTTTCAGGAAGCAACTCCGTTCCACCGCCTTCTCCACCGTCACCTGGTGGCACATAAGGCTCTACAATACCTATTGGATCGTCGCCACCGCCACCTTGCTGAACATTGCGGCGATCCAGATCTGAAGCAATTGGCAATGCTGCTTTGTTTTCAACTACAACTACCTCGCGATTGTCCTGCCCCGAAGATCTCTGTTGGGGTTTTTCATCTTTAGGTTTTTGAGTATCCTTTTTTTCCACCTTTTCGATGGGGCTTATATCCATAGGAATCACAATCGAAAAAGCCGCAGGAATAACCTTTTGCTCAGGTTTTCCATTGAGAAGACTTACACCGCAGAAGCCGCCACCAATTAGCCCAACCGAAAGGAGCAACGCATAGAATACATTGAGGTGATGATTTTTCCTAATCGCATAAGCACCATAACTTGTGTTGCGACCTTCAAAAACCAAATCATTTCGTTCAGCAGAAACCACATTAGACCAGGATAAATCCATAGAAAACAGAAATACAGAAAGTGCGATAATGGCAATAATTGTAATAATCATGACTGTAAAATTTTAAGGTTACCCGAATAACCTCTTTGTACATATCAGATTGCAATAGGATCAAAGAATACGAAGAAAAAGATGCGCAATAATTGCTGATCCAAGGCAGAATTAAAATTCGGCACTCGATGAAGGAATTCCGATGAACCGATTAAACCCAATAATAACACTTGGCCTCTATCAGAAGTAATGCGGAAGATTTTTATTAAAACTCTTTTGCACAAACGTCAAGACTAAAAATCGAGACATGCGCCTATGGTGAAGTGTCCGCTTTCGAAGGCGTTTATCACTGAATTGATTTCTAATACGGAATTTGGGTTTAAGCAAAAAAAAGGCCTGCAATGCAGGCCTTTTTATTATTCATCAATTTTTTATTTCAAAGTGAAGTTCACAGGAACAGTCATTACCAGACGAACAGGTCGACCGTTCTGTTTCGCAGGTGCAAACTTTTTCAGTTTTTTCACAGCGTTTTCGGCAACACGGCTCAGGTTTGGACCACCAGTTACACCACGTTGAATTTTCACGTTTGTAACAGAACCATCCTTCTCCACTACGAACTGCACATACACTTTACCTTGAATGTTATTCTCCTTTTCCATTTCTGGATAAGGAGCATTTTCGCTAATGTCCTTTTGCATGGCTAATTCACCACCTGGATAAAGAGGCATCTCTTGAGCGAATGACACCGGCTCTTCAGGTTTCACTTCTTCGATCACAGTTACTACTTCTTCTACAGGGCCTATTGGACCATCTTCACCTTCTTGAGTAACAGTGGAAATGTTCTGATCTTTAAGATCATCCACAGCTGGCGGTGGATCTTTCACTTCCTCCTCAGTCACTTCAATTTCAGTGAATTTGATTTGCTCAACAGTTGGTGGTGGTGGTGGCGGAGGAGGTGGTGGTGGTGGTGGTGGCGGCTCCTCGGGATTGGTTGGAGGTGGAGCCAACATTTCCACAATTTTCTCAGCTGGAATTTCGACCTTCTCTTCGTGATTTCCACCGAAAAGCATTGGGCCACCGAATCCAGCACCTGCAGCAAGCACAGTTGCGCCGAGCGCGATACCGAGTGTCATACCATGCCCTTTTCGGATCTGGTATGCACCATACGCTTTGAATCTGTCTTGAAACACTACATCATTCCGGAGCGGACTAATCATATTGTTCCAACCAAGATCGAGACTCACCACGGCGACAACCACCGCGATCATCAGTACAATTAATAATGGTGTCATGGGTTTATAATGTTTTAGTTTGACTTGAACTCATATTGCTGTACATGTCAAATACAAAAGCGTTCAAAGTCTTGTTAATTTTTCTTCAATTCAAGTTCGGCTGATTTCTGTCGCACTGAAATGGCTTCAGATTCTGCCATATCCTGAATCGCGCGTTTACGCACATTGCATATATTCAGCTCATCCATCGCGCTTATTACATTCTTGAATTTGGTTTTGTCATTTGTTTTGATCACCACAAATGGTGCGTCTTTTGAGCCAACGACTTGCTTATACGCCTCTTCATAGGTGCCTTCATCAATTTCTTTACTTTCCAATTTTGCTTTGAGCTGATTCACCTGATCATTCACCGCAGCATTTTTATCAAGCATTATTTTTCTGAAACCGTCTTTGGAAAAGTCGGTAAGCATCAACTGGGTTGTATCCGGTTTGTAAGCTCCGAAGTAATAAAAAATTTCCTTCTCATTTTCACCCAGAAGCAACGTTGTAGCGAGCGCATCGTCGAGTTTGGTTTTTTCATCTTGATCCTCTACTTCTTTGGGGTAGATAATCTCCATCGCTTTAGGTTTGGCAAGAGTTGCGGCAAGCACGAAGAATGTAAGCAAAAGGAACGCAAGGTCGACCATGGGGGTCATGTCAATCCTGGCTGAACCTTTCTTCGCTTTATGCTTACCACCGCCGCCACCACCTTGAACTATTTCTGCCATGTTATGATTGGTCTTAGAATGGTATTGTAATTATTGAGCTGTGAGACTTGCGTCTGCATTGGAATCCGAACCTTCCAGGTTGGTTACCATATTGAATTGAAAGATCTGTTTATCTCTAAAAACATCGATCACCTTTTCAACTTTCGAATAGTCCGTGTTCGCATCTGCTTTGATTGCATATCTGAGGCCTTCCAACTTCAGTTGCTCTTTGGTCACACCTTGTTCAGTGGCATCATCCACGAATGCATAGTAGCCTTCTTGAATCCAGTCACCAAGCTGGTTGTTCGTCGAGTCGCATGGAATTCCTTTACCGGCCTCGTCAAGTGCAGCTTTGAGATCATCATCACCTGAAATGTATTGCGGAAGTAGCTCGATCGGCTGACCGAACGTTCCCATTTTAGCGAAGTTATCCATTTGATCTTGGGACATCTTCAAACCGGGATAACGAACCATCATTCTATTGATGAGTTTCTCACGCACACCTCGACCCGATATGTCGTAATATGCTCTGCCTGCTGTGTCGATCGTAATCAACATCACTTTCTCCGGTAATTGGGTCAGTGAGGTTGAAGAAGGTGGATCAGCTTCGATAGGTTCCATGTTGCGAAACTTCGCAGTAAGCATGAAGAACGTTACCAGCAGAAATGCAAGGTCGACCATTGGAGTCATGTCCAGAGAAGGAGCCACAGACGTGGTTCTTGTCCCGGATCTATTGCTGTGGGATTTTGCTATCTTAAATTTAGACATCGTTCTGCTTTTTATTGATTACCGAATGAATAAAAAAGGCAGAGATCAGTGCTTAGAAGCAAAAGTCTGAGCTATTGAGAATCCTGCTTCATCAATTCCATAGGTAAGCTGGTCAATTCTGTTACTGAAAAAGCTGTACAAAAGAATTGCAAGTGCAGATGCAAGGATTCCTAGAAATGTATTTACAAGTGCTTCAGAAATACCGACAGAGAGCTGAGCAGGATCTGGAACACCAGCAGCCATTGCAGAGAAGGACTTGATCATACCCGATACAGTTCCAAGGAGACCAATCAATACCCCAAGAGATGCGGAAGTAGAAAGGATCACCAGATTTTTAGAAAGCATTGGGAGTTCAAGTGAAGTTGCTTCATCAATTTCCTGCTTAAGAGCATTTACCTTGGCGTCTTTATCAAGAGTTTTATCTGTGCTCAATGCCTTATATTTTTCCAGACCAGCGCGCATAACT